>Ga0315550_1002407_pt1 | contig 11482 bp, 8 predicted proteins | sample SalMarSW160190MG_2_FD_203100 | JGI IMG/M metagenome (GOLD analysis project Ga0315550, IMG submission 203100) | Salt marsh sediment microbial communities from the Plum Island Ecosystem LTER, Massachusetts, United States - Salt Marsh Sediment SW1601-90 ... | reverse complement strand
TATAGTATTAACGACCTAGTAACCTCCTCAATAGAATACAGAGTGATGGATCTTTATTATCAATATGATTTTTTAAATCTGGAAAATGTAGGGGCCGGATTTTCTTTAGGTGTTGTTTTCCAGATCAAATATTTTGATGGTGAGGTAGGTTTGAAGACCACAGTAATTGATGAAAAAGAAGACTTCACCCTTCCTATCCCTATGATTGGACTTAATCTACATATAGGGATGCTCGCCAATATCCTTGAGGCAAGATTAAGGGGAACGGCTATCGGTTACGCAGGAAATACAATATATGAACTCATGGCTGATATATCATGGACTCCCCTCCCCTTCTTAGATATTCACGGCGGTTATAAAACCTTTGTCATAGATATAGATGAGGATGATGTCATCTTTGACTATGATATGTCTGGTCCTTTTGTCGCGCTTACTGTAAGTTTTTAGTGCTGATTTGGGGGGCTTTAAAGGCCCCCTTTTCAGCTCAACCCTTCCTTGAGTCTTGTTTCCATAAATACCTCAACCCGCTCTCTGTAATCTCCTTATATATTAGAGGAATCCATTTCTCCTTATCGAAAAGTGGTTACAAGCTATGTGGCATTTTGGCTTTTCCCTTGACATCCCACCATACTTTTCACATACTTTTTGTAGATAACAAATAACGGTGTTCTCACTATAATGGAGTCATGAAAAATACTCTCACTTTTATCATGGCCGGTGGAAGAGGAGAACGGCTCATGCCTCTTACACTGGACAGGGCGAAGCCTGCGGTTCCTTTTGGTGGTATTTACAGGCTTATAGATCTGACCCTGAGTAACTGTATAAATTCACAACTATATAAGATAATTGTTCTCCCTCAATATAAATCACAATCACTCACTGATCATCTGGAAGATGGTTGGAACATATTTAATCATAAGCTTGGGCATTTCTTAAAAATTGTTCCACCTCAACAAAGGATCAGTGGAGACTGGTACCAGGGAACTGCTGATTCTATTCGTCAAAACCTCTATCTCATTGAGCAAACAAACCCTCACCATATCTTGATCCTATCAGGTGATCATATTTACAAGATGGACTATAATCGCTTTCTTCGCTACCACGTAGAGAAAGATGCGGATCTGAGCATTTCTCTCATTGAATTAGGAAAAGAGATGGCTCATCAGATGGGTATTGCTGAAGTAGATGATGACTACCGCATCCATGACTTTCAAGAGAAACCCAAGGAAAATCCCAAGACCACTCCTAACGATCCCAACCGAGTGCTTGCATCCATGGGTATTTATCTATTTAAAACAGACGCCCTCTTAAACGCACTCAAATGGAACAATAAGGATGATTTTGGTAAAGATATAATTCCCTATTTAATTCCTAACTCGAGGGTATACGCCTATCCCTTTCAGCAGCAGAATATAATCGAAGATTATGCCTACCATACACTGGAAAACGATGAGCGAAAGCTTATATTAGAACCCAAAACTCGTGATTCTTCTTACTGGAGGGATGTTGGTGCCTTGGATGAATATTGGAATGCCAACATGGATCTAACTGGATTGGATCCTTCTTTTAACCTCTACGGTAAAAACTGGCCTATCCACACCTATCAGATACCAGCTCCACCTGCAAAATTCGTCTTTAGCAATGAAAGGCCTGAAGGCTTTCGAGTAGGTAAGGCTCTGGACTCTATTGTTGCCCCAGGTTCTGTAATAAGTGGAATCGTAAGGAATTCAGTGATTTCTTATTATGTTTTTATTCAGAGCTGGGCAACCGTTGAGGAATCAGTAATAATGGATGATGTGGTAGTGGAAAGTAATTGTAAGATCAGGAAGGCTATCATAGATAAACATAATGTGATTCCATCAAACACTGAAATCGGTTATAATCCGAAAAAAGACAGAAATCGCTTTACAGTAACGCCCAGAGGAATTGTAGTGGTTCCAAAGGGTTATTTTACATGATCACTTGAGAGGGCTGCTGCCCACACATACACATCTCGTAAGGCAAGATTATTAGCTTTTGCTACTCTCCTACATTCCTCATATTCAGGCAAAAGTGCAGTATTTCCACCCTGATTCATAACCTTTTTGACTCTCATTTTACCCCATGGAGATTCAACCATCAACTCTCCCCGTGTTAGAATGGACCTCTGGCTATAGTTAAATCGAATCCCTAATGTAGTTGACTCCTTGAAAATAATGTTACGAAGCCTATCCGTGTCTTCAGGCTGACCTATCACCTGAAGCTGGATACCAGGCCTATTTTTTTTCATCTGGATATGAGAAAATGTAACATCTTTGGCGCCTGCATCAAAAAGTGTGTCCATCAAATAACCCAACAATTCAGGACTCATATCATCTAAATTCGACTCTAATACTACCACCGTCTCAGATCTTTGTTTATCGATATCGTTTCCAATCAGAATACGTAAAAGGTTAGGCTTTTCAGCCAATGTTCTGCTCCCCACCCCGTAACCCACTCTCTCTACAATCATCGAAGGCATAGGACCGAAGGAAGAGCAAAGTGAGGTAATTAAAGCAGCTCCAGTAGGGGTAATCATTTCAACTTCCTGACCGCTATCATAGATGGGAACACCCTCTAAAAGCGCTATTGTGGCTGGCGAAGGAAGCGGTATCTTTCCATGAGCACTTGTTATAATTCCTTTTCCTACAGGCATTCTTGAGACAAAGAGCTTCTCAATACCCAAAAGATGTATTCCTACAACTGAACCCACAATATCAATAATAGAGTCAACTGCCCCAACTTCATGAAAATGTATCTCATCTGGTGAAATATGGTGTATCTTACCTTCAATGGTTGCCAGTTTTTTAAAAATAGATATGCATTTTTCAACAACTGCTAACGGAATATCACCGCTTGTAATTATTTCTTTTATATCCTTTAAATGTCGGGCTTTCTGATGCTTTTCCTTAAGGGAAACATGAAACCGTGTCCCAAATATATTATTTCTTCCCTCCTTTTTTGCTGATATCGTGTAACCGTTTAAATTAAGTCCGGATAAGGCCCTTTTAAGCTCTTCAAAGGGTAAGCCGGCATCAAGCAAGGATCCAACAAACATGTCACCACTTACACCAGAAAAGCAATCAAGGTACGCTATTTTCATATTAACCTGATTACCTTATAGACCCCTAGCCTTTTCTCGAGCTTCCTGTTTCTTTTTGCAGTCAATGCATTGGGTAGTAACAGGCCTTGCACTCAATCTCTCCTCGCCTATCTCTTTTCCGCATATCTCACACATTCCAAAGGTTCCATTATCTATTCTTTCAAGGGCCTCTTTAATCTTTTCGATCAATTTTCTTTCTCTATCCCTTATCCTTAAAAGAAAGTTTCTGTCAGTCTCCAAGGAAGCCCTGTCAGTAGGGTCAGGAAAATTATCCTTAAGATTAGTCATTCCATTAAGTGTCTTATAGGCCTCTTCAATGAGCTCATCAAGTTGGCTCTGGAGCAAGTCCCTAAAATATTCAACCTGTTTTTGATCCATTGGCTAAACCCTCAATCGCTAAATTCACAATTAAAAATTCCTCAGTCCTATATCCCCTTTATTTTACCCCAGAATTTTTTATTCTTCCCTCTAACCTTTTTCTCTTCGAGCTCGCTAAACTCCACCAGTAATTCCCGCTGTCTCGTGCTCAGCTTAGTAGGTATTTTAACGACAACCTGAGCAAAGAGATCGCCAACTCCCCTTCCTCTCCTTAGGCTTGTCATGCCCCAACCTTTAACTTTGATAATCTCTCCTGGTTGAGCCCCCTCTGGGATAGTAATACTTGCTTTTCTGTTATTGTTCAGGACAGGGATAGATATCTCAGCCCCTAAGGCAGCCTGCAGAAAAGATATCGTAACCTGACATTTAAGATCATCCCCATCCCTCACAAAAAATTCATGATCCTTAACATAGACTACTACAAAGAGGTCGCCTGGTGGTCCTCCATTTTCTCCAGCCTCTCCTTCTCCCTTAATCCTCAGCTGTATACCATTATCGACCCCTGGCGGCACCTTTACCAGGACCTTCTTTTCAACCTTTACTTTTCCTTTGCCTTTACATTTGCTGCATGGATCAACTATAACCTGGCCTATACCATTGCATGTTGAGCAGGTTGTCCTTATTTGAAAGAAACCATGAGAACGTGCAATCTCACCTTCACCATGACAGTGAGGGCAAGTCTCGAGCTCACTTCCCGGCGTGACTCCGGTACCTTCACAAACATCACAAGACTCCCATTTGTCGAAAACGATTTCCTCTTCTTTTCCTTTATAGGCCTCTTCAAGAGTCAATTCCAAATTGTATCTCAGGTCATTGCCTTTTCTTGATCTTGTTTTCCTTGAACGGCCCGCCCCAAAACCAAAGAAATCCCCAAATATATCTCCAAAAGCAGAAAAAATATCCTCGAAACCGCCAAACCCTGTAAAACCTGTTCCTCTTAAGCCATCATGACCATAAAGATCATAGATTCTTCTTTTTTCCCTGTCCCTCAATACCTCATAGGCCTCTGCGGCTTCTTTAAACCTCTCTTCTGCCTCTTTATCCCCAGGGTTTCTGTCTGGATGATATTTAAGGGCAAGCTTCCGGTAGGACTTCTTTACCGTATCCTCATCTGCATCCCTGGAAACGCCAAGGATTTCATAATAATCTCTGTTTATCGGCATGGTTATTCCGTATTATCTACAGGTTCCTCGCTTCGAGAAACCTCTCCATCATCTTGTTTATCATGGCTTTCAGGGTCTTCGATTAAATCAACTCCCAGTAAATCTTTTTCTGCTCCATTGTCTTCTATAAGATTACTGTTTTCCCTCATTGTAATTTTTCCAGCAGCAATCTCTCTCAAGGCAGTTACTATTTCTCTGTTTGTAGTGGTAAGAAGAGGTTCTTTTCCCTTCCTAAATTGAATAACCCTCTTTGCTACTAAATGTACTAACTCAAACTTTTTATACCCAGTCTTTAAACAATCTTCTATTGTAATTCGAGCCATTATCGAAACTCCTTAAAAAAAAATAATTTTTTTTTGTAACTTGCTTTTTTCTAAAAGTAAAGATATTTTTTATAATTACAATAAACGGTTTATTTTTATTGAATAATAATCATCTAATCTTATTTTTCAAATAATACTATATTAATTCTTCTATAAACTATATTATTAGAGTTTCACTAACGAGAAAAAATTATGCTTGCCACTGTTTTTAGCAGCTCTGTTATAGGAATTGATGCCTATATAGTGGAGGTAGAGGTGGATATCTCGAGGGGCCTGCCATCTTTTTCCACCGTAGGTTTAGCAGAAGGGGCAGTAAGGGAAAGCAAGGATCGGGTCAAGGCTGCTCTTAAAAATTCTGGTTATAATTTTCCTGCTGATAGGATTACTGTTAACCTTGCCCCTGCTGACATAAAAAAGGAAGGTAGTGGCTTCGACCTTCCTATAGCTATAGGAATACTAGCAGCAAACGGAATTATTCCCCATTCAGCTTTGAAAGATCATCTTATTATTGGTGAGTTATCTTTAGACGGTAGCATAAGGCCTATCAGGGGTGCTCTCTCTATGGCCATTATGGCCAAGGAAGTCGGTCTAAAAGGAATCTATCTTCCTTTCGAGAATGCCATGGAAGCAGGCGTAGTTGGGGAAATAAATGTGTATCCTGTTGATGCGCTTTCAGAGTTAGTTCAATCACTGAATGGCATAGAATACCTCGTACCAATCCAAATAGATCCTGATTTCATGGGTACGCAACAAAACTATGCTGTTGACTTTAGTGATGTACGTGGTCAGGAAAACGTTAAAAGAGCATTGGAAATTGCTGCTGCAGGCGGTCATAACGTCTTGATGATCGGTCCACCAGGTGCAGGAAAGACCATGCTTGCACAAAGACTTTCAACGATATTGCCAAACCTTTCCTTTGTTGAATCCTTGGAAACATCCAAAGTTTACTCTGTTATGGGCCTCATGCCAAAAGGAAAAGGTTTGGTAACAACGAGACCTTTCAGAGCTCCCCACCACACTATTTCTGATGCCGGCCTGATAGGTGGTGGCCAGACACCAAAACCTGGAGAGGTTAGCTTATCCCATAATGGGGTCCTTTTTTTAGATGAAATGCCGGAGTTTAAAAAAAATGTTCTTGAGGTGCTTAGACAACCAATGGAAAATGGCCTCGTTACCATATCCAGGGCAAGTTCTACAGTAACATATCCGGCTAACTTTATTCTCATCGGTGCAATGAATCCATGTCCGTGTGGCTTTTTTGGCGACCCAAAGCGGGAATGTACATGCTCTTATAGAGAAATACAAAGATACAGGGCACGAATATCAGGACCTCTTATGGATCGAATCGATATACATATAGATGTACCATCAGTGCCTTTCAGAGATCTCACAGGGACGAGCCAAGGTCAATCTTCTTTTGATATCAACAGGAGAGTAATAAAGGCAAGAAGCCTCCAAGAAAATAGGTTTTATAAGTCAAAGATTTATACCAATGCAATGATGAACAGCAGACAGATAAGAAAATTTTGTCAAATTGATGAGAAATCCAATTTATTATTGGAAATGGCTATGGAAAAATTTGGGTTGAGTGCGCGGGCCCTTTCACGCATTCTTAAAATTTCCAGAACTATCGCAGATCTTGCAGGATCTCAAAACATTGAACAGATTCATATAGCCGAGGCAATACAATATAGATCTCTCGATAGGAACTTGGTTGTATGAAAAAATGTATCAAAATAGGCCTCTTTTTAATCCTTTTTTTCACTCTTTTAATCGCATCAACAGGTATTGCCTTATGGTATCTCTGGTCGAGTAACCTTCCATATATAGGGTCTCTTAAAAATTATAATCCTCCGATTATAACAAAAATATTTGCTGACGATGGTCAGATCATAGGTAAATTCTCAGATGAAAAGAGGGTCTTAGTTCCTTTCGACAACATTCCCACGCATACCATTAATGCCTTTATTGCTGTAGAAGACGCCCGATTTTTTCAGCACAAAGGTATCGATTTTTTAGGTATTGTGAGGGCGCTTTTTAAAAATATTAAGGCACGCAGGATCGAGCAAGGAGGAAGCACTATCACACAGCAAGTCACCAAATCACTTCTTCTCAAAAACCCCGCGAGAACGTACAAAAGAAAGGTGAGGGAAGTACTGCTCTCCCTTCAAATTGAAAAGGAATTCTCTAAGAATAAAATTCTTTCCCTTTACCTCAATCAAATATACATGGGTCATGGACTATATGGTATTGAGGCAGCCAGCGAGGTCTACTTTGGCAAAGACACAAGGAAATTAAACACCGCAGAATCAGCTCTTTTGGCCGGTCTCGCTCAAGCCCCGAGCAGAGATGATCCTATCAAACATTTTAACAGGGCCAAGCTTAGACAAAAATACGTTTTAGAGAGAATGAAGGACGAGGGATTTATAAACGATAAACAATTTAAAGAGGCATTAACGACAAAATTAACAATTACGTCAGAAAAAGAGCAGTACACTAAAAAGGCCCCTTACTTCTTAGAGCATATCCGCCAAATGATTGAAAGAAAATATGGTCGCCATCTCCTCTATAAAGGGGGATTAAAGATCTATACCACTGTTAATCTAAGAATGCAGGAAGCGGCAAAAAAAGCAATAAAAAAAGGACTATACGAGCTTGACAAGAGAGAGGGATTTAGAAGCCCAACAAGACGATTCATTTTTTCTGGAGAAGAGACGCTTAATGAGCAAAATCTCGAAATAGTAAACAAAAACCCCTTGGAAATAGGAACAATTACTCAAGGTACTGTTATTAAAGTAGACAGCATAAACAAAGAAACCCTCGTTCAGATCGAAGATAAAAAAGGAATACTCCCTTTATCAAATATGAAATGGGCAAGGATGGTTGACCCAGAAAAGGCATATTTTGAGAGCAAATTGCAAGATCCAGCCGATGTTTTAACTCCAGGGGATATCATTACAGTGAAAATCATTAAAAAATCCAAGGATTTTCCTGAACTAATCTTATCACTAGAACAAGCACCTGAGGCCCAAGCAGCCCTGCTCTGTTTGGAAGCCAAAACAGGTTATGTGAAGGCAATGGTTGGAGGATTAGATTTCTCTAAAAGTCAGTTTAACCGGGCAACTCAGGCAAGGAGGCAACCCGGTTCTGCATTCAAACCAATCACGTATGCTGCAGCCCTTGACAATGGATTAACCCCTTCTTCAATAATTATTGATGCGCCTTTTATATCTCCCATTGGTGAGGAAGATAAGCTATGGAAACCAAAAAATTACAAGGAAAAATTTTATGGGCCTACCCCGTTTAGGACTGGCCTAATACAATCACGGAATATAATGACAATAAAGATTTTAAAAAAAATCGGTATTAAGCACGCAATTGATTATGCAAGACAGATGGGAATAGATTCTCCTCTTAATGCTGACCTATCATTAGCACTTGGTTCATCAGGAGTATCCCTTGTTGAATTAACAAAAGCATACTCAGTCTTTGCCAATGGAGGTATGCTGGTAAAACCAATTTATATTACTAAAATAATTGATAGAAATGGAAAGATTCTCGAAGAGAACCAGCCCTCTTTTTCTGAGTCAATCTCTCAAGAAACAGCATATGTAATGACTGATCTTTTAAAGGCAGTGGTTACAGAGGGTACAGGTTGGAGAGCTAAAGCACTGTCAAGGCCAGTGGCAGGAAAAACCGGCACCACGAATGACCTAAGGGATGCATGGTTTATAGGTTTTAGCCCTACCTTGGTTACTGGCGCCTGGGTAGGCTATGATGATAGCAGACAAATGGGCCAAGGAGAAACTGGATCAAGGGCTGCGTGCCCTATTTGGCTTTACTTTATGAGAGAGGTTCTCAAAGGAAAACCCATAATCCCATTTCAACATCCTGAAGGCGTAGTTATTACAAAAATAGATGCCAAAACCGGTCTATTAGCTAGTCCCTCCTCACAAAAAACCTACTTTCAGGCATTCAAGAAAGGTACAGAGCCTGCTACGTATTCCCCGAAACCAGATTCTGGAAAACCTGGGGAATTCTTTCAGCTTGATATGGATTACTCTAATTGAATATATCGGAATTTCTACAACTCACTAAGAATATAGATGTTTTAAGGACAACCGATTTATCCCATCCACATGGAGAAATGAAATGTTGGAATAATGGAATAAATGGCAGTAAAAGCAGAAGAAAAAATTATTAATGTTTTTCATCTAAACCCATCAATCCAATATTCCATCAATCCAATATTCCAGATTGGGGCAAAGCCCCTAAGTTCGAGAAATTATTTTCTCTAACCTTCAGATAGTCTTCCTCTAACAAACTATTTGATTGAGCATAGGTGTCGGATTTATGTATTATATCGCCCACCTCTTGTCTTAATATTTTGTTTCCTTCCATCAGTACTATCTTGGATAATGTTCTATAACCCAAGACAAATGGTATGATACAAAACATCCGAATAGATCTTTCTTCCAAAGGCAGCAATTTTATATATCTCAAAGTTGAATCCAAATATGTGACTATTAAAGGCATTACACTATTTGTTATTCCCTGTCTCTGTTTGATTGATAGGGTTTCGATTGCATTAATCTCAATTTGATATTCCTCTGTTATACTATTTGGGATATAACACCAACCTCGTAATATATCTTTTTGATAATCCTTAATGATATTTATTAGTTGCAAGGCAATGCCAAAATGAATTTGAAATTTCTCTAATTCCGATTTTTGCTTCTTTACGCTTTCCTTATGGCAAAAAATTTTTGTTAGCATCACGCCTACAACACCTGCTACGTAGTAACAATATTCTTCTAACTCCTTAATGTCCGCGAGCTGAAACGTTTCGCTATTACTCTGTAGTTTCCTCTTCTGAAACTCCAACATTCCCTCTGAGGTCTCAACGATTAAGGGGTCAATTATATTTCTGTAAGTATCTCGTAAATGAAAAAAACACCGTAATACTATATGACCGTTTTCTATAAGGTTTTTTTCATTAGAGCTTTCTTTCCATCTGAATTTCAGAGCTTCATATAATTTCAACCGATACGATAAGTCTTTATTTCCCTTAAAAATCTCTGAAAAATCTCTCAAATCTGCAATCTTCTCTCTTTCATCCTGATATATAGTATCCTCAAAGGTATCGGCTATCCGAAACAGTAAATATCCAAGAAGAACTGCCTTAAAGATATCTCCCTCTAACTGTTTAATGTTAAGGGAGAATGTTCTAGAAACTAACGGTAAAATATTTCGGCAATACTCCCAGTCCTCTTCTCTTGCTTGGTCAATCATAAGCCTTTTAATTAATTCCTTCAAGCCACCCTTTCTATAGGTGGTTATTGACTGATGTATATATCCCTTTCAACGGACAACAAGCAACGGACATTACTACTTATATAGTACCTTGTATGTTTCAACTGGCGAATGTATCCCCTTTAGATTAAATGTGCCTGCCTTTTCAAAAGTAGCTATATCCTTAGCCTTGCTATATGTTCTTTGACTTATTAAAATCTCACCTGGTTTGGCCATTGATTCCAGCCTGGCCGCAACGTTTACCTGGTTGCCAATTACAGTATAGTCTCTATGGAATTCCGATCCTATATTACCTACAGTCATATACCCTGTGTTTATGCCGATTCCAATATTTAGATCGTATCCATATGATACCCATTCAGCTTTTAATTGATCTGTTTTGCGTTGCATATCAATTGCCAAAAGAACTGCTCTCCTGGCATGGTCAGGGATCGAAACTGGATCACCAAAAAATACCATTATCCCATCCCCGATTATTTTATCTAAAGTTCCCTCATGTTTGTGGATAAGTTTTATCATCTCCGATAAATAATTATTGAGAAGAAAACTGATTTCCTCTGGTTCGAGTGAATCTGTCAAATCTGAAAAGCCTCGTATGTCTGAGAAAAATACGGTCATAAGCTTCCTATGAGAGATTGTATTAAAATCACTCCCATCTGATAAAATTCTTTCTGTAATATTAGGGGAAAGATATCTTCGTAACTCATTATATTTACTTAATTCTTCAACCTGTTTATCAACCTTTCTATTAAGATCTCTATTAAGAACAAGTAAATCTTCTTTCGCCTTGCCTAGCTCAACCGTTCTCTCCTCTACCATCTTTTCGAGGTTTTTCGTATAGTTATCTATCTCTTCTTTGGCCTTTCTCAATTCGAGATTTGCCTTTTCAAGCCCCACATATGCCTTATTTTTAGCAATCATTGCCTCTCTGAGTTGATTAATAGTCTCGATCATGCCATGGGCTGTTTCCGGTCTTTTTCCTTTTTTGCGGAAAGCGTGCAACATTTTCTTCCAAAATCCGAGCCTATCGTAAGTGACATCTAAAATAAAGTAAGGAGCCTTGTATATCTCACCTGCTGTTAAAATATTTCTATCATCTACCTTTAATGATTCAGTAATAAGAATTCCCGCACTCTCTTTTTTATCTCTATCTTCTTCTCCATTAAGTGACTCGGAAAATCTTC
>Ga0315550_1002406_pt1 | contig 11486 bp, 8 predicted proteins | sample SalMarSW160190MG_2_FD_203100 | JGI IMG/M metagenome (GOLD analysis project Ga0315550, IMG submission 203100) | Salt marsh sediment microbial communities from the Plum Island Ecosystem LTER, Massachusetts, United States - Salt Marsh Sediment SW1601-90 ... | reverse complement strand
TAGTCTATCATTTTATTGCCGATACTGGTCCCGAGGGGACAGCAACACCTGTAGCTAATTTCCAGGAGCAGATGGCTTATCTATATAATACCGGCTATACCGTCGTTCTTTTGCCCGACCTCTTTAGATAAAAATCCATTTTTTACTCCAACGCATATCAGAAAACAACCACTTAAGAATTAACCACAGGATTAATCATCATTTCTTCTGACAGGTTGCTTTATCAAGGAAAAATTGGGTAAACTGGAAAGCAAACCCGCCGGAAGGAGTTTTTTTATGCCCAGACGCGACGATATCAAGAAGGTCATGATTATAGGGTCGGGGCCGATTGTAATCGGCCAGGCCTGCGAGTTCGATTATTCCGGCACCCAGGCGTGCAAGGCTCTGCGCTCGCTGGGGTATGAAATCGTGCTGGTTAACTCCAATCCGGCAACTATCATGACCGACCCCGGCATGGCGGACGTTACCTACATCGAGCCTTTAAACGTGGAAACGATGACTAAAATCATCGATAAAGAACGGCCGGATGCCCTTCTGCCCAATCTCGGCGGGCAGACGGGGCTAAACTTAAGTTCCAGTCTGGCAGAGATGGGAATACTGGACAAATACAACGTCAAAGTCATCGGCGTGGCGCCCGACGCCATCAAGCGCGGCGAGGACCGGCTGGCTTTTAAGGATACGATGAACGAGCTGGGGATAGAAATGCCCCGCAGCATGATAGCCAAGAGCGTCGAGGAGGCCGAAGCCATCACCGCCGAGCTCGGTTTCCCGGTGGTAGTACGGCCGGCTTACACGATGGGGGGCACCGGCGGAGGGCTGGTGTATAACCTGGAGGAACTGCGCGTCGTCGCCGGTCGCGGCATCACCGCCAGCATGATAGGACAAATACTCATCGAGGAGTCGGTAGAGGGCTGGGAAGAACTGGAGCTGGAGGTCATCCGCGATCACAAGAACCAGATGATAACGGTGTGCTTTATAGAGAACGTGGATGCGATGGGGGTGCATACCGGGGACTCCTACTGCACCGCCCCGATGCTGACCATCAGTGAAGAATTGCAGAAACGGCTCCAGGAATATTCTTATAAAGTGGTGGAGAAGATTGGGGTAATCGGGGGGACGAACATACAGTTCGCCCACGACCCCAAGACCGGGCGGGTGGTGATTATCGAAATCAATCCGCGAACCTCGCGCTCTTCGGCGCTGGCGTCAAAAGCAACCGGCTTCCCCATCGCTTTTATATCCGCCAAGCTGGCGGCAGGGCTAACGCTGGATGAAATTCCTTACTGGCGCGAGGGCACGCTGGAGAAATACACGCCGTCCGGCGACTACGTGGTGGTGAAGTTCTCACGTTGGGCGTTCGAGAAGTTCCGCGATTCGGTGGACCGACTGGGGACGCAGATGAGGGCGGTGGGGGAGGTCATGAGCATCGGTAAGACCTACAAAGAGGCCTTCCAGAAAGCCATCCGCTCGCTGGAAAACGGACGTCACGGTCTCGGGTTTGCCAAGGACTTCCATGAAAAAACGCTGGAAGAACTGATGAAGCTGCTTAGCTATCCCACCAGCGAGCGACAGTTCATCATGTACGAAGCCATCCGCAAGGGCGCCGATATCCAGGAGCTTTATAAAAAGACTTTTATCAAACCATATTTCCTAGAGCAGATGAAAGAACTGGTGGAGCTGGAGGAGAAAATCCTTAAATACAAGGGAAAGAATCTGCCGGACGATTTGCTGACACAGGCGAAAAAGGACGGCTTCGCCGACAGGTATCTGGCCAAGCTGCTGGGGGTAAGCGAGAAGTCCATCCGCGAGCAGCGTACCAAGCTCAACGTCGTCGAAGCGTGGGACTACGTGCCGGTAAGCGGGGCGGAAAACGCCATGTACTATTACTCCACCTATAACGGGCCGGACAAGACCAGGGTCAGCGACCGTAAAAAGGTGATGGTGCTGGGCGGGGGGCCGAATAGAATCGGGCAGGGAATCGAGTTCGACTACTGCTGCGTGCACGCTGCCTTCGCCCTGCGCGAGATGGGCTACGAGACAATCATGGTCAACTGCAACCCGGAGACGGTCTCCACCGACTATGACACCTCGGACAAGCTGTATTTCGAGCCGCTGACGGTGGAGGACGTGGTAAGCATTTACCAGAAGGAAAAGCCGCTCGGGGTAATCGTGCAGTTCGGGGGGCAGACGCCGCTCAACATCGCGGCGGAGCTGGAGGCAGCCGGTGTGAAAATACTCGGCACGACGGTGAATTCAATCGATATCGCCTCCGACCGCGGGCGGTTCAGCGAGGTGATGAAGAAATACGGCATCCCGATGCCGGAGTCGGGTACGGCCAGCAACCTGGACCAAGCGCTGGTAATCGCCGGGCGCATCGGCTACCCGCTGATGGTGCGGCCTTCCTACGTCCTCGGAGGGCGCGGCATGGAGATAGTGCATGACGAGGAAGAACTCCGCATGTACGTGGCGGCGGCCGTGGGCGTTACGCCAGACCGACCCATTTTAATAGACCGTTATTTGGAAAACGCCATCGAGACCGAGGCAGATGCCCTGGCCGACGGCAATGAAGTATTTATCCCGGCGGTGATGGAGCACATCGAGTTTGCGGGAGTCCACTCCGGGGACGCCGCCTGCGTGATACCGCCGGTAAGCATACCGAGAAAGCACATCGACACGATAGAGGAATACACCAGGCGCATTGCCAGCGAGCTTAACGTGGTTGGGGTGATGAATATCCAGTATGCCATCTGCAAGGACGTCGTTTACGTTTTCGAAGCCAACCCGCGTGCCTCACGCACCGTGCCCCTGGTATCCAAGGTCTGCGGCATTTCTATGGCCAACCTGGCAACACAGCTGATGCTGGGCAAGCGGCTCAAGGACCTGAACCTCAAGCACCGTCATATTCCTCACTTCGGGGTTAAGGAGGCGGTGTTCCCCTTCAGCATGTTCCATGAGGTTGACCCCGTGCTGGGCCCTGAAATGAAATCGACCGGCGAGGTACTGGGTATCGCCGATTCCTTCGGACTGGCTTTCTGGAAGGCGCAGGAGGCGGTGGCGCCGCTGCCGACCAGCGGGACGGTGCTGATAACGGTCTCGGAAAACGACCGCCCGGCGGTGGCTGAGGTAGCTAAACAGTTCGCCAAGCTGGGATTCAAGATTGTGGCCACGGTGGGCACCCACGCCTTCCTGGAGAGCAAAGGCATCCCCTCGACGCATATTCTCAAGGAACACGAGGGCAGGCCCAACATAACCGACGCCATCAAGAACAAGGAAATCCAGCTGGTGATTAACACGCCGGTGGGCAAGTTAAGTCGGTACGGTGATTCGTATATCCGCAAGGCGGCCATCAAGTACAAGGTGCCGTACATAACGACACTGGCGGCGGCCCTGGCGGCGGCTAAAGGCGTGGCGGCTTACATCGAGGGTAAATCAGGGGTCACCTCACTGCAAACATATCATGCCGCGATAAAGTGAGATAATCAGCTAAAGTTTCTGGCCCGTCGTTGCCGCCCCGATTCTCTGGGCGCTCGTCCATTTAAGCTTCTTGCGGGTAACGACGTCAAAAAAGCTCCGCATCATCACGAAGTCGCACAACTGTTTGTACCCCAGTATAAGCAGCGGCGAGTAAAGAGCCAGTTTTTTATCCTCGCCGTCCAGCTGAATAGCCATGATAGACAGCAGCAGCTGGAGGAAGCAGAAAAATCCGAAGGTAGGCAGGAGCATAAGACCGTTTCCCTCCACGATTATCTGGACAGAAGCGGCGATATTCACCATGCCGGCCAGCGGCAGGAAAATCATGGAAATAACCATATGGGGGAAGGAAAGCCGCTGGAGAAAGCCGTAGCGGGAATTGAAGATAGCGTCGCGGTGCTTCCACATGGCCTGAAAATTGCCGCGATACCACCGCAATCTCTGCTTGATGAAGTCTTTAATACCAAGGGGTGCCTCGGTATAGGAGATGGCGGAGGTGCTGGCCTGGACGACCTGTCCGGATTTCAGAGCCTTGATAGTAACGTCGAAGTCCTCAACCAGGGTATCGGGGTCGTAAGAGCCGCCGCCCTGCATGACCTCGCGGCGGTAGGCGCCTAGGGCGCCGGGAACCACGGTAACGCTGCCGAACACATCCAGCGCGCGACGATAGATATTGATGCTGGCGATATACTCCAGGGCCTGGCAATTAGTCAGAAAGTTACGACGGTTAAGCACCTTAATATTGCCGGCGACGGCGGCAACCGAGGGGTCGCGGAAGGGCTTGACAAGCTCTACCAGTGTGTTTTTAGTTATTTGACTGTCCGCATCAACGATAACGATGATTTCGCCGCGGGAGAACAAAAGGCCGTGATTAAGGGCCGTAGCCTTGCCCCCGTTAGGGCGATGGACTACTTTTACACCCCGATGAGAATAGCCTAAAACGATTTGATAGGTGTGGTCTTTAGAGCCGTCATCGATGACGATTATCTCCTTATCGGGGTAGGAAGCCTCAAGGATGGACTCGATGGTGCGGCCGATAACCTTTTCCTCATTGTAGGCGGGGATAAGCACGGTAAGCGGCGGAGCATAGCCGGGGGAATCGAGCTGCTTAAGTTCCTGGTATTTCTGGTAGATTGCCAGAGGTATATTGAGGAAATTGTAGTACATGGTCATGGTCAAACTGATGAGCAGCACCCAGGTGATAATGGAAAAAGCCCCCCAGAAGTGTAGAACCGCGCCGAAAACAAAGGGAAGCAGGACGAAAAATGTCGACAGGCTTAAAACCGGCAGCCAGAAAGCAACACGGCTAATCTTTCTCTTCTTAGCAGTGGTGGAAATCACGAAATTCGCCAGGATAAACAAGGCAACCGCGATGCCAAGTCCAAAGGAAAGGTAAGTCTGCTTTGAAGGAATGATGATGGCGAAAGAAATCAGCAGACAGAGCGTGATGACAGCGATGACGGTGCTTTTAACCACTTATACCCCACCGGACGGTTATTTTTCCAGCAACATGCTTAAATCACGAGTGGCGTCGCCGGCTGCCTGGCGCGAGGTTAAGTCGGCCAGTTCTTCGGCGCTGATGATTTTAAGACGCTGGTATTCGGCAAACTGCCGGGCCTCTTTGCTCAAGCCGGTAACGTTGAGGAGGACTTTATCGCGGATACTGGTATCGTAAGCCGCGGTATCAAACTGCATGACTTCATTAACGTCGTTGCTGAAAACGTCTTCATTGGTGATGACGCAGGCCGCAACCTTGTGATTGATAACGCCGTCGTCCTTATGCGCGTAGATGTCCAGAACATGTTCGGCGCCGGAGCGGCCGGTCACCTTGACCTTTTCGCTGACGGTATAGCCCCTGTTTTCGAGCAGCCGCTTGAGCTGTCTGCGGGGGTCGGGCTTCTTCGCATCAGACACGGTATCGGGCTTGACTTCCCGTTTTTCTTTTTTCACAGAGATAAATTCCATCAGCCGGGCTTTGCCAGCCAGTAAGACCCTCAAGTCTTCCAGTCCGTAAACCCTGATACCCTGCCTCTCGGCGAACTTCATGGCTTCGCGGGAGAAACGGGGCACGGCGATAACCATCTTGCTGTCGATGCCGGTATCATATATTTTGCTATCGAAGTTAAAAAGCGGGTCGATGGGCACCTCTCCTTCTTCCTGGGGCGCCGCAAGAATACCGATAGCCACGGTGTGCCTGGTAATAAGGTCGTCCATGCCGGCGACGATATCGATTTTATGGGTAGCGCCGGAGCGCCCCTTGACCTGAACCGATTCCTGAACATCGTAGCCTAGGCGGTCGAGATATTCGATAAGTCTCTTCCTGGGCTCGAGCTCAAACTCAAGTCGCTTCCTATACGATTCGTTGAGGGAGTAGGAAGAGAGGGGGATATATTCAAGCTCCTCAAGTCGGTAGATTTCGCCGGTTTTCAGGCAGCGGCACTTGACGGCCGGGGTGGGGAATACGCCGTGGCAGCTGCCGCAGATATAGCGCAGGCCCGGCTTACGGTAATCGGTGCCGATGAGCTTAAGCTCGCGGCGGCACTTGGGGCAAATCTGGTTAAGCCCGTGCATGAACTCCTCTTCAAGGCCGATATGCCCGCAGGCGAAGTGCTCGATGAGCTGTCCGCGGGTAAGCTGGGAGGAGTCGCAGGCGGGACACCTTTCCACGGGGAGCAACTGTACTGAACCGGAGGGGCTGACGAGGATTTTCTCAAAATCCTGCTTGAGAAGCAGGTCTTCCTTAGCCAGCGAGTCCAGAATCAGCGCCGTTTCCCTGGGTGTGGTGCCCATGATTTCCTCCGCCTCGCGGTAGGAGAAACCTTCGCTGAGGCTCAAGTCAATCTGCGGGGAGAGGCCCTTGATTTTATCTTTAAGGAAAGCGCTTATCAGGTTGGCGACCTTAGGCTCATGCCAGATACCGGAGGTATTTTCCGGGGCGGTTTCCTGACGGCTTTCCTTGACGACATCGATTTCCACGTCGGCTTCCACTTCGGGAGGGGAGGCAGAAATGGGTTCCGGCTTTGGAGTATCACCATCGGACCCGGACCACTCCATCAGGCGCTTAATCTGGTAGGCAAGCTCACGGGAGGACATGGGTTTCTTAAAATAGTGGTCGAAGCCGATTTCCTTACATTTTTCCCACATATCGGTGGGTGGCAGCTCGCCGAGGAGAATTATCGTCGCCTTTGAACCAGCGCGAAGTTTGCGGCAGGTATAGTTGATATCGACACCCTGAAGGGTATCATCAAGAACGATAACTCCGGCATCTGAGCAGTCGGCTTGAAGCCGGGTTTCATCATACCTGGATAAGGCCGTTACCTGCCAGCCGGCCTCGGTCAGGGATTTTTCCTCTTTCTTTTTTAAAAGCTGTTTGGCCGATAATACTAGAATTTTACCCATAGGCCCTTCTTCCGCGTACAGGTTTACGATAAATTTTTACTCCCCCGAACGTATATTAAGCATAAAAACACGTTGAAAACCTATAAACAAACCGTAAACACAAACGTTACAGCGTATAAAAAAGTTGAAAATAATTGCTACCAGCCCGTATCATGGGAAAAAGGAGAAGCAGTAATGCTAATAGGATACCTTGTTTTTATGATATTCATGGCAGCTATCCTGGCTCTCTGGGAAATACAGATAGAGGGCAAGGAAGGCTGGGCGGCCAGACTGCCGGCGTGGCGCATAGAGAAGGGGTGGGTAGTGAAATTCACGGGCGGTCGCCCGCTGACAGGGTATCACATATTCATGACCGTATTCATGCTGGGGATAATACACCTGCCGCTCTTCTTCGCGGCGTGGAGCTGGCAACTGGAACTTCTACTATTAGGGTTTTACATGGGGATGCTGCTGATAGAAGACTTTTTATGGTTCGTCTTTAATCCGCATTACGGCATCAAGAACTTCCGTAAAGGGAAAATCTGGTGGCATAAGACGTGGTGGGGTCCGGTGCCAAGCTTCTACTGGTTTATGCTGATTGCCGCGGTCCTGTTGATATATTTTGGGCATACGGCGATTTAACGAGAAGTACAAGAACGGTAAATCGTTGTTAAAGGATTCGCTTGTTTAGGATAGCTCTTCCCGTACCGGTCTTGAAATAGCTTTCCAGTTTGTCCGCTTTTGACTGGTCTTTAACGGCTATGAACGCCTCCAGTATAAGGGGCACTTTGGCTTTGGTTGCCTCGATTTCGCCGGAGTTGTGCTGGGTCAAACGGCGGCTGATATCATCCGTGGAGCCGATATAGAGCTCTTTATCCCTGGCGCTTCTTAAGACATATACGTACCACATATTCCTAAGCCCCCTCGACTCGCTACGTTTGCTCGGGGTAAGCGGAGGGGGTGGGATTCGAACCCACGGTCGGCTTGCACCGACAACGGTTTTCAAGACCGTCACCATAGGCCACTCGGACACCCCTCCGTCAACTGGTTAATTATACTTGGTGGGGGATATCACGTCAAAGGGCGAGTTACCGCACGACCGCTTGACATAAAGAGTATTCGGCAGGGAAAATGCTACTTTAAATATTGACAAATCGCTAAAAACATAATAAGGTATCCAATGGACTGCCGTTAATACGCAGTCGTTCAAATATCCCCGATTCTTCATACTATACCAATCAACGCAAAGACTTAACTGAATACGTATGCCGTCTGTTCAGTTGACTGAAAAGGAGGTAGCGGTATGCAATACAAGGCTTATACACTGCATAATTTCAGGAACCTACCGCAGATTGCCAAGCTCTCTAAAGAACAGCAAAAGAGCATTGAGGTTGTCGGCTCGGTGCTGCCTTTCAAAACGAATAATTACGTGGTCGAGCAGCTAATCGACTGGTCGAATATTCCCAACGACCCGTTATTCATTACGACTTTTCCGCAGAAAGAGATGCTGAAACCGGAGGACTATAAAAAGATAGAAGCTTTATACGATTCCGGGGCGGACAGCCAGGCGATTAAGGAAGCGGCGAACGAGATAAGGCTGCGGCTGAACCCGCACCCCGCCGGGCAACTTCAATACAATATGCCCATTTTTGAGGGGGAGAAGCTTTTCGGCATACAGCACAAGTACTCGGAAACGGTACTGTTTTTTGCCGCACAAGCACAGATATGCCACGCGATTTGCACCTTTTGTTTCCGCTGGCCGCAGTTCGCCGGTATGGAAGAGCTGAAGATATCGACACGGGAGATAGAATTGCTGGCGCACTACGTTAAGGCCCATCCCGAAATAACCGACGTGCTATTCACCGGGGGCGACCCGCTGATTATGAAGGCGGAGCTGCTGGCGGGATATATCGAGCCCCTGCTCTCCAAGGACATTCCCCACCTTCGCACGATACGCATCGGCACCAGGGCTTTAACCTACTGGCCTTACAAGTTCGTAACCGATAATGACGCCGATATCCTGTTAAACCTGTTTAAAAAGGTAAGGAAGTCCGGCAAGCACCTGGCATTTATGGCGCACTTCAATCACCCGGTTGAGTTGGAAACAGATGTCGTTAAGGAAGCAATCAGTAAAATACTTGAAACGGGTGCGATGATAAGAACACAGTCGCCCATCCTGCGGCACATCAACGATTCATCCGAAAGCTGGGCGGAACTCTGGCGTAGGCAGGTCGCGCTTAACTGCATCCCCTACTATATGTTCGTTGCCAGGGACACCGGGCCGCAGGAATATTTCCATATACCCCTGGCCGAAATCTGGCAAATATTCAGGAAAGCCTACAATTCTGTCAGCGGCCTATGCCGGACAGTAAGAGGTCCGGTAATGTCCTGCCTGCCGGGGAAAGTGCAGGTGCTGGGCGTGGCAGAGGTGCGGGGAGAAAAAGTGTTCGTTCTCCGTATGATACAGGGGAGGAACTCCGACTGGGTGCATCGACCTTTCTTCGCGGCTTATGACGAGGACGCCGCCTGGTTCGATGATTTGAAACCGGCCTTCGGAGAAGAGAAATTCTTTTTCCAGGACGAGCTTGATAGTATCCTGGCGCCGGGAGAAAAGGAACCGGTTTACTAGTAAGTTGATTGTATCTCCCGGATTACTATTTACGACCAAGTAATATCTATTTCACGTTTATAGGCCGGCGGCGGAGCTCAAAAACGTTTTTCACATCGGCATCAGGGCAGGAGGGTCTCAGCACGTCCGGGTCTTCCTACCAGTGGAAAGTCCCACCAACGCTTAACGCCAGGGCGGCGGGATAAAGGGCGTTATGGGCCAGACTGCACATGTTGGGCGGTGTAAAGTAGTTGAAGACCCGTTCGTCGCCGATTTTATGGCCGCAATGGCAGGGCTGGTCGTTGGCTATCAGCTTGATGACTACTTCATACTGCTTTGTTTCCATGAATGTACTCCTGTATTAACTATCAAGTTGTAATATACAGGGGTTTAGAGAAATATTGCCATATAGCAAAAAACGCCCCATCGGCGGAACGGCTGTATTTAACCTTTTTCCGTCGATGGGGCATAATTCTCGTTATTAAATATTACTTATTATTTAATATTTTTACGAGGTTTTCCGGACCAGTACCACACCAGTCATGATCAGGCCTGCGCCGATAAAGATACTTACAATACCCATCATGCGGATGAAGGCGGTGGTGCCCATGCTGGCTTTAGCCAGGCCGAGTAAGGCCCTCTGCTGACCAAGGTAGTTATACATGGAACTGGGGCCGGCTGTCTGCGCCTGTATTGCGGGTTCTTCCGCCATTTTTATCTGGTCATATTTAAGGACTACCGCGTCATATTTATCGCTTACTTCATCAAGAGTCAGGGGTGCGACAGTGTCGGCGATTTCCTGTTCGCCTGCATTTGCCTGGGGGATAAAGATAATTCCGAAGACAAGAGTTGCCAGGCCAAGAATGATGACGATTGCTCCAAGTACACGCATTAAATGATACCTCCCTTATCGAAATACATAGAATTACTAGGTATAATATAGGAAAACATCAATTGTGTCAAGCGGAAATATTGAAAAGATTGCTGCACCATTTTTTGATGATTTCCACCCGTAATATTTAATAATGACATCTTGCCCTTTACCATAATGCGCGGATAACTTATAATTAGTCGTAACCAGCCCCGGAAAAACAGGGGGGACTTAAATTTTATACAGGCAAGGGAAAATATGGCATCGAAGTTAGATAATATTTTTAAGCAGAGAAAGCAGAAACTGGAGCGTCTGCGCGGGCGCGGCGTAAATCCTTACCCCCACCGCTTTACCCAGACCCATAAGACGGGTGAAGCTATCGAACTGCTGGACAAGCAAAAGGGGGGTGGGGAAGGCAAAAAGGTGAGTGTGGCCGGGCGGATTACCGCCATAAGGAAAATGGGCAAGGCATCTTTCATGGATATCCGCGACATCTCCGGCAAGATACAGTTGTTGTTCCAGACTGTCAATTATAAAGAAGCGGAAATGGAATTGTTCAAAGACCTGGATATCGGGGATATTATCGGGGTGGAGGGCAAGCTGTTGCGTACCCGCACCGGCGAACCCACGATATCCGTCGCCGGGTTTACCCTGCTGGCGAAGTCGTTGCGGCCGCTGCCGGAAAAATGGCACGGCTTGAGCGATACCGAGATTCGCTATAGACAACGTTATATCGACCTCATCGCCAACACGGGAGTCAAGGACATTTTCAAAACGCGCAGTCGGATTATCGCCGCGATACGCCAGTTCCTCGACAAGCGAGGCTTTATCGAGGTGGAAACGCCGATATTGCAGTCGGCGGCGGGCGGAGCTTTAGCCGCCCCCTTTATCACCCACCATAATGTCTTCGACCGCGACCTGTACCTGCGCATCGCCAAAGAATTACATCTAAAGAGGCTTATCGTGGGCGGGTTCGACAAGGTATATGAGATAGGGAGCGACTTCCGCAACGAGGGCATCGACTCCGAGCATCACCCGGAGTTCACCATGTTGGAAAGCTACGAGGCTTACGCCGACTATACGGATGTGATGACGATGGTGGAGCAAATGGTAGCCTACGTGGTGCAGCAGGTGCTCGGCAAGAAGGAAGTCAAATAC
>Ga0315550_1002405_pt1 | contig 11486 bp, 9 predicted proteins | sample SalMarSW160190MG_2_FD_203100 | JGI IMG/M metagenome (GOLD analysis project Ga0315550, IMG submission 203100) | Salt marsh sediment microbial communities from the Plum Island Ecosystem LTER, Massachusetts, United States - Salt Marsh Sediment SW1601-90 ... | reverse complement strand
GATTTTGATTTCTACGAAAGTTATCTTATGTTAAATTATATAAACCTAATTTACAGACGGATCATCACCAGTAGGTAAAGTTCGATCTTCTCCCTAAATGAAAGTGAGGTGATTTAATGCTCAAGGGAAAGGATATTATGACAAAAGACCTGATCACTGTCTCGCCTGAGACCGAGATTGCTCATGCTGCAAAGCTTCTTTTAGAAAAACGTATCAACGGCGTTCCAGTGGTGGAGAAAGGAGGGAAAATGGTGGGAATCCTTTGCCAGAGTGACCTGATCACTCAGCAAAAAAGATTTCCAATACCCTCTGTTTTTACTCTTTTGGATGGGATTATTTCCTTGACCTCTATGAAGCATATCGAAAAGGAGGCTCAGAAGATCTCAGCTACTACTGTGGAACATGCCATGACTCCAAATCCGTTTACTGTCTCGCCTGAGATGAGTATTGAGGAGGTAGCCACTATCATGGTTGACAAAAAATTCCACACCCTGCCCGTCGTTGATAAGGAGAAATTAGTTGGGATTGTAGGAAAGGAAGATATCTTGAAAACACTCATGTCCGGGTTAAAAGTAAAATAGAGGAGTCAAAACTGTTCTTGCCTCATACCTAGGTGAGCATGCATTCGTGGTTAAAATTATAGATAAGGGAAGGTTAAAGCAGAACCAGCAAGAGGATGCGATAGAACTCTGCCCGAAAAAGATTTAAGCCTGCAAAAAGCAACCCAAAAAAGAGGGCAATCTCCGTCCAAGCTGGCCCAATGACCCAGACTGGCCCCCAGGGTATATCTGCCCAGAATCGAGTCGAGGAGGTAGCTAAGCTGTGGGATCTAGAGATAGCATACCTAACTTTTGACTGCAGCGGGAAAACTCAATCGGCTCTGGATGCGGCATCGATGAGAACGAATGCAACACAGCATGGCTCATCCCCACGGTTCACCCACGCATGATTGGTCCCACGCTGCACAATAACATCCCCCGTGTTTAGGTGCACCTCTGAATCGTCGAGCAGCATATCGATCTCGCCGGCTAAAACCAGGGCATAGTCAATGCTCTTCGTCGCGTGCATGGCAGGGTGCCGAGGTTTTTCTCCCGCCTTCGAAATACTATGCAGACCCATCTCCTTGATCATTTCCTCGTTGCTCACAACTCTTCCCACCTCTTTCTCCGGCGGGAATTCAACGATACGAAAAATTGACCCGTTTTGGGGCGGCGCCACGCCGATTTCACGGCACCCCTCATCGGTAATACCGGATATGTTGGCGGGCGTGGAGTCCGTGATCCAAAGCAAAGTGGAGTGAACCCCGCTGGCCTGACGGAACCTGACGTTACTGGCCTCACCATCCATAAGCAGGACGGACTTGCCATTTTCATTATGACCTGTGACGACACGACGAATTTTCAAAGCCATACTCACCTCTATATTGTAAAATAATAAGATAAAAAAAGTTTACGGTAATCTCTGCAAATTATTGCACACTATACGGCATATCACAGCTTGCACCTTCATACAACAAGACATTCCAAGTAACACAGAGGATAGTGAACTTTCTCCTTCAACGCAGCTTCCCAATCTTTGCCAATTCGTCTGCAACGCTTGCGAGCCCCAGTTCGTTTAGACCCACTCTCTTTGGAAAACTCGTTTTCCTGTCCCAACCATGGATATCATAATATTCATCAAGCATTCTGTTCCATTTATCTGCATCAATTCTCCAGCCAGCGAGCCTGCCCGTTGGGATAGGTTCATTCATATCCCTAGGAGTTGGCATGTCGTCTTTACGGTCGAAATTCGTATGTCTTAAATTAAATGCTTTCTCCAGATTGAGCTGCCTAATGCTCAGCAGTTCCGCATCCTCAATGCTCGTCTCCCATCCAGTGGCTGCAGAGTATAATTCAACAATCTCTGGAAGCCCTATCGACTCATGATTGAGCCAGGTGGTATTGTAAAAACACATACCCAAAGAGTTGCACATCCTGGTCAAAATTTCGGTATATTTTACCATTTGCGGCTTACCATCATATTCTTCTGCTTTGTCGTGCCGATCCGTGGATTTGAGACCAAACAATCTCCTCGCTTTTTCAACATCCATATGCAAGTAACTGGAAATAGCAACGGAACCTGTCGTATGGCCACCACCGCGAGTAGAAGTCGTGCACCCCAGGGCCCAGCCATTGGATCCTCTGAGGTTTTCATAAAGGTCTTGATTCTTGATGTGCAAACAATAGTAGCCGCTGTCTCGTCCAATGATAGTAGCGGCCCGAGCACACCCCTCAGCCAAAATACTCCCAAAACCCTCCCGGTACGCTATTTTTCTTATGAGCTCAAGAGCAACGCCTGCATCTCCCCATTCCAATTTGAGGCCATCGGTATCTTTTTCATGGATGATTCCCCTTTGGTAGCATTCCATGGCCCAGCCGATCGCCCCGCCTGCTGCATCAACATCCAAACCGAGCTGGTTACAGTATGCATTGGCTTTGTATGTAAAGGTGGGCTCTGAGATAGCCAATCTGGTCTGGAGTGTTGAGAAGACCTCCCATTGAGAAGACTCGGTTTTAAGGCCTGCATAGGGCCCATCCGTAATGAACATGGTTCGACTGCACCCTCCTATGCCACATCCAGGGAAGCTCACTTGTGATACCCTATACTTATCAGATGATTTTCTAGGGTCTATGGCTTCGGCCATCTCATCTGGTAACCTGGTTTCCTGGAAATTTTTGTAGCAAATACCACAGTTTTCTTGTTTTCCCGGAAGAAGAGAGAGTGTGCCATAGTTTTCAAAAAGGTCAAGGCCTTTCGCGTTTTTAATCATTTTCCTGCACCTGGCAACGGCCTCCATGAAGCGTTTTGGATCCGCTACCTTTGTGCTGCCTGTGCCCTTTGCAGTAATGGCCTTTAAATTCTTAGACCCCATGACCGCGCCTGTTCCGCATCTTCCAAAGGCCCTTCCTTTGTCTTGGATAATGCAGGCGCCCCTTGCCATGTTCTCGCCTGCTGGGCCGATGGACACGGTGTGAAGCGTGTTGTCTGAATGTTTTTCTCGAATCGTGTCACATGTTTCCCATGTTGTCTTTCCCCATAGGTGCGAGGCGTCTCGGATTTGCACTTTGTCATCATAAATGTACAGGTATACAGGTTTATGGGCTCTTCCCTCTATGACGAGTAGATCATAGCCGGCGTACCTGAGCTGTCCGCCGAAATAGCTGTCACTGTGGCCACTTGCCCAGCCGCCTGTCATGGGACCTAACGTGCTCACGCTTATCTTATTCGCACCTGGAGCCGTCGTACCTATCAGCGGTCCTGCACCAAATATGAGCCTATTGACAGGGTCATAGGGCGTCACCCATGGCCTTAACTCGTCATAAAGTATCTTTATGGCAATTCCAGAGGCCCCGACCCAGTCTCTTGCGTACTTTGATGTGGGCTCAGTCCAGATATGTCCATTGCTCAAATTCACGCGCAGGATCATACCCGAATATCCGTACAAAGTGTCATTCCCTCCCATTCTGTGTCCTCCTGAGAAAAGTAAACATCCAGATCGTGTTTACGAATGCTTTTTCATCATCGTATCCTCGGTCCTCACCGGCCCCTTAACGATGAGATTGGTTCAATATTGGTTTAGGATTCGCCGTCAGCGATATGGTACATCTTTTTTCTTCCCGACCGTTCTCAGGTATTCCTCTATTATTTTCCTGAGTTCTTCTTTCTCTTTACACACTTCCATGCAAAGCGGCTCTTGCATTCCCTTGCACCCGTCGCATGGTTTGCTTTGCCCGTCGTCCTCCCCAATGACCAGCACAGAATAGCCGGGACCTTTTTCTTTATCCAAAATCCTAATGCTGGAGACTGAGGGACGGAATACCCCTATGTGGTGATATGAGCACGCAATCTCACACGTCCTACAAGCTCCGCAGGTTGGCATATCGAATATCATTATGAGCCCCTTTCTCATTCAAAACAATTCAGTTAATTTCCATTTACTGGAGGCATAAGAGACGGTGCCCACCGATACGGTATGCTTTTGGGCGGTTAAGACTGTTAACTCTTCGCGAGTCACAAACTGGAGTGCCCCTCCAATACAGTGCTGAACACAAGCGGGCTCCAGGCCGTGCTGGATGCGACTGGTGCATAGATCGCATTTCCCTGCAACGCCTTTGACTTCATTATAAAACATAACGCCGTAAGGGCAGCCATGGATGCAAAGCTTACAGCCAATACATGTGTCTTCATCAACTACGACAATGCCATCCTCCGACCTGGATATGGCGTCCACAGGGCAAAAATAGGCGCAGATCGGATCATCGCACTGAAAACACATCGTCGGGACGAAATCCATATGAAGTTCATTTTCTGCCCATCTGGGCTCAATAGCCATCACCTGGCACCATCTGGACTTTGTGTCAAAGGTGAGGTCGTGTTCCTGTCGACATGCAATCTCACAGGCATGGCAGCGAACACAGTTATCCAGATCTATAAAGAGAACCTTATCCGACATCACTTCTATCCGTTCTTTCGCACTCTGCATAGCTGACACCTGTGCTGAATACTCCCGATTATAGGCGCACAACTCTCGTTGTCCATAATTCGATTGACATTGTTTTTACCACCCCAGTGGCTCGGTACCTGAACGACCCGAGGGTCAATGCCTTCCGTGAGGCAGGCCTTTGCCTCCATGCTTCCCCGAGGTGATTCCACTATGACCGGGTCACCGTCATAAATGCCAAGCTTGTTGGCTGTTGTGGGATTGATGCTCACCAACAGCTCAGACACTATCTCACGCAAGATTGAGATATTGCGCAGTTCAGAATGTCGAAAGACAGGAACCCTTCCACCAGTGGTGATGATAAGGGGATATTCCTTTGCCAACTCAGGGGCGCTGACCGGGCTCTCAGTTGGCTCACGGTAATTGGGCAGGGGGTCGAAACCAAGATCTTTTAGCCGCGCATCATATAATTGGATCTTACGCGAAGGGGTGTTGAACCCACGGGCCTCATACTTTTTGAAGGAGTAGGGGACAGAAATAACACCCACTTTTTTTAACTCTTCAAAGGTCATTCCCGATGGCTCTAATAGGAAATCAAAATATGCCTCGTCAGTTGGGAACATGCGTTCAGCAAAGCCCAATTTTTTGGCCAGTTCATTTAAAATTTTAAAATCTGACCAACATTCACCTATCTGAGTAATCTTTTGTTGCAAATGGAAATTATTAATGGAAGTCTGATCGCTACGTGTAACAGAGCTCCTCTCCATCCAGGTTGCTACAGGTAAAACAATGTCCGCGACTTTGGCCGTTTCGGTCATAAAAAAGTCAGCAACCACAAAGAAATCTAAACTTCTCAACGCATCTATAACCATCCTGGTGTTCGCATAACCAGCGATCATATTACTGCCCTGGCAGTAGATAGCCCTTACCGGATAAGGCTTACTGGTGAGTATGGCTTGCCACACAGCGTGGTTGTGGGCTGAGGGCTGCAAAACACAGGCCTCACCGGCCAAAAGTGGGTATTCCCTGCTTCCCAGCCGCTTTTCATTCTGTTCTTTGGTCAGGTATCCCCGCAGCATCTCTATCGACCGGGGCTGTTCCTTCAACGGCATACCCATCAGGTTGCCACCAGGCACATCAATATTCCCGGTAATAGCGGCGAGCATGGCAATGGCCCGGGAAGTTGAAATGGTATCGGCATTTTGATCGATGGATAAGCATTGGGTAATTGAAGCTGGTTTGGTTGTTGCATACATGACAGCCGACTCCCTGATTTTGCTGCCGGGAACCCAGGTGATCTCTTCTACCTTGCTGGTGTTGTATCGCTCCACCCGAGACATAAGGTCTTTAAAACCGAAACACCATTTATCCACGAATTCCTTGTTATAGAGCTCTTCCTCTATAATCACGTGCAGCATTCCGAGCGCTAAAGCAGCATCCGTACCTGGCCTGATCTGGAGCCACATATCGGCTTTTGAGGCTGCCTCAGAAAAAACAGGATCGACCACGATCATTTTGGCTCCTCGTGATCGTGCTTCCATCATGCCAAGCGCCTTCACCGGCCATGTATTTGTTGGATTGACACCCCATACTAACATACATTGCGTATGATCATATTGAGGGTTTTCAATAGCACTACTCCCAAGGACAAGTATCTCTCCTGTCATTCTGGGGTAAAAGCACTGAGCAATGCCAGGCCCCATCCATTGTTTCCCATAGGCATTGGCAAATCTGTTAATGTAGCGAACCCAGCCCCGGTTTGTGCCTGTGGCCACTACGATGCTGTTTTCTCCATGTTCTTTCTCAATTTCATGAAACCTGTCGGTTATCGTATCTAAAGCCTCGTCCCATGAAATCCTCTGCCATTTACCCTGTCCCCGCTTCCCCACACGTTTCAGAGGGTGGACGAGACGATCAGGGTGATATAACAACTCCTTTGAAGCTAACCCCTTACAGCACAGTGTCCCCTGAGTAACGGCTGAGCTGGGATCACCCTCTACCCTGATCACCTTTCCATCCTTCACATGAACCAATGCATCACATCCCTGATTACAGGTAAAACACTCGCTCTTATAAACTGTCGAGCCCAGTCTTGTATCCCTCTGGACTGTGCGCAGTTTTTCACGCCTTCGCTTAGCAATATGCTGGAATCGCTCCACCTTTTCCAATCTGTTCCCGATCAACCGTTCGGCAAAAACGTGTGCCCTGCATTTCTGGCAAAGTTCAAAATCGCCGAAGTATTTTTCTTGGCCTTGCTCTTTAGCCCTTTTCAAAACTATCCTAAGGGTTTTCGGGGAAAGAAAGGGTTGCCCACACCGTTTACAACAACCCTGTTCAAACTTCATAATTCGATTCCTCTCTCCATAGATGTCAATTCGGTGAATTGAATTCGTAGTGAGGCATAGTAAGTGCTCACGATAAACCTATCCCCTTTCGAAACTACCGCGGGATAATCTACATGCTTCAATATAATGAGAGTTAAAAAAATTGCTTATCAAGTGATCTTTCTTTGCGAAATTTAGGTCCTATATACTATACAGCTTTATATGCGCCCACTTGCAACTGCCGCATTTCAGTGAATTGCCTATATTTTGCGCTAAACCAACTTCAAAATGCTGTTTTCTTTACATCTCATTTCAGTGGTTTTCTCACGAATAATTATCAGGCCTTCACTCTGAAACATTAGAATCTCGTTGTGTCGAACGAGCATAGCCCGTGGTCTAATAAAAACCATTTATAAGTACTATCGGGTGCGCATCTGGCAGTCTCCATCGCACACGAATATCAAATCTCTTAGCTTTAAGACATCAGTCCTGGCAGCCAGAGTGCCAGTTCTGGAAAAATAAAAATCAATGCCATGGTTATCAAATCGAGGCCAAGAAAAGGCAAGGCAGCCTTATAGATATCCACGATTGTAGTATCAATTGGGGCTACCCCCTTCATTACAAAAAGGCAAAGGCCAAAGGGTGGTGAAGTAGTCGCCATCTCTATGTTCAGGAGAAAAATTACTGCGAACCACACTGTGTCAAAGTGGAGAGACATGATAACTGGTACAAATATCGGTAGGCTAACCATCATAATGGAGACCGGTTCCATAAAGGCACCGAGGAAAAATAAGATTATCTGCATAAGGAAAAGGATAATGATTGGGGGGAGGGGCAGTTCTGTAGCAAATTTCACTATCCCAGCACTGGCTCCGCTGTATGCCAGAATTTGGCTGAAGGCTGTTGCCCCTGCTATGATGAGTAATACCATGCCTGTAATCGAAAGCGTACCGATAATTGATTTCTTCAATATATCCCAGTTCATAGCTCTATAGCCGAAGGCCAAAACGAAGGAGCCCAAGGCTCCAGTGGCTGCTGCTTCAGATGGCGTGGCAATGCCAAGGAAGACAATCCCAATGACAAGAAAGATGACGACCCCCACTGGCAGTATATGCTTCAAGGCAATAGATAGCTTTTCATATAATGGTATACTGGCTACCTCGTAAGCAGGCGCAATGGAGGGATCGAGCCAACACCTGGTGATGATGTAAACACTATAAGTGACTGCCATTATTATCCCGGGAATGATAATAGCGATCAAAATCTTTCCAATGGAAATTTCGCCTATAGCACCCAAGAGGACTGCCAGGGCACTGGGAGGAATCATCAGGGCTAACCCGCCGCTCCCTAGGATCGGGCCCAGGCTCATAGGCTTCTTATAGCCCTTTTCTACCATTGTCGGCGTCAGTGTAGACCCAAGCATTGCTGTAGAAGCCAATGAAGTGCCCGTTAATGTAGAAAACAAAGCCCCTGAAGCGACCGCGAGCAAAGCTAATCTGCCCGGCAAGCGGCCCATGAATTTATCTAGGGCCTTTATCAAGATTGGTGCTATCCCCGAATGAAACAGTACTTCTCCCATGAGGATAAATAGAGGAGCCGGGAGCAAGACAAAAGTATTCAAAGTGCTATACATCGAGCTAATCAGCTGCTCTATCCCGGCCGTGCCACCGAAAAAGACATACATTCCCACTATATTAATAAGCAGGAAGCAAAAAGCTATCGGCATCCCCGTAATCATCAGGAACATCAAACTAATGAATATGAGTAATAGTACGAACGGCCATTCCATCGCTATCTAGTCCAAAAACTGTGTTTACGTTCTTTACCAAATCACTCTTTCTTATCTGCTGCTGTCGTCCAACTTTTCATATAGCCATAGGCCCTTCTCACAAACTGAACAAAGAGCAAGAAGCTACCCACAAAGATTACGGCGATAATAAGAGATTTCGGCATCATTAGCGGGGTGGGGGTAAAGTGACCAACGTAATAGAGCGTGGCCTTTACCCCAAAATAAGTAAGGATAAAACAGATGATAGCGCCAGCAAAGAAGGTTATTGCATTTAATAGACACTGATTTTTCGGGCTGAGCCGGCTTAACACTAAGTCCATTCTTACATGCGCATCACGTTTTAAAACCCAGGCAGCCACCAGAAAGGGTATATAAACTATGCCATATCCAGCGATCTCTGTGACCCAAATAGTTGGGTGACGAAAGAAGTATCTGAGAATGACCTCCATACTCACGCTTATCATCAGAAAAATGACGATAATACCAGCGATGATTGCAGTAATATCTAGAATTCGGTCAAAAATTTTGATGACCTTCGGTATCAGCTTCATTTCCACACCAATCCCTCGATGGGTCTCTGCGTAATACTATCCAAGGAAAAAGCTTTGCTTAAAGTTCTCTATGGAGAAACATAACGGCCTCTCTCAACAACTCGATCATCATACGCTGCCATATAACATGCAGATACTTTGGTTCCCCAGTCAATAACCACCCCTAGAAAGAGTTACTTGATGGTAACCCAAGTAAAGGGGGCAATCCGTCACCATAACGATTCTTGATCCGATTTTTTATGTTTGTATAATTGCCAGCGCACATACTGTATCATCTGTTTTTCATCAAGACCGATTGTGCTGACACAATAACCTTTTGCACAAAAGTGTCCAGGCCAATACCGCTTTTTTAGCTCATGATGTGTATCGAAAACCTTGATAGCACTTTTGCCCTTCAAAACGCGATGGCTTCTGAGATTGGATACTTCGGTGGAATTGCAAGAAGAAGATGGATATGGCCTATCTGGACATTTCCCTCCAAAATCTCTCTAGTTCGCCACTCACAGAGCAGGCACATCATTTCTCGGAGCGATCTGCCTATTTCTCCACTCAAAATCCTGAATCGATACTTTGTGCATCATGCAACGTGGTATTTGTATTGTCAGATGGCATGTGCTCGTTTTTTGAATTATTTCATAGAATACCTCCTTTTGATTCTAAGGGTGACCATCCTAAAAAACCTTATGGAGGTATTCTTTTTTCGTAAAACTCTACCTTATCCACATAGCATAGGTAGACCACCAGCTCGGCTGATGGCCTACCTATTACTTAAAGCAGAAGCACTCTAAATATTAAAAGATTTACAAGACACTGACAAAATTAGTTTACTTTGATATTCGTTCCTTTAATTCAGAGATAGCTTCAGCCCGGTTGGGGAATCTATTTTGTAAATAATTCCATGTTCCCTCTTCTGCAGCTTTATGATACCATTTGGCAACATTCGGTGAGAAGGTGAGAATCTTTGCTCCTGCAGCCTCCGCCTTCCTAAATGCCTCAGCCCTTTTTCCTTTTTCCCACGGCGTGTACTTCTTCTCGTATTCAGCCATTGAATTTATTATTAGCTCTTGCAGGTGCTTTGGTATCCGATTCCAGGAATCAGGATTGCATACTAAAGCTGTAGTAATGATATATACTCCATGCCCGGTGACAAACTTACTTACATCCACTAGACCGAAAGCAACACCATAGTATAATCCCGTAGTGATCCCATCAACTACACCTCGCTCCAAAGCGCTATAATAGTCTCCCATCGTCACAGTGACAGGAATAGCCCCTAACTCTTTATAGAAACCATGAAATCCCGTACTCCCTCCAAGCTTGAGACCAACAAAATCTTCTGGCTTTTCAACCCGTTTGTTCAAGAACATGAAAAAACCAGCTCGCTCTGTAGCCTGCACTCTCCCGAGATATACTAACCCACCCTTTTTGTACATCTCCCCTATGTATTCATAAATGCCGTTTTCTCGCTCTTCCCATGCAGTGTAATCTGAGAGCTTGGCAGCGTCAGCCAAAGGCACTAAACTTTCGAAAAAGGCCGGGGGAATGGTAGCTATATCGATGGTGCCCTTCTTCACGGCCACACCCAGATCAAAGGGCTTGATTGTCTCAGGGCCGCCACGAACTTTGATGAAAAGTTCACCCTTTGCCTGTTCATTAACTTTATCAATAAACTCCTTCTTAAAGAATTTATAACCAGTTTCATGAGCCAAGTTCACATACGAAACAAGATTAAGGGTTATCGGCCCAGAAGATTTTCCGAATGCAGCGCCAGGCGCCAAAGTTATGAAGACTGAGGCCATAACCAGAGCAGTTGCGAAAGTAACTAACATTTTTCTTTTTTTCATCATACCCTCCTTTTATTGATCTCTTGTGTTTTAAATTATCTAGCAATCAAGCAAACATCCTATTATCTCGTCTATCACCTCCTTCTATGACAAAAAGTGGCGATTTTCGACTGGTTATGCAAATGTCTCAATACTCCCGTACTCGGCGAGCGATAAGTACAACTCGTCGAGGCCGAAAATCGCCATTCCTGAGCCAAGGTAAACTCGCCAACAGGTATCAGCCCCGTCTAACAAGTGCGAGGGCTCTAATCGGACCGGCACTCGAATTTTTCAAGAGCAAGGGTGCACAGATAAAAGTGAACATACGGTCTTCCGGGAGTTTGTCTAAGTTCGTTAGGTTCTCAATATGGTAGGCCGGCCTTTTCCTCATCAACATGTGCGTTGCCCGATCGCGGGCGTGATCAACAGTTGAAGCATCAACACCAAAAACTAATATCCCCTGATCGAGCATCCACTCTACCGCATCCACTCTGATTTCAAGATAGTGACTCCAATAGT
>Ga0315550_1002401_pt1 | contig 11495 bp, 13 predicted proteins | sample SalMarSW160190MG_2_FD_203100 | JGI IMG/M metagenome (GOLD analysis project Ga0315550, IMG submission 203100) | Salt marsh sediment microbial communities from the Plum Island Ecosystem LTER, Massachusetts, United States - Salt Marsh Sediment SW1601-90 ... | reverse complement strand
CCATCCTTTTGAGTAAAGGAATTCCCATTGAGGGAACGAGTGTGATCGCACACGAGAAGGAAAGGGATTTGCTGTCACTCGGTATATCGAGGGATCTCGTGGAGCGAGCCAAGCATTTCCTGTTTGATCCGGGGATAAGCGTTGTTGAGGAGGCCCGTCTTGCTTTTCACGCGGCAGAGGTGAACTCCATGCATGATCCCACTGAAGGCGGACTAGCGAATGGCCTGCACGAGCTATCAATTGCTGCAGGCGTAGAGATAGAAATAAACAAAGATGCCATCCCCATCTCTGAGGAATCTCGGATCCTCTGCGAGGCATTTCATCTCGACCCCATGGGAGTTATCGCATCGGGAGCGCTTCTGATTACTGCAGCTCCATCGGAGTCAGAGAAAATCTCGAAGAAAGCTCGTGAGGCCGGAATTCCCCTGACCGAAATAGGATGGGTGAGGTCTCGTGAATCTTCCTCAGTTACTATGATTACCCCCCAGGGATCTGAACCGGTTCCCTATTTCAAGAGGGATGAGGTAGTCAAGATCTTCTCCGATTGAACTAATCCTCTCCCCCGGCATACTTAAATGAGACACTAACCCTGGCGCGATATGCGATTACCTTTCCATCCTGGATGGTCATATCCAGTTTCGTGATCTCTGCAATCCTCAGATCTCTGAGACTCTTGGACGCTGTCTCAATGGCACCTTTGGCTGCATCTTCCCAAGATTTATCGCTCGTGCCTACCAGTTCAATGATCTTGTAAGTGCTTTCAGCCATCTCTCCCCTCCTTTTTAACGATTATGGTTGCGACATACAATCTACTAAATTTACATTATGAGACCCGGGAAAATATGTCAAGGAATTCCGAACTCCTCGCACTAAGGAGCTCGAAAAATATTCCATCCCTTAGATATCGACGCTCTCGCCTGCTGGGAGCGCGATCACCTTCACATGAGCGGCCTTTTCAGCGCATTGCGCCATGAACTCGTCCGCCGTCTTGGCCACAATGGGAAACGAGGCATAGTGAATGGGGATTGCGAGCTTCGGGTTCAACATTCTCACCGCCTCGCTTGCCTGATAGGCGTCCATGGTGAACACGCCGCCGATAGGGACGAGCGCCACATCCAGGGGGTAGAGACGCCCGAAGAGCTCCATGTCGCCGAAGAGACTGGTGTCTCCCGCGTGGTAGATCGTGGTGCCATCAGCGGCCCTCGCGATGGTACCCATTGGGCAGGCGGTGTCAGAGGAGTGAAAGGCAGGGGTTGAGACCACCTTCACCCAGTCGAGCTCCACCCCTCCACCAACCATGTAGCCTGAGCCGAAGTTAACGACCTGCTCCGTGCTCAGGCCCTCTTCGATCAATCTCCTCACGGTTTGAACTGCTCCGCCCAACAAGGCCCCCGTGTTCTTGCAGATAGCCATAGCGGAGCCGATGTGGTCGAAATGGTCGTGGCTCACCAGCACCAGATCGGCCCGCTCGATCTCCTCCGTCCCGATAGGGCAGGCAGGATTGCCGTCATCTTTGGTCCAGGGGTCGAAGAGAATGACCTTGTTGTCAGAGGTAGTAAACTCGACAAATGCGTGACCGAGGAAACGAATAACTCCAGACATACGTGCACCTCCTTAGAATAAGATGATTCCTTCCATCGATAGTCTGCTCACTCTCGAGCATTTTTATACGGTGCAGATACACTCTGTCAAGGATTCAAGAAAACGATAAGAAAATAAATTCCAGAGGGCGAGAGGATCATCATATGGAATAATCCCTGAAGAGGGGTTCACAGAACGGTTGTATGAATTTTTCATGATCTTATGGGTTGTCAAACGCTCTGAATGTTCTATACTGTAAAGCATAAAGGCTCACAAATTACAGCATGAGATTGCTTCGCTAACGCTCGCAATGACAAATTTTAATGAAACGCTATGTTAGAACCGACCGATGGAGTATGTACATGGAGCAGACAACCGATCCCAAACTTCCACTTCTGCAGCATGCTGATGTAGAAAACAAGATAGTGCTTCTTCGTGTCGACCATAATGTGGTCAAGAAGGGCGCTATTCAAGACCCGTACCGGATAGACCAGACTATCGGCACCATTTTTAACATTGTCGAACGGGGAGGCAGACCAATCTTCATGACGCATATCGGAAGGCCTAGAGATAAAAACGGAAGGATCACCGTCGATAAATCAACCTCGGTCGAGCCGATCGCAGAATACCTTGAGCGAAAACTCCACACAAAGATCTTCTGTCCTCAATTCAGGCCAGAGGGAGATAGGGGAATCAAGAGCATCGATACCTCGATAAACCTTGCCATTCGAGATCTGAGAGAAAAAAGGCTCGGTGCCATATATTTACCGAATACGAGGTGGTTCCAGGGAGAGGAGTCGGAAACAGACCAGAGGGAAGCGTTTGCCCTTCAGCTGGCCGGGCTCGCCGATGTATATGTGAACGATGCATTCGGTTCCTGGCAGCCTAATGTCTCCACCTACGACATCACGAGGTATCTGCCGTCCTTTGCAGGGTATCTCATGCAAAAGGAGATCAAGAACCTTAATCAGGTCCTTGCACCCCAGAGGCCGTTTATCGCAGTGGTGGCAGGGGCGAAATACAATACCAAGATCGGGCCGCTCAATGAAATCTACAAGAAGGTTGACAAACTCATACTGGGCGGCATCATTTACAATACCTACCTCTGTGCTCGATACGGTGTAGAAATCAAGGGCATTTCACCGGAGGATGTGGAGGCTGCTAAAAATCTGGTCGAGATGGACAAGGGTCACCATAAGATCATGGAACTCCCCTATCTCTATGAGTCCGATACTATAGAGGGCAAGATTGAAGGGCGATATCGAGTACGATCCCTTGAGGAGTTCAACAAGGGGGAGAAATTCAACTACATCCTGGATATCGCACAGGAATCGTTTTCCGATCCTTCCATTTCCGACGCCTTGTATTCAGCAAAGACTATCTTCGTCAATGCCGTGATGGGCTACACGCCGCACTTTACAGAGGGTTCAGCAGCTCTGGACAGCAAGATCGATCACAATACAGAAGCAATAAAGCTCTATGGGGGTGGCGACACGCTCCAGGAATTCAAGAACCTCTGCCCGGGTCTCTATCTGTCAACACTTGACAACTCGAAATATTACTTCTTCACCGGCGGCGGCACCGTGCTCAAGGCCATCGAGGAGGGAACGCCCTATGGTCTTGATCCGGTAAAGGCGCTGATCGAAAATGGAGGCAAAAGGCCGTAAGCTTCTCAGGGCTTTTCCTCTAGGTGTGCTCGTCTTTGAGATGGAGCCGCTCATGTACCGCTTTCGCATGCCACCGATCACCGCATTTGTAAAGGATGTTGAGGGCTGCGGTCTCCTGTTGAAGCTCTCGAAATCTATCGAGGGATAGATGAAGGGCATGGCACAGTATGGCGCGGTTCACGAAATTGTGGCTACAGACGAGAAGGGTGCTTTCGGGCTGGTAGCACATGGTAATTCGCTCCAAGGTATCTATGGCCCTTCTCTGTACCTCTTGGATGCTTTCCCCTCCCGGCATCCTTGCGGATAGAGGGGCCTCAAGCCATGCCTTTCGAAAATTCGGGTATTTCTCAGCCCATTGCTGAGCCTGCATTCCCTCATAGTCCCCCAGATCCATCTCAACCAAGCCCTCGGCCTGGAGGAGGGGAGCCGATGAATGATAGACCTTGAGTATTCGTGCCGTCTCCAGGGCTCGAACCAGAGGGCTGGAATAGATGGCTGTAATGGGCTCCCCTTTCAGTGCCTCAGCCAGGGTATGGGCCTGATCCCTTCCTGTTTGGTTAAGGGGCACATCGCTCCTTCCCTGGAACCGATGAGCCTTATTCCAATCGGTTTCTCCATGGCGCACGAGCAAGATGCGAATGCCCTTTTTCAGTGTCTCCATCTTAGACCTGGTCAAGATTGTCTATTTATCCTACACATTCTTCTTCAAAGGAGCTGACCCCTGAAGAGGTATGCGTTCATAGGGAAGTCGACATCGAATTGTTATCGGCGCGCACTCTCCCCCTTACCAACGATGCAGCGATGCCTCCGAGGCAGAGGATGGCGAAGACACTGAATGCCATTCTCACGCCTTTTATGAGAAATGGATATGTCTCAATACTGATCGGAACCCTTCCGATGAGAAGGGCGAATATAAGGGTGGCGATCCCCATGCTGATCATCATGCCCACCAGGCGCATGGTACCCACTGATCCCGATGCCAACCCATAGTACCTCCTCTCAACCGATCCCATTATGGCATTGGTATTCGGTGAGGAAAAGAGTGCGAAGCCAAAGCCGAGCACCACCAAACAGCACACAACAAACGTAATGCTGGTAGCTTCATCCAGGACCGCGAAACACCCTAGCCCAATGAAAGTGATCAACATTCCCGCTGATGCAACAATCCGTGGCTCGATCCTGTCCGAGAGGCTTCCGGCCAGTGGCGAGAAGGCAGCCTGCACCAGGGGCTGTGCAACCATGATAAGACCAGCGCTTTGGGGGTTCAGCCCCTTGATGTGCTGAAGATAGAGGCTCAGCAGAAAGGTCACGGCAAAGGTGGCGCTGTAGTTGATGAGGGCAGCAAGGTTTGAAAACGCGAATACCCTGTTGGACATGAACAGCGTGAGGTTTAACACGGGCTGCGCGGTGTGCAGTTCCCAGGCCACAAATGCCAACAAGCATGTGACCCCGCACAGGATCAGCACGACACTCCTCATCGCGGGAAGCGTGGAGAGACCACCCATGATTGCAATGAGCGAGAGGCCGTAAAAGATGGTACCCGCTATATCAAAGGTCTCACCCTCTGCCTCTGCCCACTCCCCCGGAAGCCTCCACCGCACCACGGCAATAATGAGCAACCCAAGAGGTACGGTGACCAGAAATATGCTCCTCCAGGTAAACTGCTGCGTCAACAATCCTCCCAGAAATGGACCTAAGGAGAGACCCACGTATACCGCGGCGACATTGATCCCTAATGCCTTGCCCCTCTCATGAGGAGGGAATACCGAGGTGAGTATCGCAATTCCCGTAGCAAAGATCATGGCGCTCCCTATCCCTTGAAACACGCGACACACGATGAGCATAAAACAGGAAGTGGAAAAAGCCGAGAGAAGAGAGGTGATCGTAAATATGGTAATGCCATAAGTGAATATCTTCTTTCTCCCGTAAATATCGGCGAGCCTTCCAAAGGGAACCAGCGACACCGCTGAGGCCAACAGGTATGAGGTGGCAACCCAGCTCAGCACTACGGCATCGATGCCGAACTCCCGTGCGATGGCAGGAAGCGCGAGGTTCACCGAGGAGCCCATGAACGGCGTGAGCAGGGAGCTCAACGTGGCAATAAGGAGCGCAGAGCTTTTGCTTGTTCTTTCATTCATGACCACCATGTTCATGTATCCCGTAATATATATGGGATTAGAAATAAAAAACTCACCAGGACCACCTATGTCATCCTAATGAGATCTTAACACAGTTCACTGGGTGATGAGGATTATGGGAGAATAGTTATTATTAAAAAACCTGAATTGTCAAGGACCATATCCCATAGTCCTTCCCTTATTCGTTGACAATAGATAGTGCAGCGTTACATATTCATCGTTAGGCCTTGGTGCTTTAACTCATGTGCTTTGATGCTTGCCGCCATACGTCCACGATAACACCATGTTAGTTTAGGCACACAGGGCAGCTTTGGAAAGGAGGTAATGGAGCAATGCTTTATGGTGCCACGAATTTTCCCATAAAACCGGCCCTTGAAGAGCTCGAGACGATAGCGAAGCTCGGGTTTGACTACCTGGAGCTCACCATGGATGCGCCTGAAGCTCATTACACGGTAATTCGACGGATTAAGGATGAGCTCGTGCACGCGCTGCAGAGCTTTCATATGAGGCTCATCTGCCACTTGCCCACCTTTGTCTCCACTGCTGATCTCACTGACTCCCTGAGAGAGGTGTCCCTGAACGAGGTGCTTAAATCTCTTGAGGTTGCAGCAGAACTTCAGACCATGAAGGCTGTCCTTCATCCGAGTCTTCACAGAGGTCTCAGTATGTTTGTGATAGATCAGGCACGGCAGTATGCCTTGAGGAGCCTTGAGGCCATTCTGGATAAGGCAGCTGAGCTTGGAGTCTGTATTTGCCTCGAGAATATGTTTCCGCAATCCAACTCTCTCGTTAACCCCGAGGATTTTGACGAGGTCTTCGAACGCTTTCCACAGCTCAGGATGACCCTCGATACCGGACATGCACATATAGAGGACAAAGTAGGCACCAAGATATTTGACTTTATCCGACGGTTTCCTGACAGAATCTACCATGTCCATATGCACGATAATCTCGGAAAGGATGACAATCATCTGCCCATTGGTGCCGGGAACATTGAGTTTCCGAAAATCGTCAAGGCACTCAAGGAAATAGGCTACGATGAAACAATAACCCTTGAGGTCTTTTCCAAAGACAGAGACTATCTAAGACTCAGCAGGGATAAGCTTGCAAACATGGTAGCCTCCTGTTAAAGAATCCCGTTGCGATAGAGTAAGAAGAGATCTCGGCGGCCGAGAGATGGTTGTTCAGCCAGCAAAAATTTCATTGAATGGAAAGAGGATATGAAAACTCATAGAACGCGAAAGTCTCATTCACGGAATGATCTCCGGAACTTTTATGAAGCGCGGAGCATTGCTGTTATTGGAACCTTCAGGGATGGCTGGTTCGGGGGATCTGTGGCTATCAAGTCCTTGTTGAATGCAGGCTATGAGGGGCGGATTTACCCTATCAATCCAACCTATAAAGAGATCCACGGTCTGAAGGTTTATCCCGGGGTGAGCGACATAAAGGAAAGGATTGACCTGGCGGTTATCATGATAAATGCCCAGAGAGTACCGCAGGTTTTGCGTGAATGTGCGGAAAAGGGCGTAAAAGCTGTTATCGTGGTGGCAGATGGATTTGCTGAGAGGGATCAAGGAGGGGCTTTGCTCCAACAGAAGATCGTGAATATTGCCCAACGTACCGGGATTAGCATTCTCGGCCCGAATACCGCGGGGATCGTGAATACCGCCAACGGCCTGAATATGTGTCCCTATGATGCGGGCTACTACAAGCTCAGGGAAGGATCGGCAGCCATTTGTGCCCAGACCGGCATGATGAGTCCTCAGGCATTCCCCTACCGTGATCTGCGGTTCGGGGTGAGCAAGATCTGCGATTTCGGGAATAAATGCGATGTGGATGAGTGTGATCTTCTGGAATACTTAGGGGATGATCCCGGGACGCGCGTCATCAGTATGTACTTAGAGAGCATCAGCAATGGACGGAGATTCCTGGAAATTGCCGGCACGGTTGCCCGCAGGAAGCCGGTTTTACTGTTCAAATCGGGGAAAACCCGGGAAGGCGCCCGCGCATCAGCCTCGCATACCGGCTCCCTTGCCTTAAATGACGATATCTTTGAGGCGGCATGCAAACAGGCCGGTGTTCTGAGGCTTGAGAGGTTCAACGAGCTCTTTGAGATGCCGAAGATATTTGCCTATCAGCCGCTCCCCGAGGGAAACCGGTTGGCCATTATCACGATTACCGGTGGGGTAGGGGTGCTTTCAATAGATGAGGGAGCGAAATACGGACTGGTTATTACCAGCCTAAGCCAGCAAACAAAGGACTCGTTTAACGCGATTTTCCCAAACCTGGGGGAGATTCCGGTGGATATCGGGCCACCCGCTGCTGCCATAAGGGATTTTTCCTCTCGTTACCCTGAGATTTTCCATGCGGTAATAGCCGATGAGCATGTGGATTGCCTGTTCAATATCCTTTGGATAGATCCTGCCGGAGGATTAATCGAGGCCTATGAAACAGCGTTTAAACGGATGAAGGAAGTCTACCGGAAGCCTGTGGTAACCTGGTTCTATGGCCCAGATAGGACGCGCGTCGATGAGATGCGGGAGCGCATAGAAGGGCTGGGCTTTCCCGTATTCCCGGACCCGGAAACCTCCATGCGGGCTCTCGGCATGGCGCTTACATTCAAGAATCTCGCAGGGCGTGGTAGCTAACCTTCTCTCAAAAAGAACTTCCAGCGCCTTTTGTTAATCGTACCGTTCACGGGTGGCTTCATCACTCATGATCGGCTTGATAAGCGGCTTCCACGCAGGATCATCCCATGTCCCAAGAAAGATGTGCATATCAAGATACTTTTTCGGTATCGGGTGCGTACCGACAACGATCTTGACGCCGTAGCGTTTTTCCAGAAAGGCCTTGAATGTCTCAATAGAGGGGCAGGGAGGATAACCAACCACAAGGCCGGTCGCCAGATGAATGACCTCTGCACCATTTTTCACCATCTCCTCGCCCGCATATTCTATGTTCCCGCCAGGGCACCCATCACACGTTGTATACCCAACAAGTTCAACTTCGGTATCTGTATAAACGTTGAAAGCTCCCTCTTTGTTCCTCATTGCCCGGAGACACTTCCCACCCGCACAGCGGCGGTATCGATCGCAGATAATGATTCCGATCTTCGTTTTTGCATTCATCTCAACTCCTTTCGATTCTCCATCGGTTAACCCTCGCGGCATTGAAATCAGGTAGTAAGGCTTCAATAAAATATTACCCTGCAACTGTTGACAAAAAACTTGGATAATAAATTAATACAATATGTTAAGGAATATCTTTAATAAATTAGTTCATGACCTAGCGCGACACTGTCTCTCTCTTTTATCGTATGTATGCTCTCAATTATAAGTCGTAATCGCGGGTATCGTAGAGTCTGCCGTCAGGAAGCATGCTGTCGGGATGAAGTATCCCCTGTTCCTCGAGCTGATACCGCTTACAGTCTTTCCATCGGCTGTCGGATCTGCAATACGTATTCACCCAGCTCTGATCGATAAGCTTTGCTCTTTCGAGCCGCCTCAGAGGACACAGATCATACCACTTGCAAGCCACTCAATTCTCCCTTTCCTTTTTTTGTATTGGACCTCAAAGTGATCCATCAAGTTCATCAGCCACGGATCTTTTGCAGGCCCTGCACTGTTGTGCACCTCGAAACAGTGGTGCGCCACAAGACGGGCAATGATACCGCTCACATTCTGATCGAGCCCATGCTATGCTTCCATCCTCTTGGCCAAGCTCGGCTACCTTAGATCGCCAGATGGGAATGGTTCGTTTCATTACCCTGACGCCTGTGGCATAGAAGAAGTTCTCTATCAGAGAACAGGGCCAGTCACTGCATTGGTGGCACGAGTAATAGCCTTTGGAGTGTATGCATTCCCTAATGGTGCATATTCTACAAAAACTGAAGAGCTTCTTTGATGGGTCAGCTTGCATGCATCCGTAGCATTCGATTTCCTCAGGTTTGGTCCCATAGAGGGTACCGAGAATGGCCTTGAGTTTCTCATTCTTATCCCTCGTGGCCAGGTATATTGCACAAACACCACAGTACAATCCGCATGGGGCCATCAAAGCCTTGTTTCTGATTTCCTCTTCAGCCCATCCTTCCATGTTGATCCTCCTTTTTTGGGGAAAGCTCCACAGGGAACCTACGGCTGAACATATCTGTAGGCTAGGCCGAAGACGACTTCAGGACCGAACCATCCAGTTGCCTCTGCTTCCTCGTCATAGGCTGTTGCCATTGCATCTTTATGGTTCTCCACCTCATCCATGATTAGAGATTATCCTTTCCCTGTAGCAAACGTACGGCTTGAGAGCTGAGAACTGGTGAAATGGACGAAAATCGGTTCGCTCTTTCGATAGTTCGGGTGCTGGGATACATCCTTTCACGATCATCAGCGCCGCACCTCCAGATCTTATAGCCAATATTTCCTTGACATACAAGTTAGTTGCTGCTTACAGTTTCTCCATCAAAAGTAATGCCTTTTACATGAACGTTCAGGGCTTTAAATTCTTCCGAAAGAAGATGAATGTAAGACCCATGGAACTAGAGGATATTGATGGTATTTTAGAAGTTGATCGGAGGATAAGCGTGTTACAAGGTGTTTTTACTTACAGGCATTTGAAAGGGGAGGCATCATGAATGCCGCGGACATCGAAAAACTCAACAAAACGATGGATTCTATGGCTCAATACGAATTGCTTTTGGCCGATCTCTATGAGAACTGCGCAGAAACATGGACAGAAGATAAGGAATTCTGGCTTGATATAGCCCATCAGGAGGTTCATCACGCTGAAAATATTAAAATGATGCAGGAAATCATCACAAAAAAGCCGTCGCATTTTGAAACAAATAGGCCGTTAAACCCGATTGCCGTCGCTACAGTAATTGCCTACTTAAAAGATGTCATAAAACGCCTGACTGCGGGAGAGTATTCCTACGAAAAGATCCTGATTATCGCGAGGGATATTAAGCAATCCATTCTGGAGGCCCATTACTCGGAGATCGTAAAGACAAATGATGTTGAATACCAAACGCTTATGAAAAACATTCTCGACGATACCCGCGATCACAACACGCTGATTAAGCAAAAACTGACCGAGGTAAAGTCAAGAGCTTAGAAAGCGTCAATTCCCACCCCCTTCAAGCCGGCCAGTTTTTCAATAATAAATGCAATATCCTTCTTCTTTTTGAAGATGCTCCCATGCTGGGGGGCGATCATCTCTATAGCAAGCTTTCTAAAGACATCCATTGCATAGCGCAGGGCTTTTTCAGAAGGCATCACCTGCTTATGGAATTCAAGTGTATCAGGAATGGGACAGTAATCTTTATGTATCATGCAGTGTTCATAATCATTGCATCTATAACAGTCATCCTCCAACTCGATATAAAGGTCCCATTGTCTTGAAAGACTTCCGAAAAGATCGCTGCTGAAGAGGGTTTTTGTCTTCTTGTCGTAAGTAACAAAACTGCCGGCGCTATGGGCGTAAGGCGTTTTGAAAAATTGCAGGACGCGGTCGCCGAAGGCAAATTCAAATCCGTAATCATCAATTGACCGCAACAGCGACTTCTGTTCTCTCTCTATATAGTAAGTGATAAACATATTGCTATAGTTTTCAGATAGAACGGTCAGTTTCGGATTTTTGCAGATATCAATCATATTGGGCATTGAACCGCATAAATCAGGGTCGCTGTGTTGATAAATCAAGGTCGTAATCTGCTCCGGGGAGATTCCTGTCTGCAATATTTTCATCATGACGACGGCAAAATCCGGCCGGCTCCCCCCATCAATTAAAACGGCCTCACTTCCTGCAATAAGGAGATAGGGATTGCAGTGAAAGTTGGATTTCTTATCATCAAACCCCACCCAGTAGATGTTTTCCGCCGCCTCTACCGGCCGGTCATACCCCTTCTGATCCTCTGTTTTATTCATGTAAGCTCCCGTAAAACGAAATATGCCTTCATATTGGCCTTGTGCTTCAGGGCGATTTCTCCCCTCTCTTCAAATTCGAAGAGGTTTTTGGTTTTTACGTATGTCTCGTGAGAAACGTTAATCCTCCCTTTTTCCCCGGAAGACTCAAACCGGGACGCGATATTGACCGTATCGCCAAAAACATCAAATTGCAT
>Ga0315550_1002400_pt1 | contig 11495 bp, 12 predicted proteins | sample SalMarSW160190MG_2_FD_203100 | JGI IMG/M metagenome (GOLD analysis project Ga0315550, IMG submission 203100) | Salt marsh sediment microbial communities from the Plum Island Ecosystem LTER, Massachusetts, United States - Salt Marsh Sediment SW1601-90 ... | reverse complement strand
CCCTGGCAGGGGCGGCAGGAGTGGCAGGAGTGGCAGGCGTGGCAGGAGCAGCAGAAGGGGCAGCGGGGGAAGCGGGGGAAGCGGCGGCGGGCGTCGCCTGCGACTCAGGCTGCTTTTCCGGCTTCGACTTCGCCGCGGCCGCGCCCAGATCTCCGATGTCCTCGTCGGCGCCGGCAATCACGGCCACGAGGGAGCCGACCTCGGCGGTCTGCCCATCACCGACCAGCACCTTGCGGAGCACGCCGTCGGCCCGCGCCTGCAGCTCCATCACGGCTTTGTCGGTTTCGACTTCGGCGAGCACGTCGCCGGTCGTCACCGTGTCGCCCTCATGCTTGAGCCACTGGGCGATGCGCCCCTCTTCCATCGTGGGCGACAGCGCCTCCATCAGTACCTTCGTTGCCATGATGCGTCCGTCTCGGGGTCAGTCGAGGTAGGCGACGCGCCGGACGGCGTCGATCACCTGTTCGGGATGCGGCTTGGCGGCGCGCTCGAGCTGCTTGTTGTAGGGCATCGGCACGTCGGCTTGCGTGACCCGCAGGATGGGCGCGTCCAGGTAGTCGAATGCCTCGCGCTGGATCTCGTCCACGACCTGGGCGCCGATGCCGCAGAACGGCCAGCCCTCCTCGATGATCACGGCCCGGTTGGTCTTCTGCACGCTCTCCACGATGGCCGGAACGTCCAGCGGGCGGATCGTCCGGAGATCGAGCACTTCGGCGTCCACGCCGAGTTCCCCGTCGAGCCGCTCGGCGGACTTGAGCGCGACCGCGACGGTCTTCGAATGGCAGATGAGCGTCACGTCCTTGCCGGGCCGCTTCACGTCGGCCGACCCGAGCGGCACCGTGTATTCCTCGTCCGGGACCTCGCCCTTCACGTTGTAGAGCATCTCGCCTTCGAGGAACACCACCGGATTGTCGTCGCGAATCGCGGACTTGAGGAGCCCCTTGGCGTCGTACGGCGTCGCCGGGGCCACGACCTTGAGCCCGGGGATGTGGGCGTACCAGGACTCGAACGCCTGCGAGTGCTGCGCGGCGAGCTGTAACGCCGCGCCACCCGGCCCGCGGAAGACCATCGGCATCGGGATCTGGCCGTTCGACATGTAGAGCATCTTCGCCGCGGAGTTGACGACCTGGTCGATCGCGAGCAGCGCGAAGTTCCAGGTCATGAACTCGATCACCGGCCGGAGGCCCACCATGGCGGCGCCGACACCGACGCCCGCGAAGCCGAGCTCCGCGATCGGCGTATCCACGATCCGGCGGTCGCCGAACTGCTCGAGCAGGCCGCGACTCACCTTGTAGGCGCCCTGGTAGACGCCGACTTCCTCGCCCATGAGGAAGACGTTGGGGTCGCGTTCCATCTCTTCCCGCAGCGCCTGGTTCAGCGCATCGCGATAGGTGATCGTGGCCATGTCAGTCTTGGTACACGTGGGTGTAGAGCGCGTCGGGCTCGGGATCCGGGCTCTCGTCCGCGAAGGTCAGCGCGTCGGCCACCTCGGCCTGGACCTCTTCATCCATCTTCTCGACGCCGTCCTGGTCGAGCAGGCCCGCTTCGAACAGGCGGTGCTTCAGCCCCTCGATCGGATCGCGCTGTTTCTGCTCCTCGAGCTCTTCCTTGGTGCGGTAGTGGCCGTGGATCGGGTCCGCCATCGAGTGGCCCATGTACCGATACGTGCGCGCCTCGATCAGGGTCGGCAGCTTGTCCTTGCGGGCGCGCTCCGCGGCGCGCGCCACCGCCTCGTGCATCGCGAGCACGTCCATCCCGTCCACCGTCTCCGACGCCATGTCGTAGCTGCAGGCCCGCTCGGCGATGTCGTAGACGGCGGCCGCGCGTTCGAGTGCCGTCCCCATGCCGTAGCGGTTGTTCTCGCAGAGGAAGATCGTCGGCAGCTTCCAGAGCGCCGCCATGTTCAGCGTCTCGTGGAAGGCGCCGATGTTCACCGCGGCCTCGCCAAAGAAGCAGATCGCCACCTGATCGGTGTCGCGGTACTTGATGGCGAAGCCCGCGCCGGCCGCGAGCGGGATGTGCCCGCCCACGATCGCGTGCCCGCCGAGGAAGCCCTTGTCGACGTCGAAGAGGTGCATCGAGCCGCCCTTGCCGCCCGAGCATCCGGTCGCCTTGCCGAAGAGCTCGGCCATCACGGCCCGCGGCGGGATGCCGCGCGTGATGGCGTGCGCATGTTCGCGATAGCTCGTGAAGACGTAGTCGTCCTCGCGGAGCGCCGTGAGCGCGCCGATCGCCACGGCTTCCTGGCCGATGTAGAGATGGCAGAATCCGCCGATCCGTCCTTGCGCGTACGCCTCACCGGCCCGCTCCTCGAAGCGGCGCACGAGCAACATCTCCCGCAAGAGTTGGCGGTAGAAGTCGGCCTGGTTGGGATCGAGCTGGGTCGTCGGCGCGGCCATCAGCGCACCGCCTCGGCGCTCTGCACCTGTTCCCAGGCGTGATACGACGAGCGCACGAGCGGTCCGCTCTCCACGTGGCGGAATCCCATCTCCATCCCGGCGCGCCGGAGCTCCGCGAATTCGGCGGGCGTGTAGTAGCGGGCCACCGGCAGATGATCGTTGGACGGGCGCAGGTACTGTCCCAGGGTCAGGATGTCGACCTCCTGCTCGCGCAGATCGCGCATCGCGACGAGCACCTCGTCCCACTCTTCACCCATGCCGCAGATGATGCCGGATTTGGTGAGGCGCCCGGGCGCCATCTCCTTCGCGCGGCGCAGCAGGCGCAGGGCGCGGGGGTACCGGCCGCCGGGGCGGCAGATCCGGTACATACGCTCGATCGTCTCGAGATTGTGGTTCAGGATGTCGGGCGCCGAGTCCACCACGATCTGGAGTGCGCGATCCGAGCCCTTGAAGTCGGGGATCAGGAGCTCGACGGTGGTCTCGGGGAGGCGCTTGCGAATCTCCGTCACGCAACCGGCGAAGATCTCCGCGCCACCGTTGGGCAGGTCGTCGCGGTCCACGCTCGTGATCACGACGTGCTTGAGCTCCATCGCGGCGACGGCCTCGGCCAGTCGCACCGGTTCCTCCGCGTCGTAGCGGGGCGGGGTACCGTGCGCGACCGCGCAGTACGCGCAGTTTCGCGTGCAGACGTCGCCGAGCACCATGAACGTTGCCGCGCGATGCTCCCAGCATTCGCCGACGTTCGGGCAATGCGCCTCTTCGCAGACCGTGTGCAGGTCGAGCTCGCGCATGAGACGCTTGACGTCCACGTAGTTGGCCCCGCCGGGCGCCTTGACCTTCAACCAGGAGGGTTTGCGCTGCGTGGGCGTGTCGGCGTGCGTGGTCGGGGCGGCGGCGTGTGCCCCGAGCGGCTGAATTTGAACGAGGTCCATAGGAGTTGAAACATAGCGGCGGCCCCGAGGCGCGACTAGCGTTCGGAGCCGCCGATTCAACCGGATGGTTGAGGGCGGGCGATCTTCGAGCCCGCCGTGCCGCAAGCGCTTACGCGCTCCAGAATCTCCCGGGATCGAGCGGGGTGAGGTCGTACTCGAGCGGAGTACCGGCGAAGAGGTGAGCGACGATCTCGCCCGTGAACCCGGCCAGGAGGATCCCGTTGCGGCCGTGTCCCGTGGCGTACCAGAGGCCGGAAACCGTGGGGTCGGTTCCGACGATCGGATGGCCGTCGGGCGTACCCGGGCGCAGGCCGGCCCACGAGCGCCGCGGCTCCTTGCCGGCGAGACCTGGGGCCATGCGTACCGCCTCCTGCTCCACCTTGGCTCGGCCTTCGGCCGTGACGGACGCATCGAAGCCGACGTGCTCCATGGTCGAGCCGGCGAGCAGCTCACTCCCGCGCCGGAGCACGTACCCCTTGCCACTGAACACGATGGCCCGCGGCTGTCCCTCGGGCCAGTCGTACGCGAGCATCTGCCCGCGCACGGGCTCGACAGACAGGGGGCGGGGGAGCCCCCCGATGCGCCCCGACCAGCACCCGGCGGCGACGAGCACCGCGCCCGCGTCGCGCCGACCGGACGCCGTGCGCACGCCGACCACGGCATCCTCGCGGATCCGGATCTCTTCGACGTGCTCGCCGCGCACGATGCGGGCGCCGTGATTGGTGGCGCTGATCAGCAATGCTTCGAGCAGCGCGAGCGGCTCGAGGGCGCCGTCCTCGGGGGCGAGGAGCGCGCCGCGCACCTCGGGCGAGATCCACGGGCACCGCTGGCGCAGATCGCCCGCGGGCAGCCACTCGGAGTTCAGCCCCTGTTGGCGCTGCCAGGCGATGTTCGAGCGCGCATCGGCCTCGTCGGCTTCCGTGAAGGCGACCTTGAGCACGCCATCCGACCAGAGGCCGATCTTGACGCCGGTCTCCTCTTCGAGCTCCGGAGTGAGCTCGGCGTAGAGGTCGCGAGCGCGAACGCTCACGCCGACCATCGGGTCTTCGGGGGCCGTTTCGGCGAGTGGGGCCAGCATGCCGGCGGACGCCTGCGTCGCGATGCCGGCTTCGGCGCCGCTATCGAGGATGGTGACGGAGTGGCCGGCGATCGCGAGCGCCCGGGCACATGCCGCCCCGACGATCCCGCCGCCGATCACGAGGACGTCAGACCGGTCGGTCATCGTTGCCTTGCCGTGAAACCATGGGCTCCATACGTTCGTACGATACTACGCACGGAACGTCCCCGGGAGGGAAACCATGTTGCGTAAAATCCTCGGCTATGCGGTCCTCGCCGTCATCGGCTTCTTCGCGCTGAAGCTGATACTGGGGCTGCTTGGCTTCGCGCTGTCGCTGGCCTTCACCGCGTTGTGGCTCGCGGCCATCGGCTTCGGGATCTACCTCATCATCAAGCTCGTCAGCCCGGGCACCGCCCGGCGCATCCACGAGGCGATCGGCGGGAAACGCGCCGCCTGAGCAATTAGACCGCTCCCGGCACGTCGACGCAAGCGGGGCACCCATTCGGGCGCCCCGCTTACGCTACCGCGCCGTTGAGTCGTGCTGAATGTTGGTCAGGCGCAGGGTGATCGACCCGAAGGCGAACTTGGTCTGGATCTGCGCCACGATCCGGCGGGCGTCGTCGGTGATCCACATCCGCCCGTTCGCCCCTTCCTTGAAGATTCCACCGCCCTTGATGATCGGACGGACCACCACGCAGGGGAACCGGCCGGCCGGGACGTCGATGGTATCCCGGGCGAGCACCTCGAGCACGACCGGATTGCGGTCGGGCTTGAAATAGCGATCCAGGGCGTAGCGCTTCCCCGGTGTCAGATCGAGCGTCCGCACGAAATAGAAGAACGCGGCGTCGTCGAGCGGGGCCTCCGACGTCGGTATCGTGGAATCGATCCCGGCTTGTCGATAGAAGCCGGAGTCGGGATAGATCTGGTAGACGTTCTCCCGCTTGCGGTGACCCTCGTCGAAATTCTGCACGAATCGGCGCGAGGCGAAATCGTCGAGGCCCACCCACGATTCCATGACGTCGTGGAGGGGATAGAAGAACGGGCCCCCGTCGAGCAGGAAGCGGAAGTGCATGGTGGGAACGCCGCGTACGGTGTCGATCCCGACCACCTGCATCTCCGCCGTTCCGACGTTTAGAATCCCGAACTTGGCATCGTACTCGAGGTGCTGTCCGACCCACGCGACCTCTGGGAGCGAGTCCACGGGCGCGGACTGTGCCCGCGCCGTGCCGGCAACCAGCGCGAGCGCGGCGAGGAACGGGAACCCGCGCGTCATGGGGTCGAGGGGGTGAGACCGCCAGGCGGGGGCGGGGCCGACGGCGCCCCGGCGCGGAAGTCGCGCCCGGTTCGACGAAGTCCGAGCGCTAATCCCAAGGCCGATTGGTCGATCGGACGCTCCGCCGCGCTCGCGTGCACGGAGGCGGCGACGGTGGCAACCTGCCGGGCCTGCGTGGCCGTGCGGGCGAGCAGCTCCGCCCGCGCGCAGAGCCCGTCGGCGGTGAGGAGCGGCGCAGACCGCCCGCGCAGGGCGAGCTTCACCGTGATGAGTCGGAAGGCATAGAACCCGGAGAAATAGTCACGGAGCCCGGGAATCCGCGCGGCGGCCGGGAGCAGGAGGCCGGCCCAACGGCGCACGGCCCGGAGGGCGAAACCGCCACGCGGCGCGGGGGCCTCGGCGGCGACGATGTCGGCCCCCGAATCGAGGCGTTTCAGCATGTCGGGCAGCGCGACCGGCGACACGCTGAAATCGCCGGGAATCAGCACCACCGCGTCCCGTTTCGGCCGGTCGGTCCGTGCGAGTGCTTCGCGCAGCAGCGCGTCGACGGCCGCCGCGTATCCGCGCGGGCGGTCGTCCGTGAGCACGGTCAGCGGCAGCGCGCGCTGGTAGGGCTCCAGCACGTCGAGGGTCCCGTCGGTGGACGCGTCGTCGGCGACCAGGAACTGATACTCGCGCGGCTCGGCCGCGAAGATCTGGCGGATCTTCCACAGCAAGAGACCGATCGTGGCGGCGTCGTTCTGGGTCGCGATACAGACGTAGATCATGCGTCCGGGCCCGTCCGGGTTCGGGGTACGGTTCTCACGGTGTCATACCCACCGGCCGATCCAAGGTGCGATCGGCCCGTCGGGTGGAATCTAGCGCGTCGGTTCGGCTAGGTGAGTCCCAGCGGGGAACATCAGCGGGCGGCCGCGGCCGCCATCACCGCGCGGAGCTCGTTCAGCGTGAACGGCTTACGCAAGTAGGGCCGGCCCACGGACTCGAGAAATTCCAGCGTGTCGCCGCGCACGGTGTCTCCGGTGCTGAAGACCACCCGCTCGGCCGCCTCCGGGCGTTCGCGTTTCAGTCGCTCGAACATCTCGCGGCCCCCGAGCTCGGGCATGCGCAGGTCGGTGATGATGAGATCGTAGGGCGGGTCGGCGGCGATCGCGTCGAGTGCGGCGGCGCCGTGCTCGGCGAGCACCACGACATGGCCCCAGGCCTCGAGCGTCGCGCGCATGTAATGCTGAATGTGCGGCTCGTCGTCGATCACGAGCACGCGCAGCTGGCCGAGCGGTGACGGCGGGGCGGCTTCCGGCGCCGCGGTCGCGGTTCCCGCGGGAAGCTCCAGCCGAAAGATCGAGCCCGAGGTGGGGCGCGCCGTATAGGTGAGGCGCCCGCCGTGCTCCTTCATTATCCCCTGCGAGATCGAGAGCCCGAGCCCGGTGCCTTCGCCTTCGGGTTTCGTCGTGAAGAACGGCTCGAAGACGCGCTCGCGCAGATGGGTCGGGACGCCCGGGCCGTCGTCTTCGACCTCGATCGCGACCCCGTCGAGCCAGTGCCGGGCCCGCATGACGACGCGACCGCCGGTCTGGGAGACCGTGATCGCCTGAATCGCGTTGCTGACCAGGTTGACGAGCACCTGCTGCAGCAGGATCGGGTCGCCTTCCACCTCGGGCAGATCGCGCACGATGTCCATCTCGCCGTCGATCTTGCTTGCCATAAACTGATTTTTGAACAATTGATAGGTGGTATCGAGCAGCGTGGCGACCGCGAGCGGACGGCGCTGGCCCTCCTGTTTGCGGGCGAACGTGAGCAGGTTCTTCACGATCCCCGCGGCGCGCTCGGCTTCCTGGCGGATGGCGCGCAGCGGCTCGAGCAGGTGCGGGGGCGCGGCGTCGGCGGACTCGACGAGGTAATCGGCGAAACCGATGACCGAGGCGAGCGGGTTGTTCAGGTCGTGCGCGATGCCGGCGATGAGCTGACCGATCGCCGACATCTTCTCCGATTGAATCAGCTGCTGCTGCAAGCGGCGCTTGTCGGTTTGATCTTCGAACACGAGCACCACCGTGCCGGGCGCGACACCGGTGACGGCGAGTCCCGAGACGGTGAAGATCCGCTCGCGCGCGCGCAGCTCGAAGGTGCCGGCGGCGGCGGGGTCCGCGAGGACGCGTCCGACGGACTCGGCCCAGGTAGGGGGCACGAGTGCCATGCACGGTCGGCCCGGGATGTCGGTGACGGGGACATCGGCCAGCTCACTGAACGCGCGGTTGGCCCGGCGCACGGCACCGGTCGGATCCACGACGCAGAAGGCCTGGCCGATCGCATCGACGGTCTGTTCCCATTCGTGTTTTCCGCTCGAGAGGAGCGAGATCAACCGCACGTTCTCGAGCGCGATGGCGGCGTGGCCGGCGACGGCGGTGAGGATTTCGAGATCGGCCGGCACGAAGCGGCCGGGGGTCGCGCTCCCGAGGGACACGACGCCGAGCAGTTGACCGGCGACGAGCGGCGCGCCGAGCCAGGAGCCGGGTGGGTCGTCGAGCGTGACGCCGCGCGCCGCGAGGGTGGTGGGGACGTCGCGCGTGATCACCCGGGGGCCGGTCTCGCGCGCGAGCTGGAGCAGCGGGTGCGCGGGATCCGTCTGCGACTCGCCCGAGGCGTACGCGACGGTCGTGACGCCCGACTCGGGGTCGATGACCGCGATGAGCAGGCGGTCGGGACGCAGGAGCTGCTCGAGGGTGCGCGCGGTGCGCTCGACGACGCGCTCCGCGGTATCGACGCCGCCGAGCGTGCGGCCGAGCGCGCTCAGCGCCTTGAGCGGTGCGGACCGCGTGTCACCGTCACGGGTACCAGTCGATGAGGGGACTTGGGCCATGATCCTCGCCAACCTGCGGGAACGTCTCACCAGCGACGACTATGACTTCGCGGCCGACGCACTCACCCGGCGCGAACCGGCACGTGCCGCACACTTCCGCGCCCTCGCCGCGAGCCGTGCGGCGGCGCTGTTCGACGCGGACGGGTTACCGGCTTTGCTGCGTGATGCGCCGGGCTACGCCGCGCCGTCCGCCGCGCTCTTCGTGTTCGTGGCCGTGCGCCACGCGCTGCTCCGCGCCGGGGTCGACGACGCGCGACTCGCCGACTACTGCGCCGCCTTGCTCTTCGAGTTCGGGATGCGCGATCGCGCCTACCGGATTCAGCCGCACGACGACGCAACCTATCGCTATCTCGCCGATATCGTCGCCGGGCTCGGTGGCCCCGATCCACGCCGCCGGTTTCTGCTCCAGGCGCATCTCGGCAACTTCAGCCTGTGGCTCGCCGGGATCTTTCCCGACCTGGTCACGGCGCGCCGTCAGCGACGCGGCGGCCCCGATTTCGACTACTACGAAGCGCTCGGCGCGCGCGGCTTCCGGTTGGCCTCGGATGATGCGCTCGCCCGCGAGCTCGACGTGGCCGACATCTACGCACGGGCGGCGGCGGAGTTCGCGACGATCCGGGTGGCCCTCAACCGGGTGTCCGATCAGGCATTCTTCCGCAGCACGGCGACCCCCGATCGCGTGCTGCGCCAGGTCACCGACGACGCGCGTACCCCGGGCGGCACGACCCCCTTGTTCTGACCGACGCGCTCAGCGCTTGAGTGAATCGGGCACGCTGCCGATCAGCGGGCACTTGCGATCGCTCACGTCCGACCACGAGACGCGCATCGCATAGAGGGGCAGCGTGCTCGTCGCGGTCGAGATGATGCCGATCTGCGGATAGTCCACCGGACCGTCGCTCTCGAAGACGAGCACGCCGTGGAGCGCCTCGGACGAGTCGTCGACCAGGGCGACGGCGAAGCCGGGCCGCTGGGGGAATCCCGCCCCTTCGTACCCGAGCACGATTCCCTTGGGCGACGTGGCGGCGAGCGACGCGCTCGTGCCGTAGCCCACGACGCGCGTCGCGACGAGGCCGGTATCGAGTCCCTTCGGTGCGTCGCTCATCACCGTGGTCCGCTTCTGAAACTGCTGGAGCACGAGGTTCGAGCCCGCGATGGCGGCGAAGCCGCAGCTCGCGCTGTTTTCGGTGCGCGGCCCGCCGCCGCAGGCGGCGAGACCAAGCGCCAGGCAGATGATCCGTTTCATGCCTCGAATTCTACCCGGTTGGGAGCCGCCCGCCAGCCGCGTCGCTCGCTTGACCCGGTTCCGGGCGCGGAATATCGTAGTCGGCCTAGTGTTCGAACGTTTGCGCTCCGCGCTCCGCGCGGCCCTGGATGCGGCCACCCTGCCGCCCGACTGGCACGAGCTCCGCGCCGAGTTGCACGCTGCGGCCGTCGAGGGCCGCGTGGCGATCGGGAAGATGCGCGACGGCCTCGCGGCCGTCGAGCGCGACCTGACGGTGGAGCGGCGCCATCTCGAGGACGCCGAGCGGCGCGGCCGGCTGGCGGCGGAGATCGACGATCACGAAACGGTGGAGGTGGCCGAGCGGTTCGTTGTGCGCCACCGGGAACGCCTGGCGGTGCTCGAGCAGAAGCGCGACGCGCAGCAGGCCGAACTGGCGCTCGCGGAGCGCGAGGTGGGCGAGATGGTGGCGCAATTGAAGGATGTCGATGCGCGGGGTGGCGTGACGCCGCCGCCGCGGCCCGCGGCGACCGAGGACGCCGCCGCCGGCCTCGGCGCGGAGCTCGACCGCCGCGCGCGCGAGGCGGATGCCGAAGCCCGGCTCCGCGATCTCAAGAAACGCATGGGGCGATAGGCGACGCTATGGACATCAAACCCGATCGGATGGTATCGCTCGGCTACGGGAAGTACTGGCGCTCGGACGCAATCGTCGGTCTGATGCCGATCGAGGAGGAGCGCGGCCCGGGCCGCCGCACGGAGGTCTACACGGCGACGCTCGACCACCCGGTCGTCGCATCGCGGAGCGAGCAGGCGATCCTCCAGGACATGGCCATCGCCACGGACGACATGATGCGGATGCAGGAGATGCGCGAGATCCTCGCGGACCTGCTCGACGGTCTGGAAGACGTGCCCGACGTCGTGCGCCGTCTCCTCGCGACGGAGGCGCGCTTCGATCTGGACCTCTGGGTCCGGCGTCTCCGCGGGGTGCTCCGGACGGAGAGTCCGGAGTCCGTTCCCGGACAGAACGAGCTCTTCGACTAGCCTTCCCGTGGCATTGGTTCCTCGGCGTAGTGGCAGGCGGCACGCTGCGCGCCGGCCACGACGCGCAGCATCGGCACCTCGTCGGCGCAGCGCCGGTCCTTGCGCGGATGCGGGCAGCGCGGGTGAAACACGCAGCCGCTCGGCAGGTGCACCGGCGACGGGGGATCGCCCGGCAGGACGATGCGCCGCCGCCGCCCGGATGGGTCGGGCTCGGGCACCGCCGAGAGCAGCGCCGCGGTGTAGGGGTGTCGCGGGGTGCGGAAGATCGCCTCCGCCGGGCCCTCCTCCACGATCCGTCCCACGTACATCACCGCGACGCGGGCGGCCATCTGCCGGACCACGGCGAGGTCGTGCGCGATGAACAGGTAGGTGAGTTTCCGCCGATCCTGGAGATCGCGCAGCAGCGTCAGCACCTGCGCCTGCACCGAGACGTCGAGCGCCGAGACCGGTTCATCGAGCACGAGCAGCTCGGGCCCCACGGCGAGTGCGCGCGCGATCCCCACGCGCTGGCGCTGGCCACCCGAGAGCTCGTGCGGATACCGCGCCGCGAACGTCGCATCGAGTCCGACTTCCTTGAGCAGTCCCGCCACCCGTGCCGTCGCGGCCGCCCCGCGCGCGATGCCGTGCACCACCAACGGTTCGGCTACGGCGTCGCCAACGGTCATGCGCGGGTTGAGCGATCCATAGGGGTCCTGAAACACCACCTGGACGCGGCGGCGC
>Ga0315550_1002395_pt1 | contig 11514 bp, 2 predicted proteins | sample SalMarSW160190MG_2_FD_203100 | JGI IMG/M metagenome (GOLD analysis project Ga0315550, IMG submission 203100) | Salt marsh sediment microbial communities from the Plum Island Ecosystem LTER, Massachusetts, United States - Salt Marsh Sediment SW1601-90 ... | reverse complement strand
TCCCATCAAGCGGAGCTGCGGGCCAAAACGCTCCCGCAAGCGCAGGGCGTCCATGCCGGCGGCGCGTTCGATCGGGTAAAAGCCGTTGACGCCGCCCTCCAGCCATAGCGGGATCAGGGACTCGGCGTTCCCGTCACTGTCGACAAAGATCAGGTCGACGCCGTGGTCTCGGATGAAGCCGGTAAGCCGTAGATACGGCTCAAGCATGAACTCGCGAAACATGCGCGGTGAGATGAGGGGACCGTGCTTGCAGGCCATATCCTCCCACAGCAGGACATAATCCAGGTTGAGATCCACGAGTGCGCGCTCGCCGCAGGTGCAGCAGAACTCGACCAGGTAGTCCATCATCTCCTGAATCCACTGCGGGTCATCATACAAGGTCAAAGCGATGCGTTCGAGCCCCATCCAGTTGCGGAGCCAACCAAAGATGGATCCCATGCGCAGGCCGAGGGGATAGTCGCGTGCTCGATAGGTGCGCACCTTTTCCTGCCAGTATTCGGGATAGCGGATCGGTGCGGCTGGGTTGAGGCGCGGCAGGATCTGCTGCTCCCAGTCCTGGCGCGTCTCCAGCGGAAAGCGCAGCCACTGTGGCATACGAAACGAGTGCTCCCCTCGGAACTCGCGCGCGATGACGCCGGTCTCGCGGCGCACGACCCGGTAAGCATCGCTTTCCTCCAGCACTTTTTCCTTGAACGGAGGGACAAAGCCAAAGGAGACGTGCACCTCTTCGCGCAGCCGGTCAAATCCAAGGAACTGGTTCAGGAAGATCTCTTCGGGCCAGCCTTCACCGTGCCAGCGTTCGAGAGTCTCGGGCCAAAAGCCCATCTCTCCCCAGGGGCAGCGGTCCCGTTCCTGGTAGTACATCGCTGCCAGGAACCGCTCGCGATCGTTCATAAATGCCTCCACGCCAGGAACGCGGCAAGGGTATGAAGGTCGATGCTCGGCATGCGGAACGGATTGGGCGTTGGTACTGGCGGATGTGGAGCACCTGTACGTGAGAAGTGGTTCGGCCTCCTATCGCAAGTCATAATAGGTCACTCGCCAGTCCTGTCCTTCTACAGCTAGCGCTGCCAGATAGCCAGGGGCGGGTTCCAACCAACGCAACGACCAGCGCCTTGTCTCTTCGGGCCTGTCCTCTACACGGAGCAGGCGAGCCGGTTCGCCGGGAGCCAACGCGACGTCGAACTGGTCTAGTGGCTGCTCCAACCCGAGCCCTGTCGCCTTGAGGTAGGCTTCTTTGCAGGTCCAGCAGAGGTAGAATGCCTCCTCTTGCTGGCCCGGCGGCAGACTGGACAGCACGGCATTCTCGTACGCCGAGAAAAAGCTGGCAGCGATCTTCTGGAGACGAGGTACCGGGCGTACGTATTCGAGGTCTATCCCGACCTGGCGCATGCGTGCGAAAATCAAGACGGCGAGCTGGTGCGAATGGGCCAGGTTGAACTGGATGGAGGCTCGATCCGGCCCTTCATCGAGATAGGGCTTCCCATTGCGGCCGTAGCGCAGCCGCACACGGTCCGCTTCGATGCCCAGGTAATGGCCGAGGATCGAGCGAAGGGTGCCGCGCCCGACCACAAAGCGCGTTCGATCCGTCTCAAAGCGAAAGCGGCTGGCCCGCTCGCGTTCGTCTGTGGATAGGGTTTGCTCCAGTTGCCGTACACGCTCCGCGGGCTGATCCAGCCAACCGCGCCAGATGTGAACGTCCCCAACGGACAGTGGGATGCCTGTCGACGACGAAACGGAGAGAGGACGAAACGGATCGACCCAATGCGCCGTTCCATCGTCGGTACTGCCGGCGTGAGTGCCTCCACGCTGCTCGCCGCTCGTGCGCATCGTTGCCCTCATCGATCTGGCTGTGGCAGATCATCCGGCTGCGGCTCACGGGCCTCGCTCAGGCCGTCTCGCAACTCTGCTGCCAACGCTTCCACCGCCGGGCTCTCCAGGATGCTATAGTGCGCGCCTGTGACCTTGCGTACCGTGACCCCGCCAGCAGCCAGCTTGCCCCAGCCAAACGCATTGTCGGACGGGCGCAGCAGCCGCATCCCAGGCACACGAAACAGCGTGACGTGGCCTGGATAGACCTGTGGGCGATAGGCGTCCAGCGCCTGGAGGTGCGCTTCCAGGACACGTCGGTGTTCCTCCGAGGAATCGGCTCCATCGCCGAGGATCTCCGGGACAAGGGCATCGGTAAGGGGTGCGCTGTCCCTGGGGTTCGCCTGGCGCCAGGCTGCTCGTGCTGCCAGGCGGATCCGCGTCCACAACCGGTCTGCGCCGTCTTTGCGGCGCAGGATATCGCCCAGCCAGCGAGGCAGGTTACGCAAAAAGCGCGCCAGGGCCACGGGACGCCATAACTGGCTCTCGATGCCAAGCGGAAGCGGCGCGTAGGTATCGAACAGAGCCACCAGATCCACGTGCGCTCCCTGTGCCTGGAGCTGGCGAGCCATCTCGAACGCCACCACGCCCCCGAAGGAGTAGCCGCCCAGGCGGTAGGGCCCGGCAGGCCGCACCGTGCGGACGGCCTCGACGTAATAGGCTGCCATCTCTTCGATCCGCGTATGTGGTGGCTCTGCCCCATCCAGTCCTCTCGCCTGCAACCCGTAGAATGGCTGGTCCCGTCCCAGCAGGTGGGCCAGCTCAGCATAGCCGAGCACCCCGCCGCCGAGGCCGTGGACACAAAAGAGCGGCGGCTGCGATCCTTCGGCCTGAATGGGCACCACTGCTTTCCAGCCCAGCCAATGACCAGTGCGGATCGCTTCGCACAACTGCTCGACGGTAGGCGATCGAAACAGGGTGGCGACCGGCAGCCTGACCTTCATCCGCTGTTCGACCCGGGCGAACAGGCGGACGGCCAGCAGCGAGTGCCCGCCCAGCTCGAAAAAGCTGTCTTGCACACCAACCGGGCGCACCTCCAACACCTGCTCCCAGATCTCCACCATCTGGCGTTCGAGCGCGTCGTGCGGGGGCACGAGGTTGTGGGTCTCATCTGTTCGCGCCTGTCCGAGTTCGGCCAGCGCGCGCCGGTCCAGCTTGCCGTTCGGGGTCAGCGGCAGTGCATCAACAAAGGCCCAGGCCGCCGGGATCATATAGCTGGGCAGCCTGTCTGCCAGGAAGGCGCGCAGCTCTTGGATCGAGGATGTGCGATCTCTCACTAGAACCACGTAGGCTGCCAGGCGCCGATCGGTGACCTCTGGGGAAAAGGGTCGGCCGTCGTTTCTTCCCAAGACGACTGCCGCTGCGTCCGCGACTGCCGGATGTTGGCGCAGGTTCGCTTCAACCTCTCCCAGCTCGATACGGAAGCCGCGGATCTTGACCTGGTGGTCGCGCCGGCCCAGCCACTCGATACTCCCATCCGGCAGGTAGCGCGCCAGATCACCTGTCTTGTACAGACGTGCGTCCAGGGCATCGCTGAATGGATCCGGGATGAATTGAGCCGCTGTCAGCTCGGGAGCGTTGAGGTAGCCTCGGGCCAGGCCCAGCCCACCGATGTATAGCTCGCCCGTGATTCCGATCGGGAGGGGTTGCAGGTGCTCATCGAGAACATAGACCTGGGTGTTGTCGATCGGCCGGCCGATGGCGATCGATTTGCCCGCCTCGACCTTGCTCACCGTGGACCAGACCGTGGTTTCTGTCGGACCATACATATTCCAAAGGGATCCGCAACGGGTGAGCAGCTCGCCGGCCAGGTCGCGGGGAAGAGCCTCGCCGCCACAGAGGGCTTTGAGCTGTGGATTGCCTTGCCAACCTGTCTCGACGAGCAGCCGCCACGTGACCGGAGTCGCCTGCATCACCGTCGCGCCCGAGCGGGCCAGCCGGGCTGATAGTTGCTGGCCGTCCAGCGCTGTGCCGCGGCTGACCAGCTCCAGTTGGGCACCCACGCTCAACGGCAGGAACAGCTCGAGGACGGCAATGTCGAACGATAGAGAGGTCACCGAGAGCAGGACATCTTTTTCTGTCAATCCGGGCTCTCGCTGCATCGAACGCACAAAGTTCACGACGGCGCGATGGGGAATCACGACTCCCTTGGGCTTTCCGGTCGATCCGGAAGTATAGATCACATAGGCTACGTTCTCAGGAGTGACGTCGTGCTCGAGTTCCCCGCCGGGTCCCTGCGCAATGGTCCCCCAATCTCTGTCCAGGCAGATGACCTGAAAGTGATCCGTTGGCATGTCTGCAGCAAGCCGTTCTAGCGTCAACAGGATCGGGACCCGGGTCTGCTCAAGCATAAAGGCCAATCGCTCGTGCGGGTAGGTAGGGTCGAGGGGCAGATAGCCGGCACCTGCTTTCAGCACGCCGAGCAGGCCTACCAGCATCGCCGGCGATCGCTCTACACAGAGCCCGATCAGCGTCTCTGGTCCGGCGCCGTGCTGCTGCAGGTAGTAGGCCAGCCGGTCTGCCCGCTGATCCAGCTCCTGGTACGTGAGCCCTTGATCCTCGAAACGTAGCGCGACGGCATGGGGCCGCCGTCGCGCCTGCTCCTCGAATAGATGGTGAATGCACGCATCTCGTGGATACGCGGCTGCCGTGTCATTCCAACGCACGATAAGCTGCTGGAGCTCGGTGTCTGTCAGCAGCGGCAGGGAGGAGATGCGCTGCTCGGGATCGGCGAGGATGCCTCGCCACAGAACGAGCAGATGCTCGATCAGGCGGTGGATCGTGTCCTCGCGAAAGAGGTCGGTGTCGTATTCGATCGATACCTGCTGTAGGACCTCAGTATCCATGACCGTCAGGTTCAGGTCAAACTGGGCGCCGTGGCGGTCGACTTGCAGCGGGATCGCCTGAAGACCCTTCAGCCGCAGCGGCGGCATAGGTACGTTGACGACGTTAAACGCGACTTGCGCCAACGGCACACGGCCCGTGTCGCGCTCCGGCTGCAGTTCGGCCACAAGCTTGGCATAGGGCATGTCCTGGTGCGCATAGGCGCCCAACGCCACTTCGCGCACGCGCTGCAGCAGTTGCCGGAACGTAGGATCGCCGGAAAGCCCGGTCCGCATCACGACTGTGTTCACAAAGCTGCCGACGATTCCCTCGGTGGCAAACCAATTGCGATTGGCGACCGGCACGGCGACGGCAACGTCTTCTTGCCCGGTGTAGCGGTAGAGCAGGACCTCGAAGGCGGCTAACAAGGTCATGAAAAGGGTCACACCTTCTCGACTGCTCAGATGCTTCAGCCGATCCAACAAATCTCCCGGCATGTCGCGCGAGATGAGCGCACCGCGATAGTGCTGCATCACCGGCCGGGGATAATCGGCGGGCAGCTCCAGGATCGGGACGCTTCTCAACTGCTTGCGCCAATAGGCAAGCAAGGCCTCCAACGCTTCGCCGCGCAGCCACTCTCTCTGCCAGACGGCGAAATCCGCATACTGGATGGAAAGAGGAGCAAGCTGGATAGTCTCACCTGCGGCGTAAGTATGGTACAGCTTGAGGATCTCACCTGTGAGTAGACCAAGCGACCACGCGTCGGAGACGATGTGGTGCATGTTGAACAGCAGGATGTGCTCCTCGTCACCGAGCCGAAGCAGCGACATACGAAGCGGCGGCCCGTTGGTGAGGTCGAAGGGTCGCCGGACCTCCTCTTCGGCCAGTTGCATGGCCCGGCCCTCTCGCTTCTGGCTGGGAAGGCTGCGCAGGTCGATCACGTCGACGGATGGCGTGGAGCGTGGTGCGATCACCTGGAGCGGACGGCCGTCCACGACAGCAAACGTGGTCCGGAAAGCCTCGTGGCGGCGCACGATCCCGTCGAAGGTATGCTGCAACGCTTCCGGATCGAGCCAGCCTACCAGGCGCACCCCACCACAGACGTTGTAGGCAGAGCTCTCTGGGTTCAGTTGGTGCAGGAACCACATGCGTTCCTGGGCGAAGGAGAGGGGAATGGGCTTGCTGCGGTCGACGGGCTGGATGGGCGGCAGGTGAGGCGCGGGGCCTTCGCGGAGCATGTCCGCCACCTCCGCTGCCAGTCCTTCCACCGTCGGCGTGGCAAAGATAGCCCGCAGGGGGAGCTCTACCTGGAACAGCTCGCGCACGCGGGAAGCCACCTGGGTGGCCAACAGGGAATGGCCTCCCAGCTCAAAGAAGCTGTCGTGGATGCCAACGCGCTCTATGCCCAGCACCTCGGCCCAGATGTGGGCGAGCGTTTCCTCGACCGGTATGCGCGGCGCGTTGTACTCGACTGATAGCTGAGGACGTACCCCCTCAGGTGCCGGCAGTGTGTCACGATCGACCTTGCCGTTGAGCGTCAGCGGAAGCTCTTGCATGACGACGAACGTCGAAGGCACCATGTAATCGGGCAGCTTGTCGCGCAGGAATCTGTGCAGATCACTGACGGTAGGTTCAGGCGCCTGCCCCGGAACGACGTAAGCCACGAGTCGCCTGTCGCCCGGTGCTTCCTCTCGCGCGACGACCACGGCTTGCTCGACGGCCTCGTGCTGAACCAAAGCGGATTCGATCTCGCCCGGCTCGATGCGGAAACCGCGTATCTTGATCTGATCGTCGAGACGACCGAGAAAGTCGAGGTTGCCATTCGGCAAGTAGCGGACCCGGTCCCCTGTTCTGTACAACCGTGCTTTCGGTTCGCTGCTGAACGGATCAGGGATAAAACGTTCCGCCATGAGCTGCGGGCGATGCAGGTAGCCGCGGGCAAGTCCCACGCCGCCGATGTACAACTCACCTGGTACGCCGATAGGCACAGGTCGCAAGTGGGTATCCAGGACGTACACCTGCAGATTGGTGATCGGCCGCCCGATGGATGGCCTATGGCCTGCATCGTGGCCCTCCCATGCCGTAGCCCAGATCGTCGCTTCCGTCGGCCCGTAAAGATTAAAGAAGCGGCGGCCGGGCGCCCAGCGTGCGACGACCTCTGCGGAACATGCTTCTCCTGCTGCCATTACCATGCGCAGATCGGGCAGATCCTCGTGCGGCGTAACGGCCAACACTGAGGGCGAAAGGATCGCCGTTGTGACCTCTTGTTGCCGTATGAATGCGGCCAGGTTACATCCGGGGGTCGTGGCTTCCTTTGTGCCGAGGCAGAGCATCGCGCCCTTTGTCAGCGCCAGGGTGATCTCGGAGGTGGCGGCATCGAAACTGATGGAGGAATACTGCAGGATGCGGTCTCCCGGACCCACACCGAACATCCTCGCCTGGGCCTGCGCCACATTGCACAGCCCGCGGTGCTCGAGCAGCACCCCTTTTGGCTTTCCCGTGGACCCTGACGTGTAGATGACATAGGCCACGTTGCTTGGCGTTACACCCGACAGCGGCGAGTCCTCGCTCTCCTGCGCGATGGCAGGCCAGTCTGTGTCCAGGCAGAGTACGCGGCCGTCGTAGAAGAGGAACAGAGCAGCTAACGCCTGCTGGGTAAGCAGCAGGGAGATGCCGGTGTCTGCCAGCATAAAGGCCAGGCGTTCGGGAGGGTAGTTCGGGTCGAGAGGCACATAGGCACCACCCGCTTTCAGGATCCCCAGCAAACCTACGATCATCTCGACGGAGCGCTCCACGCAAAGGCCCACCAGCACTTCAGCCTCGACGCCGAGCCGCCGCAAGTGGTGCGCTAGCTGGTTTGCCTGCCGGTTTAGCTCGTTGTAGGTCAGGCGCTGATCACCAAACGCTACCGCGATTGCATCTGGCGTTTGCGCCGCCTGCGCCTCGAACAACTCGTGGAAGCATCGATCCGTCGAATAGTCCGCGGCTGTGCGATTCCACAGCGGCAGCACCTGGTGGCTTTCCGCTTCCGTCAAGAGCGGTAACTCTGACATCCGGCTTTCAGGGGCGGTGACTGCACTTCCAAGCAGAACCTGAAAGTGTTCTGACATCCGTGCTATGGTCTCTACATCGAATAGGCCTGCATTGTACTGTAGATCCCCTCGCATCCCACCGGCTGTCCTGGACATGACCAGCGTCAGATCTAGGGGTGTTCCATTCTCGTAGACTTCCAACGGATCTAGGGATAATCCTGGGAGAGAAAGCGCCTCATGCTGGAGCTCTTGCATCACAAACATGATCTGGAAAAGTGTCGAGGCGCCTACATGCCGGCGTACCTTCGATTGGTCCAGGATCATCTCAAAAGGAACATCCTGGTTGTCAAGCGCTCCGGACACTGCCTGGTGGACCCTGCCCACGAGTTCGCGGAAGCTTGGATCGCTGCTGAGGTCTGTACGTATGGGGAGTGTGTTGATGAATAGGCCGACGAGCCCTTCGAGTTCCGGGTGTCCACGATTTGCGCTGTGCGTGCCTACACAGATGTCCTCCTCCCCGGTGTAGTGCGAGAGGAGAGCCTGGAATGCGGATAGCAGCACGACAAACACGGTTGTTCCCTCACGGCGAGCCAGGATCTCCAGCGTCTCCGTTACCTCCGTGGACAGCACAAACGGCTGGTGCGCGCTGCTCGTCGACATCGTATCCGCTCGAGGACGGTCAGTAGGTAGCTTCAGGACCGGAGGGCTGCCGCTTAGTTGCTCCCGCCAGTAGGCCAACTGGCGCTCGAGTGCCTCGCCCTGCATCCACTGGCGCTGCCAGGCAGCATAGTCAGCATACTGGATAGGCAGCTCAGGAAGAGGAGAGAGGGCACCGTGCGAAAAGGCATCGTAGAGGGCTGATACCTCACGGACAAGCACCTTTGCGGACCAACCATCGCATACAATGTGATGCATCGTTACCAGGAGGATATGGTCCTCTCGACCCAACCGGAGCAGGTGGGCGCGCAACAATGGTCCGGTGGTCAGGTCGAAGGGACGCTTGGCCTCTTCCACGACGAGCCGCTCCGCCTCCAGCTCTCGCTCCTCGTGGGGCAGGTGCTGCAGGTCTTGGACTGGAAGCGAGAGGGTCACCTCAAGCAGTATGGTCTGGAGAGGGCGCCCGTCTTCTGTAACAAAGATGGTGCGCAGGGCTTCGTGCCGGCGCAACGTCTCGTTCAGGCTCTGGCGCAGCGCGTTCACGTTCAGGTCACCCGCGATCCGCAGGGCGGCGGGAAGGTTGTACAAGTAGGATCCAGGCTGCAGTTGGTCCAGGAACCACATGCGCTCCTGGGCGAAGGAGAGGGGAAGTGGATCATCCCGATCGACATGCTCGATCGGTGGGAGATTTCTCTTGGGGGCAGCCTTGGCGGCCCTGATCCCCGCTGACATGCCTGCCACGGTCGGCGCTTCGAACAGGTCGCTCAAGGAAAGCTTGATCCCGAATGCTCCTTGCACGTGTGATATCATCCGGGCAGCGCTCAGCGAATCCCCACCCAGCTCGAAAAAGTTGTCGTGGACCCCGATGTGCTCTCGCCCCAGTGTGCTCGTCCAGATGCCAGCCAATGCCATCTCGAGCGGGGTACGCGGAGCGACAAAAGCGCTGTGATCATCGTGCTCTGCCGTATCTGTCCTAGCGGGCAGCATATCGACGGCGATGGTCTCAAGCTGACCGGCGAGGAACGCCTCGCGGCACAGGTAGCGCTGAGTCTTGCCACTGGACGTGCGAGGGATCACTCCTGGCCTGGCCAGCGCCACGGCATAGACGGGCAGCTCTTGGTTCTCGGCCACAGCACGCCGGATCGCTCTGGCTACCTCCTCCACATTCGCATCTCGTTGGCTACGTCTCAACTCGTGCACGACCGCCAGCCGCTCTTCACCGCCTGCGGCACGCACAGAGAATGCGGCGCCGCCTCCCGGTTCGAGTGCAGGATGGCTCTGCTGGGCTATCATCTCGATATCGTGCGGGTCGTAATTGCGGCCGTGGATGATGATCAGGTCCTTGAGCCGCCCGATGATCACCAGTTCACCGTCTTTGAGAAAGCCCAGATCGCCCGTGCGCAGGTAGGGGCCCTCTTTATGCTGGGCGATGAAGGCCTGGAAGGTACGGCTGGTCTCCTCCATGCGGTTCCAGTAACCTTGGGCGACTGAGGGCCCCGCGACCCAGATCTCCCCAACGTGATCTGGGGAGCATCGAGCCAGGGATTCGGGGTCGATGATCGCCACCTGGTGATCTGGCAAAGGCTGGCCACAGCCCACAAAGGTGCGACTGGGCTGCCTGGCACCGTTCTGTTCGACGACGAGGCCGTGTTCGAGTGCCGACCGCTGGATCGTGTAGATGGTTGGTTTCACCGCTGGGGCTTTGGCCGAGACCAACAGAGTCGCCTCGGCAAGCCCATAGGCGGGATAGAGCGCCTCTGCACGGAATCCGCAGGGCGCAAAGATCTCGGCAAAGCGATGCAGCGTATCGGCATGGATCGGTTCCGCACCACAGAGTGCCACCTGCCAGCTACTCAGGTTCAGCGATGCGCGCTCCTCGGGCGTGACCCGGTCCACGCACAGTTGGTAAGCAAAGTTGGGCCCACCGCTCACCGTACCCTTGTAGCGCGTGATCGCTTTCAGCCAGCTCAAGGGGTCCTGAGCAAAATCTGCGGACGACATCATGGTGAGTGGTGCACCTACATAGAGCGCCAGCAGCACGCCCCCGACCAGTCCCATATCGTGGTAGAGCGGCAGCCAAGATAGACCCCGTGTCGATGGGTGAATGCTGAAGCTCTGTTGCAGGTGAGCGAGGTTGTGGAGCAGGTTGCTGTGGCTCAGCATCACGCCCCGGGGTGTAGCGGTCGAGCCCGAGGTGTACTGAATGTAGGCCAACGAGTCCCCGCTCAGCGGCGGCTTCTCCCAGAGGCCTGCATCCTGGGCAGGCTCAGGATAGGTCGTTCCCAGGCAGCGAAGCGCTTGTAGTTCAGGTGTCTGCTTGCGGCGGGCCTCGATCCTGCCTGCGATCGAGGTCGTCGTGAGGGCGAACTTGGCTTGCGCATCCGCAGCAATGGCCTCGATCCGCGGGTTTGGCCGGTTGAGGTGCGGCGGATACGCAGGTATGGGTATAGCACCAGCATACAGGCAGCCAAAGAACGCGGTCACGTATTCCATGCCATCCGGATAGAGCAGCAGTACGCGTTCGCCAACGGCATCTAGGCGCTGGAGGCGGGCACCAATAGCACGCGCTTCTCGATCCAGTTGGCCATGCGTCAGGTGGATCTGATCCGTTTCTCTTTCGGCGAGTATGGTGTAGGCACGTTGATCCGGCAAAGCACGTGCACGGTGCTGCACGAGTTCGACGAGTGTCGAGAGATCAGGGCTGTTACCCAAAAAAGGAACCCTCCAAGGGCCTCGTTCGTCGCATTTTCCCCTCTGGCATGGCTATCACTACTACCAGTATACCCTGCCTGGCGTGGAAGCGCAACCTCGAGCACCAGGGCACAGCACATTTGTCGACAGATATCTGGCGAGGGATACCCAGCGCCTCGGCAATCAGGAGACGCCGGCGAGAGGGGACCGCAGCCGGAATGCCCGCACCATCGAACCGGGCTCGAGCTAGCCCTGGGGGAGTTCGATCGTGAACAGGCTGCCCGCGCCGACTGTGCCTTCGACGTACACGCGCCCGCCGTGGGCCTGCGCGATGCTGTTCACGATCGCCAGGCCCAGCCCGAGCCCGCTGGCGCTGCCCTGGCGCTCGCTACGGTCGCCGCGGCCGCGGTAAAAGCGCTCGAACAGGTGAGGCAGGTCCGCG
>Ga0315550_1002392_pt1 | contig 11516 bp, 10 predicted proteins | sample SalMarSW160190MG_2_FD_203100 | JGI IMG/M metagenome (GOLD analysis project Ga0315550, IMG submission 203100) | Salt marsh sediment microbial communities from the Plum Island Ecosystem LTER, Massachusetts, United States - Salt Marsh Sediment SW1601-90 ... | reverse complement strand
GATATCCAGGAAAAATATGCCCAGATTAGCCAAGGAGCGGTCCCTTTCTTTGTTTTTGGCTGTAAATATGTCCGATTGGGTAGCGGTGAAAATTATGGTGAAGAAGATGAAGAAAAGTTTTTGACAGCTTTAATTTGTAAGTTAACCAATGGTCAACCGGAAAAAGTTTGTACTCCGGTCCAAGACTTAATTGACCAAATCAAGTAATCTCTTCTATAATTAGATTAATTAGTTTTTCTTTTTTCCATGCTTGAAGAAATTTTTTTAAACCAGAACTTAGGCCCTTTAGGCATTACCAATTTTTTAAGACATGCTCTTCATTGGGGGGTAAGTCAAGGTTATTCCCTTGATTTGCTGATTTTAATTCTCCTTTTACCTTTATCTTTAACGGCTGTTGCTTTAGTTAGATATTTAATTGGTATTCAGGGTTTAAATCTTTTTTCCCCAGTGATTATGGCGGTGGCTTTTTTGCCCATGGGTATTATCCCTGGCTTAATTTTGTTTTTGACCATCCTCTTGATTGAAATTTTGGTGATTTTAATTTTGCGGCGAATAAAAATTCATTTTGCCGCTAAAATGGCCTTGGTTTTGCTGGTTGCTTGTTTTGGTTTTTTACCTCTGTTTTTTTTAGCTTCAAGTCTTAAGGTATCTTTTTTGTTTAGTTCTTCCCTAATTCCAATTTTAGTTTTAATCCTTATTGGTGAAAATTTAGCTGAAATGCAACTAAGAAAAAGTCCCAAAAAAGCTTTTCGAGCTATCTTAGAGACTTTAATTCTAGCTTCATTGGCTTTTGCTGTTTTAAGCTCAATGATATTGAAAAAAATAACTCTTCTTTATCCAGAGGCGATGATTATCTTGATTGCTATTTTGGACATTTGGGTTGGTCATTTCACTGGTTTACGTTTACTAGAGTATCGCCGTTTTCGTAAATTATTGAAAAAATGATTGTTTCTTCCGCTAATCTTTTAGGCCTTAATGCTCGCAATCGTCTTTTTTTATCAACCAATAAAAAAGAAGGACGATGGATTGCTGATTCTAAACTTTTAACTAAAAGAATTTTAAGAAAAAATAATTTACCCACACCAGCCATTTTAGCTAAGTTTAGAAACCCAAGAGATATTATGAATTTTTCTTGGGAGACTTTACCCGATAATTTTGTTCTTAAACCTTCCAAAGGTTTCGGTGGTCAAGGCGTTCTCATTGTCAAAAAGAAAGCTAAGTGGGCTGGAGAATGGTATTTGATGGACGGTTCTATTGTGACTATCCAAGATTTACGCTTTCATGCCTTGGAAATTCTATCAGGACGGTTTAGTCTTCATAATGGTTCTGACGTGGCCTTTATTGAAGAGAGAATTAAGATCCAAAAAATATTTGCCAAATATGTTTGGCATGGAGCTCCAGATGTTCGAGTGATTGTTTTTAATAAAGTTCCGGTGATGGCGATGTTAAGATTACCAACTAAAGAGTCAAAAGGGAAATCTAATCTTCACCAAGGAGCAGTTGGTGTAGGGATTGGTTTAGCAACAGGAATTACGACTCATGGGATTTTAAATGGATATTTTATTAAATTTATCCCAGAGACAAAAAGGAAGATAAATGGGTTAAAAATTCCAGAATGGAATAGAATTTTGACTCTAGCAGTAAGAGCTCAAGAAGTAGTTCATTCTTTAGGTTTTTTAGGAGTTGATATTATTTTAGATAAAGAAAGAGGGCCCATGATTTTGGAATTAAATGCCAGGGCGGGTTTAGAAATTCAAAATGCTAATTTATCTCCGTTAAGAAAACGGTTAGAGAGAGTTGAAGGATTAGAGGTTAAAGATGCTGAACACGGGGTAAGAATTGCCAAAGCTTTATTCACTGAACGTTTTGCTGACCGAGTGATGGTAAAAGAAGGCATTAGGACGGTTAAAGTTTGGGAGAATGTTAAGATCTTAACCGTTGATAAACAGAAAGTAGAGGTGAAGGCTAAAATCGATACTGGTGCTTGGAAAACATCTATCGATAAAGATTTGGCTGAACGTTTAGGAATTCTTAAAAATAGTAATATTTTATGGACAAAGATTTATAAAAGTTCGTTGGGTGAAGAAAAAAGACAAGTAATTAATTTAACTTTTTATTTGGCTGGCAGAAAAATAGAAACTATCGCCAATATTGCTAGCCGGAAAAATTTACGAACTCCTTTAATTATCGGACGTCGAGATCTAGAAGGTTTTTTAATTAAACCAGAAAGGAATTAATAATGAAAAAACTTTTAATTTTAGTTGACAAAATCGGCCCTAAAAAAGAAATGTTTGCCGAACATATTGCCAAAAATCTAGATAAAGAAGATAAATTAGTTTTGGCAAGATTTTCCGATTTAGTTTTAGTTAATGAAGAAGGGAAAATAGAAATTTTTCTTGATGAGACAGATTATAAGCTTCGAGATTTTGATTTGGTTTATTTTCGTCGGGCCGGAAGTATTTTTCTTTCCTTAGCTGGAACTTTGGGGATTTACCTTGACAATTTAGGAATTCCCTTTTTTGATACCTGTTTTAAAAATATCGGGTCAGCGGGCGGTGATAAATTAACTACCTATGTTAAATTATCATTGGCTGGTTTACCCACCATTCCTGGTTATTTTTGCTGGCATACCAAAATTGAACAGAAAAAAAATGAGATTATAGATAGATTAGGTTTGCCTTTGGTTGCCAAACAGCTTTCTTCACAAAGAGGAAAAGGAGTTTTCTTAATTAAAAAAGTCGATGATTTTAAAATGTTGGCTGAGAATTTTCCTGAAGGAGAATTTTTGTTTCAAAATTTTTGTCAAGGCCAGGATGAATATAGGATTTTAGTCTTAAAAGAAACGATTGGCTCTTTTGAAAAGAAAATTAAAAGCGTTGGTGAATTTAGAGCTAATTTAGCTTTAGGAGCTAGTGAAGAATACATCGATATAAAGAAAATGACAGGAGAGATGAAGGAAATTGCCATCAAAGCTACCAAGACTTTGGGTATTCAGATAGCTGGCGTGGATATTTTAGTTGACACCCAAGGCAAAATGTGGCTTTTGGAGGCTAACCGTGGGCCTGGTTTAACTTATGACCCTCAAATTTCCCCAGAGTTAGATAGTTTAGCCTCTTTTTTTAAAAAGGAATTAAATAAAAACGATAATGATTAAAATTGGAATTTGTTTTTCTAAAGAATTTATTGGTGAAGAACCACTTAGCCACATTGATAGAAAGCTCCCTGTTTATCTTCATTTTTTAAGCTTATGTCAAAAGCAAGATTGGGAAGTTTATGTTTTAACCCGTAAAACTTATCAAGGCAAGGGGATTTTTGCTGGGGCTTGGTTGTTCGAAAAGAATAAGTTTAAACTTGTTAAGAAAGAAATTAAAATTGATTTGGTTTATGATCGGACAGCTGGCCTTAAATTTCCTCTGGAAGATGATTCTGGGATGAAGATTGTTAATCAAAGAAACTTTAAAATTCTTTGTTGGGATAAGTGGCAAGCATATCAGGAAATTAGCTATTTGATGCCTAAGACTTTTTGGGTAGGTGAACAGGATAATTTGCTTTCAGTTTTGCCGAAAATTAAAACTGACTGGGTAGTCCTTAAACCATATAACGGCCTAAAAGGTTTAGGAGTCTTTATTGGACCTAAGAAAGAGGCGGTGAATTTTCAATATCCGGAAAATTTCTCTCAATATATTGCTCAAGAATTTATTGATACATCCAAAGGTATTCCTCAATTAACTAAGAGTTTCCACGATTTGAGAATAGCTGTCATTAATACTAAAGCTGTTTGGAGTCATGTTCGCGTTCCGTCTCAAGGGAGTTTTAAGGCCAATGCAGCTGATGGTGGGTTAACGGAGGTTAAACTTAGGTTAGTGCCGGAATCAGTAAAGAAAATTATTCCTGTAGTTGCTCAAAAATTTTACCGAAAATATGATAATCCTATCTTTAGTTTGGATTTTGGTTTTGATAAAAAAGGTAAACCTTGGCTTTTTGAGATTAATGACCAGATTGGTTTTCCCCGTTGGGAGATGAGGCAAAGAAATGTCTTTCTAAAAGAATTGGTTAAAAACTTTAAGGAAAAATTAGAGGATGACAAATGAAACACTTAAGTCAAGAAAAAGTAGCGGTAGCGGTGTCTGGTGGGGTGGATTCAGGAGTTACAGCAGCATTATTAATTAAAAAAGGTTATCAATGTGAAGCTTTTCATTTAAGACTTTGTCATCAATGTTCTTCTTTTGAATCTTTGAAGTTTGCCCAAAAAACAGCCCAAAAATTAAAAATTCCTTTTCATTTAATCGATTTAACGGAAATTTTTAAGGAAAAAATTATTGAGAGATTCTTAAAAGATTATGCGTCTGGTTTAACCCCAAATCCTTGCGTAATTTGTAATCAGCTTATTAAATTCGGCGAATTGTTAGATTATATTCGAAAATTAGGTTTTGACTATTTAGCCACTGGCCATTATGCCCAAATAAAAAAAGACCAAGAAAGATTTCATCTTTTAAAAGGAAAAGATAGGATTAAAGATCAGTCTTATTTTCTTTATCGTTTAAAACAATCACAACTAAAACATCTTTTATTCCCTTTAGGGAATCTTAAGAAAAAAGAAGTTATAAAACTGGCAAAAAAATGGCATTTGCCAGTGGCTTTTCGTCCAGAATCTCAGGAAATTTGTTTTTTGCCAGAGGATGATTATCGACCCTTTTTAAAACGTTACTTAAAAAAAGAAATCAAACCAGGGGAAGTTGTTGATATTAAAGGTCGAATTATTGGTCAACATCAAGGCCTACCTTTATATACTGTTGGCCAGAGACATGGTTTTACTATTAATTCTAAATTTCAGACGTCGGTTTTACCCCCTTACTATATTATCAATAAAGATATTAAAAAGAATCGTTTGATTGTTGGTTTTGGTAAAGAAACAGAGAAGAAAGAGTTCTTTGCCAAAAATATTAATTGGGTTGATGAAAATTGCGGTTTGAAGTCTTTAAATTATAATTTAAACTGTAAAGTGAGGATTAGGCATCAGGGTGAGTTTTATTCAACTCACTTACAGATTCAAAAAAACAAGGTAAAAATTACTCTCCATGAGCCTGAAAGGGGAATTACTCCGGGCCAATCAGCTGTCTTTTATCAGAAAGATGAAGTTTTGGGTGGGGGAATTATTGTCAGTTGATGATTGACAATTCAAAAGAAAAATGATTAAATGTTTTTCAGGATGACTTAAAACGTGGCCAAGTGAAAGTTTTGGGTTTTAACCCCGCTTGGCGGGGTTTTTTAGTCTCAATTTGTCCTTTGACAATCAGGAAGTGGTAGGAATTTTTTTGAGAATTTGATCCTGGTTCAGGATGAACGCTAGCGGTGCGCCTTAAGCATGCAAATCGAGCGGGGTTCGCAAGAACCCAGCGGTGGACGGGTGAGTAACACGTAGGAATCTACCCTTTGGTGAGGAATAGCCTTCCGAAAGGAGGGGTAATACCGCATATCTTTGCAAGAAGAAAGGGCTTAACTGCCCGCCGAAGGAGGAGCCTGCGTCCTATCAGCTTGTTGGTAAGGTAATGGCTTACCAAGGCTTTGACGGGTAGCTGGACTGAGAGGTTGGTCAGCCACAATGCTACTGAGATACGGAGCATACATCTACGGATGGCAGCAACTGGGAATCATGCGCAATGGGCGAAAGCCTGACGCTGCGACACCGCGTGGAGGATGAAGGTTTTCGGATCGTAAACTCCTTTTTTCTAACTATCATGGTTAGAAGAATAAACACCTGCAAACTACGTGCCAGAAGCCTCGGTAATACGTAGGGTGTAAGCGTTATCCGGATTTATTGGGCGTAAAGAGTTTCGTAGGCGTTTAATTAAGTTTTTGGTTAAAGCCCAAAGCTCAACTTTGGAGAAGCCAAAAAAACTAATTGAATAGAGAGTCTTAGGGGATGCTGGAACACTTGGTGTAGGGGTGAAATCCGTTGATATCAAGTGGAATACCAAGGGCGAAGGCGAGCATCTGGGAGACTTCTAACGCTGATGAACGAAAGCTAGGGGAGCAAAGCGGATTAGAGACCCGTGTAGTCCTAGCCGTAAACAATCCTCGCTAGATTTCTTTAACATTCGTTAAGGGAGTCGTAAGTTAACACGTTAAGCGAGGCGCCTGGGGAGTACGGCCGCAAGGCTAAAACTCAAAGGAATTGACGGGGACCCGCACAACCAGTGGAGCATGTGGTTTAATTCGATACGAAGCGAAAAACCTTACCTGGGCTTGACATCCAAGCGTTCTATTTCCGGGAAACCGGAGAAATCCGTAAGGAGGCTTGGACAGCTGCTGCATGGCTGTCGTCAGCTCGTGCCGTGACCTTAAAAATCTCGCGGCTTCTGTTAGTAATAGCAGATGAAAAACTGACTCATATCGGTGGAGCTTCTTGACTTTCGGATTTTATTCGGGTTAAGATTGTAATACCGAGGGAAGTCGAAATTTTATGGTGAGGGGAAAGTTTAAGCTGAATTCAAAAATTATTCTGACAAATCGTCAGAAAGAGATTTTAATTGGTTCTTTTCTTGGTGATGCTTATATCACTAAAAGAGGACAGATTCAGTTTGAACAGAGCGCTAAACAAAAAGAATATCTTTTTTGGAAACATCAAGAGTTAAATTCCATTTCATATAAGAATGTAAGTAAAGTAAATCGTTTTGATAAAAGATTTAATAAAACTTATACTTCTTATCGATTTTGGACGAGACAATATTTTAGGTTTTTAAGAGAAAAATTTTATTCCAAAAATAAAAAGATTATTCCAAGAGACATTCATTTTACTCCATTAATTCTAGCAGTTTGGTATATGGATGATGGCTGTTTTAGTCATCAAAAATGTATCATTTCTACTGAATCTTTTTCTAAAAAAGATATTTTCTTTTTAAAGAAGATTCTTTTAGATAATTTTGGAGTTGAGGCCTCTTTAAAAAGTGACTCAAAGCTTTTAATTAGAAAAGTAAGCTTTAATAATTTCTTTTCTGTTATAAAGCCTTATATTATTCCCTCAATGTACTATAAAATTTTTGACCCCGTAACGACTTCTTCTTGTTGAAACAAGAAGAGATAGCAGTCATTTTAAAAATTTAAGGCTGTTATAATACGTCAGCTTCCAGTAAACACTGGAAGATGGTATAGTCTGAACTCATTTTAATTTAAAGTGAGCGGAGGTGTTCCTTTAAGTAGGGTAACGAGCGCAACCCCCATTCTATGTTAAATATTCATAGGAGACCGCTTATCTTTTAGATAGGAGGAAGGAGGGGATGACGTCAAGTCAGCACGGCGCTTATGTCCAGGGCAACACACATCCTACAATGGCGAAAAACAATGGGTTGCCAAACCGTAAGGTGGAGCTAATCCCTGAAATTTCGTCTCAGTTCGGATTGTGGGCTGAAATTCGCCCACATGAAGTTGGAATTGGTAGTAATCGCGAATCAGCAGGTCGCGGTGAATACGTTCTCGGGTCTTGTACAAATTAAATTGCGCCTTCCGGTTATAATTTCCTAGCAATATGTTTAGTGAAACTAGCACTAAAAGCGAAATGACATCCTTTGTTGGTAACAACAAAGTGAAGAGGGTTAAAGTAGCGGTTTTCAGCTTGAAACTTAAACGGCTTTTAGAAATGACGATTCTGCGTACAAATGGAGAAGTTCTAGTTCTTAATTTTCTAAAAGTAAATGGGTTCGAGATGAAAACAAAAAGGAATTATAATTACGAAGGGAGATCCGTTATTGACTTTAATTGTTTTAAAGAGAATAATTAGAGTAGGTTTTAGTGTGAACTAACACCGAATAGATAGCGGAAGTCTGCAAAGGTCATAGTAAGTTTTTTTAAACTGAAGGACCAAATCTATCCTACCGAAATATATGGCTGTTTATAAGATTTTTAATCCTTGGTATCTTGTCGGTTTTACCGAAGGAGAAGGATGTTTTGCCATTACCATTTCGAAACATAAAACCAAGAAGACAAAAAAAGACGCTTGTTTATGTTTTGAGATTGAATTAAGGGCTGATGACCGGCCGATTTTAGAATTAATCCAACAAAGATTAAATTGTGGTCGGATTATAACTCTTAATTATCAAAGATATGGCTGGAAGCCTCATGTTAAATTTGTGGTTAAAAAACAACAAGATATCTTTTCCAAGGTGATTCCCTTTTTTAAGCAATATCCTTTAAAAGGGAAAAAAGCAAAAGATTTTGAACTTTTTTGTCAAGCCGCTCAGATTTTTCGCAAAAAAGAGCATTTGTCAAAAGAGGGGATAAATCGATTGTTAAAAATCAGGGAATTTATGAATAATCGACGGCCAATATCAGGATAGAATTTCGCTAGGGTGCGGGAAAACCGCGCGCCCAGTGAGTAGAGATAGATTTTAAAGTGATTTATATCTAATCTCAGAACACCGCCCGTCAAGTGAGCAGAGTCGTTAGCACCCGAAGCCTCGTTTTTTCGGGGTTAAGGTGAGATCGATAATGAGCACTAAGTCGTAACAAGGTATCCGTTCTGGAAGGAGCGGATGGATCACCTCCTTTCTGGAGTAATTCACGGCCCAGACTTTTTATTAAAGTTATGGGGAAGTACACCCAAGTTTTGTTGAATTTCTTGTCAAAAAATCAACCTTCCTACCACCTTTTGGTTGTCAAACAAAAAACCCTCCTTTTCGGAGGGTTTTTCCATATAATGCCATCTAGATGGGGAAAAAGTTAATCCTGAAAGGATTAAAAACAAGTTATCCCCAAATAGATGGCGTTGTGAGTATTCGTTTTAGCTTAACCGAGAGATTCAAGCTTTTTATCATCGCTTATTAAGATGATAAGCTTAAGGAAATGGAGTTTATTTAAGATTTTCCAATAATAAACTCCTGTATGGGTGTCTCAAACCCGTTATGAAATGTTTTGACGATATAGAAACCGTCAGGTAGGTCAACAGAAAAGCATGGACTATTTTTGGGCATGTCTATTTCATAAACAATATTCCCATTCGTATCATAGATTTTTACCCAGTTGTTATTACCATATAACCACCAAAAGATAAACTCAAATTCATCATCTTCATTCACCCATATCTGCCAACAGGTCATCTCATGGGTTCTTGTTGGGACAGGAATTATAACAGGTGCAGTACTTTTACCACTTGGTGTGGTTTTTGGTGGAGTTGGAAATTCTACATCAAATATTCCTGTGTCCGTAATATACAACCCTCTGTATTGACTATATTCTCCATCATAACCCTCATAACCAGGATAACTTTGAACATAATCGTCATTAAAGTCACGTGCTTTAATCTGAACAGTGAAACTATCGCCTTCGTTGATTCCTAACGCACTGTATGGCATGGAAACATCATAAACAAAATCATCTCCATCCTGAGTTTGACTGAATGTCACTCCCGCCGGAAGTGGATTTGTTGCATCGCCCCAGCTGGTTCCCCAATAAGGAGTTGTGTTACCGCCAAACATATTATATTTCAGAAATTTGCCAGCAGAACTTATAGTGAAGTACTCATTATCAAAATTAGTCTGATTATAATATTTGCTTGGATTAATAGGATCACCGTCATCAGCTTGTCCAACTGCCCGAATATTGAAAATAATTGAAGTTCCATCTGTTTTGATTGTTCCTACCAGATCTGGTCGACCTGAAGTGTTAACGTTACATAGAAGCGTGTCTGCACTTAGAACTGCTGGGAACGTTATTAATAACATCGCAAACAGAAGGAAAGTTACCAAGGTAAGTAAAGTTTTCTTTCTCATAGAAAACACCTCTTTCCTATTTTGATTTTTGAATGTGCTAAAAACGAATACTTTGTTTTAATTTGAAGATAAGAATGATATCTTCAGGGCAAATTTTATCATCCGAAGAAGTTTTTGTCAAACTATAGGGTTTTTTTATAGGAATAACGTTGGGCAGAAACACTAATAACTTTTTGCCGGTTTTGATTAACTGACTGTGGCAGGGGAAGGGTATAGGCAAAAAATGGTCTGGAGGTTAAATTATCAATAGCTAGTTTTAAGACAATTTGAAAGTTGGAAAGACCAACGAGGTCTTTTTGAGTAAAAACACTGCCAAATTCCTTTTCCAGAATAAAGGCATCTTCGGCCCCAACAATAAAAGACATTAAGGTTCCGGCGTTACCAAAGATAGCTTTTTGAACAGGCTCGGCAATTTGAGCCATGTATTGGTTAGCTAAACATAAATTGAGTCGATATTTTCTCGCTTCAGATAAAATTTTAATGAAGGAATCAGTGGCAAAGTTCTGAAACTCATCAACATAAAGATAGAAGTCCTTTCTTTGGGCTTCTGGAATGTTGACGCGGTTCATTGCTGCCAGTTGTAGTTTGGTAATAATCATAGCTCCTAATAAAGCGGAATTATCTTCACCTAATTTTCCTTGAGAAAGATTAAGAATTAAGATTTTTCCCTCGTTCATAATTTTTTCTAAATCAATGGTAGAGCGCGGTTGCCCGATGATATTTCTGATTGAAGGAGAAGAAACAAATTGACCGACCTTGTTTAAGATGGGGGAGATGGCTTCCTGCTGAAGTCTGTCCGGCATTTTTTCAAATTCATTAATCCAGAAGTTTGTTAATACTGGGTCATTTAAACGGTTGACAACCTGACGACGGAAATTCTTTTCCGTAAGTATTCTGGGAATATCTACCAAAGTTGTCTGAGGTGTTTGGGCTAATGTTAAAAGAGTATTTCTTAGGATATGTTCCAGTCGAGGACCCCAGGAGAAAGAATAAAGTTTGTAAAAGATAGAAATAATACCAGAGGCAACTAATTCTGCTTGAGTTGGATCTTTGACTTCTAGAATATTAAGCGAAAAGGGATGTTCTTTATCTGAAGGGTCAAGATAACAAACATCATTGATTCGGTGAGAAGGAATATAATTCAGTAAAATTTCTGACAAATCACCATGTGGGTCAATGACAGCTATACCGTGTTTTTTCTTCATGTCATCAATGGCCATATTGGCGATTAAGGTTGATTTACCGGTACCGGTTTTCCCAATAATATAGATATGTCGGCGACGATCAGCCTGTTTGATACCAAAGTTGACTAAACGGTTTTTAAATTCCGTTTTGGCAAAAAAGTTAATCTCTTTTTTCTGTTCCTCATCCAAATTTATGGCTGCCGGTAGATTCTCTGGAGCCTCAGTGATAACCTGTCGCCCCCAGGCAATATTAGGAATTTTCGTTTGAATACTGGGTAAATGCCATAAACTGGCCGTTTCCGAAACGGTGAGAATTTGAAATTTAGGCGTGAATTGAGACGAACGATTCAAAACAGCCTGTCTAAATTTTTCCTTTTTAAGCATCGGTGCTTTTTGAAAAACGAGACTGTTACCATCACCTCGACTAAAAATAGCGAAACTGCCGGCTAAAGATTTTAAAAGACTGCTATTAGAAGTCATAATTCTTATCCCGACTTTAAGACCATCTTCCTGAATTTTCTGGCGGATAAGAGCTTCGCCTGGCAGGGGTTTTCTCTCTGTTTGGTCG
>Ga0315550_1002385_pt1 | contig 11530 bp, 13 predicted proteins | sample SalMarSW160190MG_2_FD_203100 | JGI IMG/M metagenome (GOLD analysis project Ga0315550, IMG submission 203100) | Salt marsh sediment microbial communities from the Plum Island Ecosystem LTER, Massachusetts, United States - Salt Marsh Sediment SW1601-90 ... | reverse complement strand
AATTGCGCCCCTGTCCTGTCGAATGCCTCATTAACTTCGAGAGCACTTAGCTTTTCAGTGCCCTTAAACAGCATGTGTTCGAGGAAATGTGATACCCCGTTTATCTGTTCGCTCTCGTCACGGGAGCCGGTCTTGACGAAAAAACCCACCGCAGCCGATTTGGCGGATTTGTTGACCTCGCCAACCACGTCCAGGCCGTTTGACAATGTCTTTTTCTTAAATTCCATTATTCATTATTCTTTTTAACTTTAGCTCACTTTAGGCACTTTAGCTCACTTTAGGCACTTTGGCCCTATTGTTACGACCGTAAAGTCTTTGAATTTATTGCTTCGCAAAAACCCTAAAACCGAATTAACGCTGGTTGCCTCGATTTTATCTTTAATTTCATCCAGCCCTCGAACCCTGCCTAACATATAGTAATCGCTTGCAATTGCGCCGGCCCTACTGCTGGATGATTCGCTGCTTAGAATCAGCGAACTTTTCAGACCGACTTTGGCTCTCTGAATTTCTTCTTCACTGATTCCTTCGCCAAGTTTATCAAACTCCTGCATAATTACATCGAGTGTTTCCTGAGCCTTATCCGGCGTTGTGCCTGCATAGCACATTATACCAGCCGCATCTTTGAGGCAGTGATACCGTGCTCCGATTGCATAGCACAGGCCCCGTTCTTCTCTCACCTTTGTAAATAATCTGGCACTCATACCGCCCGAAAGAACCGATACCGCTACTCTGGCATTATAGTAGTCCTCATCGGTTGGTTTGACCGTATCGGTCATCAGACCGATATGCACCTGCGCCCCGTCGTTATCTATATGGGTATATTTGCCGGCTTTGGAACCTAACATTACCGGCTCGGCGGCTTCTTGCCGCTCAGTCTCAAATAGTTTTTCTATCTGGTGACAGACCGCTTCTAAGTCATATTTACCCGCAACCGCGAATATCGTCTGCGAAAGATTGAAATTGTCATTTATAATCTGCCTTGTCTTTTCAGCCGTCAAAGCCTTCAATTCTGCAATTTCTCCAACAGGACTGCGTCCCAAAGGGCTTGGATAAAACTGCTCTCGAAGTTTGAGCATAACCTTCTGCCGGGGGTCGTCGTCCAGAGATAGTAACCCATCAATTGCTAATTGCCTTGCTAATTCAAACTGGTCCTCCTCCAGGCTGGGTTTAAGTATGATGTCCGCATGCAAATCCAGGGCTTGTGCCAAGTTGCCGGCTTCGAGTGCCGCCCCGATAGTTATATGCGAGCTGCCGACTGAGCGGCTGCGCGCCAATCCAAGGCCGTCAAGTGCATCACCAAGCTGACGGCTGTTTTTATCACCGGCGCCTCTGAAAATCCAGTCGGCAATAACACCTCCGGCCCCACAGCAGCCCTCAGGCAGTACGGCCGCTCCGCTCGGCAGCATAAAGCCAAACGCCGCCGACGCAACCGCCTCCATCGGCTCGCCAAGAACCACCATCCCATTTTTTAAAGTGTACTTATCAAGTCTTTCCTTCATAAGCAGGCTCTTCTTATTACCACAAGGAGTTTTGTAAAAACGAGGATGGATTCTACCAGTAAACAGAAACGCTTTCAACCGCGAAATTAAAACACACTGATTCTGCCTGCGAAAGTAAATAAAAAAGCCGAGCAAAATCAGCCCGGCTTTGAGATGTTTCTTTTAACTTCGCCCTGGTTGAACTTTCTTTGTATCCCTTAGGTTGGTGATAGTACTTTGAGCCGAATCAAGATAAAAATGTCATTTTCCTTGTTACTGCCGTCGCCCTTGGCTTCCGTCGCTGTCTTTACCTCCCGGATTAATACTGCTTCGTCGGTTTTTATTCTAATGCTCGGAATTTCAATGCCAGTTTCCCCATCGTAGAAAGAGAAGCTCAAATCAATGTGTTTGTTATCATCCAGCAGTGTGCCGGCTACTGCGAATGCAAGACCTCCACTACCAGCAAGATCTGCACTACCAAGAATCGCATCTTTACCATCTTTTAGTATCAACCTCGGCGTTGCCAGGACTTTAAGCTCATCGCTCGATTGTGAGAACTCAGTGAAACGGTCGGCTTTGTCCGGCTCAAGTATAGCGTAACATACATTAGGGTTGTTTGTTGTCGGCGTAAATTCAATATCCTGCTTCTCAAAGAAATTTTGTAAATTTGCCTGTTTCCCCTGCACCAAAAACAGGTCGTATTGAATGATATCACTCCACTTACTGGTGTCGATTTGTGGGACGGGTCTAAGGGGCGGTGGCGGTGCTGCCTCATGTGTTCTTATTTCCATGACAAATTCTTTCAGACGAGCGAGAGTAATTCTCACCGCTTTTGTCGTTTGGGCAAAGGCCGCACGCCCCCCGCCAAACTGATATACACCAATTAGCGCCGCAATAACTACCACCGCAGCAACGAGTTTTCTCATTTTGCTTTTCATTATTATTCTCCAGATTTTTAATGGTGTTTCTTTCCGCCGAGGTTGCTTGGTCAAAACATCGAGAAGGTCTTGTTCGAGCCTGTCGCGATGGCTGGGGTTAGGAGTATCGTCAAATTTTATATTACTAACAAAATCTTCAAACTGTCTTTCGTTATCGTTCATTTTAGTCCACCCTGATTTGTCTAATCCGTGAAATCTGTGAAATCCGTGGCTAATATTTTTCGCAGCTTTGCAAGTGCCCGTGCCAACTGGCTGCGGACGGTGCCTGGACTGCTACCGAGCACCTCGGCGATTTCTGTTAACTTCAAGTTCTCAAAAAAACGCAGTGTGATGATAGTCTGGTACCGCGGCCTCAAAGCAAATACAGCCTCTTTCAAAAGAATCATTTTCTCAGCCGATTCTCCACAGTCAGCGACCTGGCTGTTAGCTTGCTCCCGAGCGACTTTCAACAGACGATTTCGGCGAGCGGTCTTTCTCAAATAGTTATTAACGGCATTGGTTGCAATTCTATAAAGCCAGTTGCGAAATTGATGCTCGTTGCCCCTGAAACAGTGAATATTTTCAACAACTTTCAGAAAAACTTCCGAAGTAACATCCTCGGCCGCTGTCCTTTCGAATAGCCGATGCACGCAATAGCGAAATACCGCATCATAATGGCTGCGATATAACCGCACAAAAGCTGAGGGATTGCTACACGCCTCAATTATTAAATTGCTTTGGCCAGCCGCTTTGTTGTCGTTATCCACGCTGATTACTCTCCGGAGTTTACAGGTGCCAACTATCATCACCATTATAAATGCGCAGCATATAAAAACGTGGCAAAAAATATCAAAAAATGTCCGCAGATTACACAGACATCGTCCAGAGCGCAGCCGAGGGTTCTGTTAAAAAACTAAATTAAATCCATTGTTGATAAAATAAACGCTATATGCTATACGCTAAATGCTATGGATAAGCTGTATGGCTTGATATTTGACGTTGACGGCGTAATTGCCGACACCGAGGCGGTCAATGCAAGAACTACCATTAAGGTTTTTGCCGACCTTCTCGGTCTCAAGGGCGTGGTGCGCAAGGATTTCGATGCGGGTCTTGGCAGGGGGGCTGAGGAATACGTCAAAGCCGGTGCCGGAGCCCACGGCCTGAAGCTGACCGAAGAACAAATAAGAAAAGTAACACAACTGCGCCAGGAATATTTCCTTAAAGTTTTAAGCCAGGAACCACTGCCGGCCTTTCCCGGCGTATTGGAATTGATGGACCAGGCAATGCAAAGAGAAGATTTTCGCCTGGCCATCGCAACGTCAGGCACGCTTGAGAAATCCCGTGCTGTTTTGGAAGCTGCGAAAGTTCCATACCGGAAAATGGTTTATATAAACGGCGACCACGTCAAAAATAAAAAGCCCGACCCTGAGCTTTTTCTGCTCGCCGCCGAGCGTATGGATATTGCCCCGGTCAATTGTGTGGTGATAGAGGACGCCCCCAACGGCGTACAAGCAGCTAAGGCCGCAGGCGCCAAATGTATCGCCGTTACAAATTCCACAAACGCAGAAAACCTTTGCGAAGCCGATTTAGTCTGCGATTCTCTTGAGCAGATAAAGCTCGATATGATTCAGGAACTGATCGACTCGAACTGAACGGTCTTTCGTTTATGCTGAACGAGATGGAAAGATATTGGGAAATGAGATCGGCAGGATATTTATGGAGAAACGATAATTATGGCCGAACGTATCAATAAGGACGAGTTTGTAAGCCGGGTTGCGAAACGTATGAAGGCTAACCAGACAACAGCTCAAGCTTGTCTCGATGCTGTGCTCGATACTATGTACGATGCTTTCCGAGGTGGAAAAGGAATAACGCTGCCCGGGTTTGGCGGCTTCTATTTGGATAGAAGACGTGATGGCTGTGCCTTCAAATTCAATCCCGGCCAAAAACTACGCGCTCTGCTTGGCTGGTCATCCACCTACAAAGGGCCTTTATAATTTCCAAATGCTTTACTCAAAGTCGAATGACGGCATCATCCGATTAACTGGCAGAGACAAATAAGTCGTGTCAGGCGAACAACGAAAGACGAGCCACCACCTTTTTTCGCCTAACCTATTGACCTGCCCGACGTACCATGCTATGATTTCTATTGTAGTGAAGGAAAACCGATTGCTGAGAATACTCAAGACACACAATTATGGTAAATCTGGAATAGCGATACTATGAGTGAGACGTTTCACCATATCATCAGCTTAATTCAGAAAGGCGACGTCAAAGTATCGTATCATGGCTACGATGAGATCGCGTCAGACAGGATCTACGTAAGAGATGCTCTGGAGTCCATCGCCGATGCTGTCGTAGTTGAGGACTATCCCGACTATCCAAAAGGGCCCTGTGTCCTTGTCCTTCAGAAGGATCGGACAGGAGAACCGATACATGTCGTCTGGGGTATCCCCAAAGGAAAGTCATCTCCGGCAGTTCTCGTCACTGCATACAGACCGGACCCACAGCGGTGGGAGCCGGATTTTATAAGGAGAAAGCAATGAGTACCAGGCGCTATACAAAGATCGTGCATGAGGGCAAATATGTGGCGCAGGTTGATGTCGAATTGATTTACGCCGACGAAGGATGGTCTCCCTATCTTTCTTTGGAGGACGCTTATAGACTCGACGATGTTCGAGAAGCCTTAAAACGAGGCGACCTTAAAGCAGCCTCAAAACTGGGACGGATCTACAAACTAACCCGCGTGGCTGGTTGACAAAGAGCCGGGGAGCAACAGTATGCAGCACGGAACGGCTCAAGCTTCAGCACCGCTGGCTCTATTGACTTGCCCGAAGTGTCATTCTATAATCTTTCACTGTGATCGAAGGAGACCCGGATTTCAGGAGTACCCTGAGAGAGGTGATTTATTCTCATTTATCGAACAAAGAAGGTCGTGTCGTGAGCAGTTGCGTAAAACATGAACTACCGAGGTCTTATACAACACCACGGAGTCTTATATAGAGCTATATATTACATGGTTAGCAAAAAGTTGTATAAAAAATGTGTAATGTAGATAACGATTATAAGTATTCTTTAGACACATTAGAAAAATTGGCGTCAAATATATTTTCAGACTTGTCATCTTATCAAGATCATAAAGAAAATATGGCAAATGCTGGGTTTTTATTTGAGGTTGCTTTCCTAAGTGGTTATATAGTTAACAAAAATTTATTTACAGACTTGTTTAATTCAAAATGTACTCTGTTTTTCTTAATTCTCTCAATTTGGATAATAACCCATTTATTCATCAGATGGCAATTAGGCAATCGAAAAAAAGCAGCACTTGAGCAAAATGGTATACTTCTATCTATGTCAGGATGGGTAACACAAAAACCCAATTTGAATGATCTTCGACCTCATATTCCATGTGAACCTTCATTCAAATCAAAGGTATATTTCTTCTTAGATTTCCTTTTCCCAATGCCATATCTCGATGTGCCTAAATACATTGTTCAAAGGAAATATCCAAAATGCTTATTTAATGGTATTAAAAAAATGTACGATAACCATCCCTACGCTGCATTAGCAGATTATTGCATATCAATTGGAAGCTTAATAATATTAATCAGTTTTGCTTTTTTAGTTTTTTGAAATTTTTGCTAACAAATTCCACAAGCGCAGAAAACCTTTCCGAAGCCGACTTAGTCTGCGACTCCCTCGAACAGATAAACCTCGATATAATTATAAGACTTATCGAAAGAAATACTTAGATTACGGACAAGTCTATCACTTTTGCAGTAGGTAGTTTTATATTTATAATTTCCATCGCCAGATTCACCCAGCTCTTGCATGAATCAAGCACAACACTATCGCTGCTTGCTACAATTAGGTCGGTTTTTTTCAGCTCGGCATCGGGGCTTAGCAAAAGTTCAATCTCCCAGTTCCAATTGTTTTTGCGGGCCAGCTCGCCGATCAGCGTTTTCAATCGGCCGCTGTTGGATACAGGGCTATCCAGCAGCCACAGGGTTTTGCCTGCGCCGACTTCTCGCAGAAACTGACCTATAAGCTCCACAGCCGGTATTGTTTCGGTAACTTTGCGGTACGTTCCGTGTACGCTTGCCAAATCCCGGAAACAGCCGTCACGTCCCTTAAAAATCACACCGCCGCTCATTGCCGCCTCAACGGTTATCAATACATTGTAACCGTCGATGGCGATTGATTGGCCCGCAAGATTTTCCATCGTGATACAACGCTGTCTTCGAGAGGTGAGTTGCTCATCGGAGCAGGCGCTGCGCATAATGGCCAATCTTTGTCTTTCCGTAAGCGAAAACCTGTCACCGACTAATTTTAGCGCCCCTTTTTCTGCATAACCTCTCGTCAGCAGAAGCGAAAAATCGGCAATCGCCGTCCGCAGATTGGAAATTGCACCGGCGGCAAACAGCTTTTCATCGGCCGGATGAGGCCCTCTGTGTGTCCGCTTGTCAGGCATTATCGACCGCCTCAGTTCTTGTTCTTGTTACTTTTGTCCTTGGCTTTGAATAATACTCCAAATCCCTTCAGCATAGCCTGGCTGATGTGACCACCGTTTTTTACCACATCTTGTAGAAAGCCAACAGTACCATCTTTGATATCTTCTATAGGCCTTTTTGTTATTAGTTTCGTCGGAGGGTCTGACCAATTTCCTCTAATATAAAGACGTGTGAGCTTATCCTTCAAGTTTAAAAATATATCCAGAACCGGTAACTTCTTGATAATCGACTCGATTTGTCGTAGAGGCACGGCATTTACATACATTTCAATTCGCTTGGTCTGCAGGTTTATCGTCCCGCCGGGCTCGGCTACGATTGCCGCGTAAGGACTGGCTATGTGGGCACTTTGGATTTTCACGACAGGACCGGCCATACTAAACTTGCACTCCACATCAGCCATCCTCAACGGGTCAAGCTTTGCCAGCCCTATACTACTAAATACATACGGAATTACTGGTAAGACGGTGATATCAGCATCTTCAAAGAAAACCTCCCCATTACCGCTCAGGCTTTTCATGTCACTACCTTCGGCGCTAAAGTTGTAACCCAAAGTAACTGAGCCTTTCGTCGCTTTTTTACCGGGCTCCCCTAAGATAGACGTCAACTCCACAAAGTCCATCTTCTGAGCCAAAAACTGACCACCTAATTTTATGGGCCGGTTTTTCTCGGATTCGACATGTATCGAACCCACTACAGGGCCGCTACACACAACGGCAGTGAACCAATCGAAACTCAGACGCTGGCCGTCAAGCTTGGCCGTCGTAACCAGGTTATTCGCAAAAACTTTATCTTTAATAAACAGAACAAACTCATCGAATTTAGCGTTCCCTTTCAACTGCAGTTCTGACAGCTTATTCAAATGACCGTCTATTTTCAAATCGGCAGCCACTTTGCCCTCGGCCGAGGCATGGGGCATACCCAATGCTGCAAAAACAACGGCCGTCTCCTGCTTTTGGGCTGTATGGTCCATTTCCAACGTAAGCCCGGCCTCCGAACTCGCCGGATTTACAGCACCTTTCAGAGAGATTCTGCCCCGTTCCCCGGGCCCTTTGGAAGTCAGTACAATATCATAGAAGCCCTCCTGCCCGGCAGGCTGCAGCGATAAATAGTCACAATCTATTTTCGAACCTTGGCGGTCGGCTAAACCAAAAGACGCATTTCTGACCACAAGTTTCTTAAAGTCGAAGTAATCGCTCTTCGACCCGACAGTTTTGTTAGGTGATAACTCCACAGGAAGGCGAAGCTTCCCGTCAACCAGGCGCCCCTGCAATGCAAGCCCTTCTGTTTCTATCTCATTCAAGACCGGCCTTAAGCCGGGCCAGTTTTCAAAAGTTAGTTGTGATGTTTTGGCGCTGAACCATTCCACACCATTAGCATCGATGATGTTCAAATCCTCAAGCAATGCACCCTGTTTATGTACATGGATTTTGGTGTGGAATTTATTTAGAACTTTTCCATCCTCCTGCTCTATAATCCAGTCCTTGAGTAAGATCGTGCCTGTCGGTTGCAATTCCTTAGGTTTCTCTACGCAACCCTTAATTGACAAATCCGCCGCAACACTACCTTCGCCCGACACCCCAGTCATATTCAAGGCGGTCAAAGCGGTAATCATTTCTGATTTTGTAAATTGATGATTTATTTGCAGGGTAGCGTCTAAGTTCAGGTTCTCAAGGTTGACTCCGCCGCCAGCGACAAAGACTTCCGAACTTTCAGCACTCGTCCGGTTTAATAAAAATTCGTAAATACCATCCTTCCTGAAAGCCGACAAAGCAAAATTGTCGTAAACGGTCTCTGAACCTTGGCTATCTACAACAGTGATTGCAGCTTTGGTAATAGTGAGTTTAGGAAGGTCAGTTTTCTTGTTCGGACTAACAGACCGCCCGGACAAACGCACTGGCAGGGAAATTTTACCGTCGGCAACCGATATTTCCAGGTCCACTCCATCAATCTCTATTTCCGTTATCACGGGACTTAAGCCCGGCCAATAAGCCAGGTCGGCCTTTACCTTCTCAACCAGCAGCCACTTACGTTTTAACTCATCATAAAATCTAATTCCCCCAAGATAGACCTGCCCGGATAGACTCGCTTCAACGCTCTCAATTTCAACCGACCCTTCGCAGAATTTTGATAATACCTTTTTTACTTCCCTTCGGATTATTCCGGGAACAAGCCAGACCTTAGCTATGACAAGAATAACCAGTATTAGTAAGATAAAACAAGCTACTATCCCAACAAGGTGTCTTAACCGGCCCTTCTTATGGACATTTATTTTGTTATCAGTTTGCTCAGCAAACATTGAAATTGCCCCACTAACCTAAAGCTTTTGGTGGCTCGTTATTCTATGCTAATCATGCGGAAAGTTGAATGTGCACCCATCAACACCTTATATCAAAAAAAATTGACACAACCCTCAATCCGCCCTACTATTACCTTTCTGAAGTGCTGTTTTAGGATAGTTTAATGCCCAGCCACAATTTAGCAAGCATAAAAATAGATGATTTGGAAATCATCGGCTATTCGGTCGCTGGCGAAGAGACCGTAGTTGCAGTGCCGCAGCTGGATGTCTGCTTCGATGTCGGCAAAGCCCCCGACCAGATTATTCCCATAAACCATATTCTGCTCACGCACGGCCACATGGACCACGCCGCGGGTATCGCATATTATCTGTCGCAGCGAAATTTTTGCGGCATATCCCCGGGGACAATTTTAGCTCCCAAAAACTTATTAGGGCCGATGAGAGAAATAATCGATGCCTGGTCCCGGCTGGACGGTAATAAAGTTCCAGGTAAGCTCGTCGGCGTAAAACCCGGCGACGAATACCAAATAAAGCCGAATCTCATTACGAGGGTATTCCCGACAAAACACTGCAAGGGCTCTGTCGGTTATAGTGTAATTGAGAAGCGAAAAAAGTTAAAAGCCGAATACGTCGGCCTTAAAAGTCCACAAATAGTCGAGCTAAAAAAACAGGGCGTGGAAATCGACTATCCCCTTGAAATTCCGATTGTTACTTACCTCGGCGATACACAGTACGTCGACTTTTCGCAGTTAAAATATATTGCTGAAAGTAAGATTTTAATTGCCGAGTGCACGTTTTATGAAGGTGAGCATTCCGGCCGGGCCGAAGCCGGCAGACACATGCACATCGACGAATTTGCAGACCTGCTGGAAAGGTTAAAAAACGAACACATCATAGTCACACATATCACCCAGCGAACCCCCATGCGAGAAATCCGCAAAATATTAATAGATGCCCTGCCTAAAAAAATATACGACAAAATCACCCTCCTTATGGCCAAAAGACCAAGACAGCTTCGTTGACATTTACGCATCAACTTCATGAGACAAGTCTTTCCTGCGCAGCTTAATCAGCAGCATTACCAGCAGTGCAGGCAGCATGACAGACCATACTAACCGTAAATATCCCCAGAAAACTTCTATTACTTCAAAATCCCGGTGGTCCATTATCCATTTCGTTATCTCAAATTGTGTTAAAATATCAACAGCTATAAATAAAATGGCGCAGTAAAGCATAATAAACGCGATGACAAGAATCGCAATAAATATACACTTGCCTTTGAAGCTGCTGAGCAGTTGACGAATTCTTAAGTTGTCAAAACCACCCTTGTAAATCTGGTAGCACAGGAAAACAACTATGGTCCAAAACATTATTTTAGAGACGATAAATACAATGCCGGTATTATAATCCATCGAACCGCTGCTGACAGCCAGAGCAATCGAGAAGGCATCAGCAAGGTAGGTGGCTAAGAAGTAACCAAGGACTCCGGTAGCTATCCAAAAAAGTCTGTGCCTGAATTTAACGCCGCGGTTTATTTTTTCATACTCGGCTGCAAGGCTGTCCGTGCTGCCAAGTCGATGAGTAGCAATCAGGAAAGCCTCTTCATCCGACAGCTTCAAAGTCGTCAGGTTTTCGATTTCTTCATGCAAATGGCTTTCGAGCTCATCGATATCCGAACTGCCAAGAGTTTCTGATTGGGCAAGATTGCCGCGCCACATAGAGATTTTTTCATTTAGGTCAAACATGGCTCATTCTCCCATAATTGTCTTAAAGTTGAATAAACAACTTTCCATTGTTTCTGTTGTTCTTTTAGTACTTTAGTTCCTTCTTTCTTTATTTTGTAGTATTTTCGTTTGCGTCCTGTTTCAGATTCGCGCCACTTTGACTGAATCAGTTTCTGTTCTTCCAAGCGGTGCAGCACAGGATAAAGCATCCCGTCGGTCCATTGCATTTGCCCGCCGGACAATTTATGAACGCGCTTTATTATGGCATAGCCGTAATTCTCACCTCCCGAAAGAATCGAAAGTACCAGCGGTGTGGCCGAAGCAGCAACTAAATCCTTTGATATAGCCAATTTTATATCTCCAACAAAAAATACCTAAAACATCTATACATAATACCTCTATGTATGGATATGTCAATAAAAAAATGATTTTTTTCTAAAAAATCTTCAAACCATTTGACTGTTTTACCAGGGCCGTTTATTCTTCATTGGTAGTGAGACAAACTTTGTCAATCTGCAGTGAAAAAAGTAGGGTGGGGCTTGCCCCACCAAAATAAATGTATAAGGCATAAAAGGTTCCTATACGGAAACCATATAATCCATAG
>Ga0315550_1002384_pt1 | contig 11532 bp, 9 predicted proteins | sample SalMarSW160190MG_2_FD_203100 | JGI IMG/M metagenome (GOLD analysis project Ga0315550, IMG submission 203100) | Salt marsh sediment microbial communities from the Plum Island Ecosystem LTER, Massachusetts, United States - Salt Marsh Sediment SW1601-90 ... | reverse complement strand
TACGTGGCCAGCGGATGACGGGCAGCGGCGTGGTGAGCACGTCGGAGACGATCCCCATCGCCACGGGCAGCATGGATCAGAAGGCCCCCGATACCGTCTATCTATCCGAGGTCGGGGAATATACCGTGGTGTGGGATGCAATGATGCCCCAGTATCGTGTCTACCTTCCACTGGTCATGAGAAACTGATCTCGTTGTAGGTTGGGTGCAGGAAGAAAAAACGATGAAAACCAGACAACTACTCGTTCCACTCACTTTGGGCCTGGGCTTGCTGTGGGTACTGAGCGGCGGCTTGTCCGTCCGCGCCGACCCCGGAAACGTCTACTGTGTAGATCCTGGCGGTGGCTCCTACCCCGATGAATGCACCGAGGTCTTTACCAACGTCCAGGCCGCCGTGGACGCCGCCAGCGGCGGGGAGGAGATCCGCGTGGCCGGAGGCGTCTACACCGGCGTCCACCAACGAGAAAGTATCACCCAGGTGGTATTCATCAGCAAGACGGTGACGGTGCGCGGCGGCTACACCAGCACCGACGGCTTTGCCGGCCCGCCCGACTCGGTGGCCAATCCCACCACGCTGGACGCACAGGGACTGGGACGGGTGCTGGTCATCGTGGGGGACCCCTGGACAAGCTCAGGACAGACTGTCACCCCCACGCTAGAAGGGCTGCGCATCACCGGCGGAAATGCTACCAGATTGTATGGGGCTGGGTACGATGCCGGCGGCGGGGTGTACGTCTACTTGGCCACGGCCACCATCAGCGGCTGTGTGGTCACCGGCAACACCGCCAGCACAGCTAGCACGGGCGCCGGCGGCGGGTTATACCTCAGTCATAGCGACGTCATGCTCCAGGACAATGTGATCGTCAGTAACACCGCCAGCACAGCCGCCGTAGGCTACGGCGGCTACGGCGGTGGGCTGTACCTCTCGAATAGCGCCGCCACCCTCCAGGATAACACAGTACAAGGCAACACTGCCAGCACAGCCTCCTGGGGTGAAGGCGGCGGGCTATTACTCTCGAGTAGCGCCGCCACCCTCCAAGGCAACACCGTCGTCAGCAACACCGCCAGCACTGGCGGCATCGGCCTCGGGGGCGGGCTATTACTCTCGAGTAGCGCCGCCACGCTCCAGGATAACACAGTGCAAGGCAACACTGCCAGCACAGATGGCGTAGGAGGCCACGGCGGCTATGGCGGCGGGCTGTACCTCTTGAGTAGCGCCGCCACCCTCCAGGATAACACAGTGCAAGGCAACACTGCCAGCACAGCCAGCGAGGGAGAAGGCGGCGGGCTGCACCTGTACCTTAGCGCTGCCACACTGGAGAGCAACACGATCGTCAGCAACACGGCCACTCTGAGCCCGACCGCCATCGGCCGGGGAGGTGGACTATATGTGAATTGGAGCGATCCCTTCACCCTGACCAACAATCTGGTAGCCGGCAACCACGCCAACACCGCCGGCACTGGTCACGGCAGCGGGCTGGGATTCGCGGGCTCATCCAGCAACCCCGCCTCCGGCCGCCTGCTCCACAACACCATCGCCGACAACCACGAGGAAGGGGTGTTCGTAGGCGGTTACACCACCCTGGCCTTTACCAACACCATCATTGCAGGACACAGCGTGGGCATCGCCGTCACTGCCAACAGCATGGTTGAACTGGATGCCACACTGTGGCATGGCAACGGAACGAACACTGGCGGCGTAGGTGCAATCCTCACCGGCACGGTCAACGTCTACGGCGATCCGGCCTTTGCCAACCCCGCTGCCTGGGACTATCACCTTGGTCCCGGCTCAGTGGCCATCGACGCGGGGATGGACGCGGGTGTGCCGGTCGACATTGACGGCGATCCACGGCTCGGGTCGCACGACATCGGCGCCGACGAGTTTGTGAAGCGGGTGTATCTGCCATCGACACTGAGAAATTGGTGGCTCTTCAGGCCCTAAAGCTTATCGCTCGCGTCATCACTACGGCCTCTCCATTTTCAAACCCCGTAGGGTGTAAAAACCCCATCTGGTCGATTTCTGGGGAAGAATGGGAATCCCCCGATGATTGCAGGCTCAAATGGCATTGGGAATCACGGTTCAATTGAGGAGTCTCAGGGAATCTGGATGTGGCATTGAGAGTGTCTTCCCTTGAAGCCATATCCAGAAAGCGCAAAACACGACAAGGTACTGGGCGCTTCCGGTGAGGATTGGAGAAAGGCGCGGCTGATTCTAGCGAGGCGTTCTCCAGGATTGAGGCTGTTGCCCCGACTAGCCGCGATTGGTTCAGTGCAGATGAACGGCCGTAACGCCTGGGACGCGATAGTAGTCGTTGATGATCCCGCCCAATACCTTTCGATGCTCCACCGCGCCGGTATGGGCTGACTGTTCTGACGCAACCGGAATCCGTTGTCCTATCCCTTGATGAGGTCGGGCCTCGTTGTAGTATTCCGTGTGCCTTTTCAGCACTCGTCGTAGATGGGCTTGGTTCAGGATCAGCAGATGGTCCAGGCATTCCTCCCGTACGCTGCGCACCCAGCGTTCCGCATACACATTGGCATTCGGAGCCCGCACCGGTGTGCGAATGACCTTAATCCCTTCTGATCGAAAGACGGCATCGAATGCTTCGATGTACTTCTTATCCCAGTCGCGGATCAGCAAGCGACAAGGAGGATTCCTCTCCCCCAGTTCCCACATCACCTGTCTGGCCTGTTGGGGGACCCAGGTCTCGTTCAGGTTGGCGGTGACACCCACTAGATGCACCTTCCGGCTACCCAGTTCGATGAAAAAGAGAACGTACAGGGGCTTCAAGGTCAGCGTCTCCACGGTGAAAAAGTCGCAGGCGATGAGCTGTTCCTTGTAATGGCTCATCAGATGGCGCCAACTGCTACTGCACCGTCTCGGTGCAGGGACGATGTGGTGTCGCTTGAGCACATCCCGCACGGTGGACTTTGACACTGTGAAGCCCAGCTTGAGTAGCTCTCCCTCAATCTTGCCGTATCCCCATCGCCCGTTCTCTTGGGCCATTTGGACTATCAGGTCCTCAAGCTCCTGACTCATGCGCGGTCGCCCCCGTTTCTGAAGCCATTTGCGACGCACCAGTTCCCGATGCCATTTCAGTACTGTCTCCGGCTGGACGATGCGGATGACGTCGCGGAGCGCGCTCGCCGGCCGGCGCGTGACCAGCCTCAGTCTGGCTGTCAGAACAGCCAGGGTCAGTTTCTCTGCCCGGTTCGGCTTGACTGGCTTGTCGAGCTTCCTTTTCAGGATAGCCAATTGGTGGCGCAAGAGGAGGATTTCCAGGTCTTTTTCCTGTTGGGACAGACGGCCGATACTCATAAGCGATATCAGTGTTGAAAAGAGGTAACACAGAACGAACCAACCCATTTGTTTGCGCCTCCGGTCGAAGTGTGCTACGATTGTACCAGAAAAGGTGAACCAAATCGGGTTGAGATTGTGACTTTTTGAGCGGATTTTCTCTGGATGAGGTTTTTACACCCTACGGGGCTCGCTGATTATCTCAAGTTGACTCTACCACCACAGGAAAAAAAAGGTTTGAGCCATATCGGTCAAACCATCACGCCTGGCTGTCACATCGATCAAAACCTTCCGCCCTGGTCGAACACCTGCGAAATCAAAATCACACTGCGCAAAACCCCTGGCGTCGGTTCGTCCAAACGAGCAAGCCTGCTCAACCAGCTCGCCGTTATGGTAACGAATAACGCCCTCGACGTCAACGCCTTCAACTGGATTCTCATACTGATCGACTATGTAGACGAATACTGTCTGCATTCCCCGCTGTTCAACGACTACGTGACGGACCGAAGCTGTGGCGTTCAACTGCCGTAACTCGATGATGAGAGGGTCAATGTTGATGTCATGACGCCGAACATAGATCTCGCCAACATTCGTCAGACGCACTTGCATGCCGACCGCATCCTCTGGATGCCACTCCATGCGTGCCCGCTGGAAATACTGAACATAGTAGCCATCCTCATACAGTAGCTCGGATCGAGGATAGCCAAAGATGTCCACCCCACCTTTCTCACGGAAATAGTCGAGAAACGCGTAGGCGACCACGTGCCCCGTCACGGGAAAATACTGACGGTTGGGATCGGGTACGGCGGGGATTTCCTCCAGGCTGGCCCGCGGATAGTCGTAGCCGAGTTCGTCAACGAGAAGCCCCAACTGCACCTTGTGAGGCATCTCGTTGTCAGGATGCCATTCCATACGAGCGCGTTGGAAATACTGCACCCGCAGTCCAAGCTGGGGGTCCTCATAGGCCTCTGTGAGAGGATACCCAAAGATCTCCAACCCGCCTCGCTCGATGTAGAACGCGAGGAATTCGTCGCACACATAATGACCCGATTCATCAAAGAATTCACAGTTCTGGGTCTGAGCCCGAGAGACCGAGATGATCACCCACCCCAGAAGCGCAACACCCACTATGACTATGACCAGAAGAGAGCCAATCCTCTTCACCCTCACCCCCTATTTTCCACAGGGCAACCGGTGCACCACGTGCATTTGAAGTATATCACCACTATCCCCCTGGGTCAACTGCAACTTGCCCCGGAAAGAATTTCTGGGGCTCCGCTCACCCCGCGCATCCCCCTTTTCGCTTTGTCCACACATATGAGTAATCCCGACAACTTGGCAGGCAACACAAACTGCGGTAAACTAGGACACGAAAGGGGACCCAAAATGTCATCTGTACCCGTCCGATCATCGGCTCCAGGTAAGGTTATCCTCTTTGGCGAGCACGCGGTTGTCTATGGGCAACCGGCCATCGCGGTGCCGATCACACAGGTGAAAGCAACCGCCACGATCGAATCAGCCCCTGGCGGCAGCGGTCTCACGATCGTCGCCTCCGACCTCGACGAACGCTTCACCCTGGCCAAAGCACCACAGAACGACCCCCTGGCAGCCACCGCGCAGGTCACATTGACACACCTTGCTATACCCGAACCAGACGCGATTCTCACCATCCAGTCCACCATCCCTATCGCCAGTGGTATGGGCAGCGGAGCCGCCGTCTCCACAGCACTCGTCTGCGCGCTGGCGAAATTCCTGGGGCAACCACTGGAGCCTAAGGAAGCCAGCGAGCTGGTCTACGAAGTGGAAAAGATCCACCACGGCACGCCCAGTGGGATCGACAACACGGTCGTAGCCTACGAAAAGCCGATCTACTTTGTGCGTGGAAAACCCGTCGAGCGCTTGACTGTAAGCAAGCCATTCACCCTGCTCATCGCTGACACGGGCAACCCCAGCCCGACGGGGAAAATCGTGGGGCGCGTGCGGCGCAACCGAGAGCGCGAGCCTGCCCATTATGACGCCCTGTTCGACCAGATAGGCGATGTCGCCGACGAAGCCCGCAGGGCAATCGAAAGCGGGGACGTCGAAGCGCTGGGGCCATTGATGGACGAAAACCACGAGCTACTGATCGAGCTAGGTGTCTCTTCATCATTCCTGGACGATCTGGTAGAAACGGCTCGCCTGGCCGGCGCGTTGGGGGCCAAACTCTCAGGGGCTGGGCAGGGTGGAAACATGATCGCGCTGGTTGAGGATGATTTTGCCGACCAAGTCGCTGAGGCGCTGAGAGACGCCGATGCAGCCCGGCTGATCCAGACAAAAGTCAGCTAGCGTTTTCAAAGTACCGGTTTTTCAAATACCAATGCGCCAATCCACCGACCTCACCTTTCTCAAACTCGGTGGGTCCTTGATCACCGATAAGGCCCGGGCCTACACCGCACGTCACCAAATCATCGCCCGACTCGCTGACGAGGTGCGGCAAGCCATCGACACAGCCCCCGGATTTAAGCTCCTCATCGGACACGGCTCCGGCTCGTTTGGCCACTGGGCTGCCAAGCCTTACGGCACGCGCCAGGGGGTGGAGACACCTGCCCAGTGGCGCGGCTACGCCGAGGTCGCCACCGCCGCCGCCCGCCTCAACCGCATCGTCGCCGACGCCTTTCACGAGGCCGGCGTCCCGATTCTGAGCGTGCAACCGTCTGCCTCCGCCCGCTGTCACGACGGTGTGATCGAGTACCTGGATACGCGCCCGCTTCACGCGGCGCTGGCGCGTGGACTGGTGCCCCTGGTGCATGGCGACGTCGCCCTGGACGACGTCCGCGGCGGCACGATCATCTCCACAGAGGACATCTTTGTATTCCTGGCCCAAGAACTATGCCCCGCTCGCATTCTGTTGCTGGGCAAAGTGGCCGGTGTGCTGAACCCAAACGGCGACGTGGTCCCGCACATCACACCCTTTAACCTCCCCAATCTGCGCGGAGCCCTCGCCGGATCCGCCGGCATAGACGTCACAGGCGGCATGGTCGACAAGGTAACGCGCATGGTCAGATTGGTGCAGCAACATCCCAAAATCGGCGTGCACGTACTCACCGGCGACGAGCCCGGGCTGCTGACCCGCGCGCTGCTCGACGCCGACCTGCGCGTCGGCACGCGCATCACCGCCCAGTGATCCCACGTCAAAGACAGAGGAATTGACACAACCGCGCCATCCGGTTATAATCGCCTGCGTTCGCACGACACACCGTTTCGGCACTGTACATCGAAAGGAAAGCCATGAGAAAATCAACGCTCTGGCAGAGCATCGTCAGCGTCCTGATCATCGCCCTCGCCGTGCTCGTCGTCTTGAATATCCAACACCCTTCCTGGGTACAGGGCCTGCTCTTCTGGCGGCCACAAGGCGAGCGTGAAATCGACTGGCTCTACGGCGTCGATCTGGGAGACACCCATCGCATCACCCTCACCCCTGATGAAGAGGGGAAACCCAGCGCCGATCAAATGCAAGCGACCCTCGAGACCGTCAAGAGCCGCGCCAAAAGCCTATCAAAGACCGACCCGATGGTACAACTCCTGGACGATAACACCATCGTCGTCCAGGTGCCCAGCGCGCACGATCCCAACGCCATCACATCCACGCTACAGGCACCTGGCCTGATCGAGTTCATCAACGCCGGCACCGAGTACCCGACCACCCGAACTGTGGAGACCACCTTGAGCAAGCCGCAGCCTCCCTTCCCCACCCTGGAGATAACGGGAACGCAGGACACTGCACCGACGGTTTACGAGACGCTGATGACCAACAACGATCTGGAATACATCGAGCTGCGGCCTCCCAGCTACGGGTACTATGGCGCCAAGTTCAGGTTCAAGCCATCAGGGGGGAAAGCGCTTATCGAACACAACCAGAATCACCCCCAAGAGTACATCTGCGTCACCTTGGACAAACGCATCCTGACTTGCGCCCTTGCCACTCAGTTCATGGAGACCGACCTGGGAGGCAACGTCGAATACCCCGTCGTCATCGAGAAGGAAAGCGCGCAGACCACCGCTGCCCTGTTCCGCTCCGGCATGCTCCCCGCGCAACTACAAGTGGACAGAGTCGAACCTGCCGGGCCGACCCCGGGCCAGGAAACGCTCCAAAAACTTGGAACCGCCGTCATCATCGGACTGGCCGCCGCACTCGCCTTCCTGCTGGCACACTATCGCCTGCCTGGCCTGCTGATCGTTCTGGCGCTCCTTGTTTTCGCCCTGCTCAGTCTGGCCCTGTGCAAGATACTGCCGCTGCCGATCACCCTGGCCACGGTCGCCGGTCTGGGAGCGATGGGCCTGACCGCGTTGGGCGCGCTGCTCTCTATCGTCGAGCGGTTGCGAAACAGAACGCGAGACGGCCAAGCCCTGTCCAGAGCGGTCGAGGGCAGTCTCTCGACCGCATGGCCATCCGTCCGCAACACCCACCTCGCCCTGGGCCTGCTGGCCATTGCCACGTGGATCGTCGGAGCCACCGTCGCCGCACAAACCATCCGCTGGCTGGGCGTATCCATGGCCACCGGCACGTTGACCAGTCTTTTTGCCACAATGGTTTTCAGCCACGCGCTCATACGGTTGATCTTTGGCAGCGAGGCCATCCAGGCGCTACTGAGCGAGCGCACGTGGCTACTGGGCATCTGATACTGGAGGGATTATGTTGGACATCATAGAGAACGGGCGCTGGCACTTGGTCGCCGCGGGTATCCTGATCGCCCTGAGCATCACAGCACTCGTCGTCTCAGCCATCACTTCTGGCCTACCCTTGGCCTTGGATACCGATGCCACCGACCCGCAGACCGTCCAGGCAACCGGTATAGCAGCGCTGGTCACGGCCATTACTGTCCCGGTTCTGGTTTGGTGGCTGTTCCGCGGCGCACCCAACGTGCTCCGCTGGAGCGCGAGCACCATCGTGGTCATGGCCTACAACACGCTCGTCCCCTTTGGATTCTACGCACTGATGGGCATGCTCGCCGGCTGGCAGGCGGACGAGCTATTCTTCGTCGCCATCCTGGTCGTGATCGGCCTCTCGATACAGGACGTCATCCCTCTCCTCAGCCGTATCAGCGAGAACGGGTCTACGCACAGGGGAGAGCCCTATCGCACGGTGGTCAATCGCTCCGTTCTCGAGCGGTTCAACGCCACGCTGGCAACGCGGCTGTGCGCGATTCTCATCCTGGTCGCCCTCCTTTTCAGCGGCGGGCTCGTTATCCTGCCACTTGCCGCCACCCTCCTGGTGGGCGTGATCTGTGAGACCTATTCGAGCACCTTTGTGACCGCACTGCTTCTGACGCTGTAAGCAAAATCCAACTACGCTACGCTATGCGCGCACTCCTACTCGACAAAGGACTGCAAGTCGTTGAGGACTACCCCACCCCAGAGCCTGCCCCCGGGGAAGCACTCATTCGCGTACGTGTGGCCAGCATCTGCAACACCGATTTGGAGCTGTTAGCGGGCTACCAGCAGTTTCGCGGTGTCCCCGGCCACGAGTTTGTCGGGGTAGTCGAGCGCGCACCGGGCGCGGAATCGTGGGAGGGTCGCCGCGTGGTAGGGGATATCAACGCGGCCTGCGGCGAGTGCCCTACCTGCCGAGAGGGCTGTCCCACTCACTGTCCCAACCGCACCACCCTGGGCATCAATGGGCGCAGTGGCGCCTTTGCCGAGTACCTGACGCTGCCCGTTCGCAATCTTTACCCCGTCCCGGCCTCGATTCCCGACGAGATCGCCGTCTTTACCGAGCCGCTGGCGGCAGCCTGCGAGATTCTGGAGCAGGTCCACGTGCGCCCCACCGATCGCGTCGTCGTGTTGGGTGACGGCAAGCTGGGGATCTTGTGCACGCAGGTGCTGGCCCTCACCGGCTGCGACCTGACTGCCATCGGCCGCCACGAGGAAAAGCTGGACATCCTGGCTCAACGCGGCGTGCACACCACGCTGGACGGCGATTCCCTCGCCGGGAGCGCCGACCTGGTCGTCGAAGCCACCGGTCGTCCCGGGGGCTACGGGGCCGCACGCCGCCTCGTCCGCCCGCGCGGCGCAATCGTGCTCAAGTCCACCTACCACGGCTCCATCGACGCAGACCTGACGATGGCGGCGGTGGACGAGATCACACTGGTAGGCTCACGCTGCGGGCCGTTCGCCCCGGCGCTGCGGCTGCTGGAGCAGGGATTGGTGGACGTCATCCAACTGATCCAGGCGCGCTACCGCCTCGCTGACGCTGTGAAGGCATTCGAGCATGCCGCCCAACGGGGGACGCTAAAAGTGCTCGTCGACACAGACTAGACCACAGAGCAAAAAAGCAAAAAATGACCTCCGCACAACGCCCCAAACTCCGCCCGCTCGATCCCCGCCCGATCACGCACGACGGACGGCCGGCGATCTTTTTGCGAGATCCCCTGCAACTGACCGACAAGGGCGTGGCGGTTCCCCGACAACTGGGCCCTTTCCTGGCCCTGTGTGACGGCACGCGCGACATCGGGGGACTGCAGGCTTCGCTCGCCATACGGTATGACTTGCGCGTCGGAACGGATGTGCTTGAGCAATGCGTGACCGCGCTCGACGAGGCGCTGTTGCTGGACAATGATCGCTTTGCTCGCGCGCGAGCGCGCGCATTAGCCGAATACCGCCAAGCGCCCTCCCGCGCCCCCGCCAGTGCCGGCCGGTCTTATCCGGGCAACGCCGACGAACTGCGCCACACGTTGGATAGCTACCTCGAAGCTGTGGAAACCACTCCCCCCCACCTCGCCGCCATCCATGGCCTGGTCAGCCCACACATCGACTATGCACGCGGCGGGCCGGTCTACGCCGCTGCGTGGAAGCATGCCTCGGAGGCCGTCAAAACCGCCGACCTGGTGGTGCTGCTGGGCACCGACCACTATGGAGACCACCTAGTGACGCTGACACGCCAGCACTACAGCACGCCCTTTGGTGTGCTGCCGACCGCGCGAGGGATCGTGGATGTGCTCGCCGAGGCCATCGGCCCGGACGAGGCTTTTGCCGACGAACTCCTGCATCGCAACGAGCACTCGATCGAGTTGGCCGCCGTCTGGCTGCACCACGTGCGCGAGGGGCAGCCGTGCGAGGTCGTGCCCATCTTATGCGGCTCCTTCGGTCGCTTCGTCAGAGGTGAGGCCAAGCCGGCGCACGATCCGATCATTCAATCGCTGAGCGACGCGCTCGAGCAGTCGCTCGCCGGCCGTCGGGCACTTGTCGTCGCAGCCGCCGACATGGCCCACGTGGGACCGGCATTCGGCGGCCCGTCGCAAGGCCTGATGGAGCGTGCCCATCTACAGAGCAGCGACGAAGCGCTCATCGAACACATGTGTGCAGGGGATGCCGAGGGTTTCTTTGAGGCAATCAAGGGACAAGGCGACCGGCACAACATCTGCGGGCTGCCCCCCATCTACCTGGCACTGCGTGTGCTGGGAACGATTGAGGGACAAAAAGTGGCCTACGACCGCTGCCCCGCCGATGAAAACGGCGCGTCGCTGGTGTCAATCTGTGGCGTCCTGCTGGGGAGCTAGCCCCGTGGAGATCGACGTTCCTCCCGACTGGGAAAAGCTCCCAAGCGCCTCACTCAAGGGCGTCATCCTCGTCGTCGGCGCGCCGGATACGGGCAAGTCCACCTTCGCCCGCTACCTGTATCGCCGCCTGTGCGCCCGTCACGAGCACGTGGGGTTCATCGACGGGGATATGGGCCAAGCGACACTCGGCCCGCCGACGACCATGACGTTGGCTCTGAATGAGCCAGAAGACGACGTCTTTCCGCCTGCCGGGCCTCGCCACCGCGCCTTCGTGGGGGACGTCACCCCGCGTGGCCACATGCTGCCCACGCTCGTCGGCGCGCATCGCCTGGTACAGAAAGCTCGCGAGGAAGGCCCCACCGCGATCGTGTTCGATACCACCGGATTGGTCGGCCCGGAGCGAGGGGGCGGCGCACTCAAGCGGGCAAAGATCGACCTCCTGCGTCCCGCCGCCGTCGTCGGCATCCAGCACGAGCGCGAACTGGAGCATCTGCTGCACCCCCTGCGCCTCAGCGGTCGCACGCGCGTGGTCGACCTGCCGGCATCGCGGGCGGCCCACCGCCGCGACTATACCGTCCGTCGAGAGCACCGCGCCTCGCAGTTCCGGCGCTACTTTGTAGACACCCACCCCCTGGAGATCGACTGGCAGCGCTTGGCCGTCCTTCCGGAGCCGGCCTTTGCGCCAAACCACCTAGTTGCG
>Ga0315550_1002381_pt1 | contig 11539 bp, 16 predicted proteins | sample SalMarSW160190MG_2_FD_203100 | JGI IMG/M metagenome (GOLD analysis project Ga0315550, IMG submission 203100) | Salt marsh sediment microbial communities from the Plum Island Ecosystem LTER, Massachusetts, United States - Salt Marsh Sediment SW1601-90 ... | reverse complement strand
CCGCTCCGACGAGCACACCGTCTTCAAGTTGGGGCTTCTCCGTAACCGATGGCTGGTTGTTTCTGTCTCAGGAGCGATACTGTTGCAACTAGCTATTATTTATGTTCCATTCCTTCAGGTTGCTTTCGGCACAGTCCCTCTTGGTATTGATAAGTGGGGCGTGGCTCTTCTAGGGGGAGTCAGCCTCTTTGCCGTTGACGAAATACGAAAGGTTATCTTCCCTCGATTATTCAGTTTCGGCAAATGGAGACCGCTGAAAGAAAAATAGAAAGACTCGATTAGCAGGCTCAAATCATAATTTCAACAGAAACTGGTACAACTCTCCAGCGATGCGGAGGATGGCGTTTGCCATGTCCGTTCCCCCATCAAACAAACTAACGCCTTGTGTAGCCTGAAGCCACTCCCAAACGCTGCAAATTCCAAGGGACACCATACCAATCAGGCCTGCTACAAATCAGGTACTATGTCCCCAGAATAACCGCCGGAACTTTCGCAACATTGGTCACATACCCTCCCCTTGACAAGATGTAACGAAAATGTTACAATTGAGCCAGTAAGTGATAAATATGCGTAACATCGAAAGGAGGCAGCAATGGATAACAAGACAATCGGTAAGCGTCTGCAATCCGTTAGAGAATCTGTTGGCTTCACTCAAGAGCAAGTTGCAAAGTATCTAGGAACCAAAAGAGAAATTATCTCTTACATTGAGACTGGTGCTAGACCAGTAAGCACGTTGATGTTACGGAAGCTTGCTGATCTCTACGGATACAAATTCTCGTATTTCGTGGATGAGTCTGTAAAAGATGAGGGGCCTCAGGTGTCTATGGCTTTCAGAGTTTCAGATTTGAGCGACAGCGACCTCCCGATTATCGCACAAGTGGAGAAGATAGCACGTAACCTAGATAGCTTGTACTATCTCCTTGGAGAGTGAATTATGACAGAAAGCAAAGCACGTCAGCTGGCAATTGATACTCGCTTGAGGCTCGGATTACAGTCAACCGAGTACTTCGATGTTTACAGGGCTGTAATTTCACTGAGGATAACCTGTGTCAAGAGGCCATTAGAAAGCAGCATCTCGGGTGCAACCCTTAAGACAAATAAAATCAAGGTAATTTTGATAAATTCCTCAAAAACTCTGGGACACCAGAATTTCACTATTGCTCATGAACTTTACCACTGCCTTTATGATGAGAATCTCGTCAGCCGTGCGTGCAAAACGGAGACTTTTGGCCAGGGTCGAAGCATCGAGCAGGTTGCTAATATGTTCGCAGCTTATCTGCTCATGCCGGAAGATGCTATCTTCAATCAGCTTCGGTTGCGCAAGAAACTGGATATTAAGCTAACGCTGGCAGACATCATAAATTTGGAACAATTTTTCGGCGTAAGCAGAAAGGCGATGTGTTGGAGACTGGAAGATTTGAAGTTCATCACACGCCAACAGAGCGAAGAATGTTGCATCAACGTTATCCAGAGCGCTAGGTCACTTGGTAAGAACACTGACTTGTACGTCCCAACCAATGACACGATCATAATCTCAGATTATGCTGAAAAGGCGAACGAAGCTTTACAGAAGAATCTTATCACCGATTCGAGATACGAAGAAATCTTAGCTGATGCAGACTTACTAGAAAAAGTGATGGAGGTGCCGGAGGAGGTAGACGTTGTCGACTGAGTCTCCTATCATTCTTGATTCGGATTTCTTGTCCAGTTTTGCCTGGGTCAACCGACTGGATATTTTGGAAGATCTGTATTCAAAACGAATGATTGTACTGGAAGAGGTATTAGAGGAATTAAGAAGGGTGCCACATTTAGCATCAAAGGTGGAACTCTCTATAAAAAAGGGGCATATAAGAAGTGCGGCGATGCTTGCTGACTCCCCCGAAGCTCTTCAATTGGCGAAATTCCTTGAGTCTGGCAGATACGGCACCGGAGAGGCATCCTGCATGGCATATCTAACACAACACAATGGCATTCTGGGAAGTAATAACCTGTCTGATATTAAGGACTTCTGTACCCAAAGCAAAAAGCAATTGCTGACAACAGCCGAGGTATTACAGCAGGCTTATAAAACAGGACACATAACTCTGGCTGAAGCTGATGAAATCTGGGCTGGCATGCTCTCCAAGAAGCGGAAACTACCGGCCTCATCTTTCACTGAATACCTATCGGCCATCGAGAGGGGGGGATAGTCAAGTTTGAGAAGGACATCTGCCATCACGTCAATTGAATCTACTCTTCGCTCGAAGTTCCAAGGGTTCGCTTCCAGTACAAATCGTTGGGTTTTCCTGTCTATGCTCACATCGGCTTTCCTCTTTGCGGTTACAGATATCCTCAGTCTAAAAATAATTTGTGGCCTAGCATTAACCGTCACGAGCGGGCTTGCAGTAGTGCCACTAACAGAGTGTATTGTCTCTTTGCCCGAAAAACTACGAGAGATAATGATAATATCTGGAGCAGGAAGAACATATTCATGTGCGCTTGTAGAAGAGCTCTTCAATCTTGCCAAGATGATGGGTGTCCGTTTGAAAGGTGAAGACATTTTGAAGGTGGCGCCGCAGTGGGTGAACGCAGGGACTACTATCGACGGCAAGATTATTCTGGGCCAAACCGTTGCCGATGAATTCGATAAAGAAACACGCAAAGGTATTCTGGCACATGAGTTGGCTCATCTTAAAGCCAAACATTCTATGAAGAATGCCACATTAGTGTTTCTGACGTCTATACCGGTTCTTGTCCTTATCGCACTCTTACACTTGCCTGGTCTTGTCAATCTGTTACTGGTGTTCTCTGCATACGGATTACTCTTGCCAACGGTGAGCTGGCGCTTTGAATACGAGGCTGACGCAATCGCCGCCACCTTTGTTGGCAGCAACCCAGTGATAAAAGGACTGAGGAAACTCGCAGAAGCGAAACACGCCGATGTCAGGCGTGATACCTATTCACACCCATCTATTTCGAACCGAATTTCCAAACTGCAAAAAACGTAGGCGAATTTCCAGGGACACCATACCAGTTAGCTATTATGCCCCAGAATACCACAAGAAGCTGGGCACAAGCGGAAATAAATTTGAGAAGGTGGCATAATTATATTGAGCTAAATCAAGATGAAAGCGCTAGTGCAGCGGGTTTCCAGAGCCTCAGTGTGCGTGAATGACGATATAGTAGGCAAGATTGGCCGGGGGCTGGTGGTTTTTCTCGGTGTTGCTCAAGGTGATTCGAAGGAAGACGCCAGTCACCTGGCGAACAAAGTAGTTAACCTGCGTATTTTTGCCGACGAGACAAGTAAGTTTGCCCTCTCGGCGCTGGAAACAAGGGGAGATATTTTAATAATAAGCCAATTTACTCTTCTGGCTGATTCACGCAAAGGGAGGCGCCCCAGCTTTACCGAGGCAGCCCCGCCGGACTTGGCTAAGGAATTATATGAGTTTTTTGTGGAGCAGGTCCGCGCCACAAGGCTCAAGGTGGAAACAGGGCTTTTTCAGGAGCATATGCTGGTGGAAATCCATAATGATGGGCCGGTCACCATATCGCTGGAAAGCAAGATGGGAAAGTAATCGCATTAGCAACTTGTTGCAATAATTTTGCTTTCTTGTTATAATGCCCTCCGGTAATGAGCTGCCACGAAACTCTTCTGGAAAAGGGACATCGCTTAACTCCCCAGCGCATGCTGGTCATTGAGGCACTTCATAATGCCGACAAGCACATCAGCGCTGAAGAAATCTACGCGCAGTTACATAGTCGCTATCCCTATGCCAATATATCCACTGTCTATCGCACTCTAGAGTTGTTGAAGAAATTAGATTTAGTTACGGAAACTAACTTTGGCGAAGGGCGTGTCCGCTATCATGTTGCTGAGAAGGGGCATCACCATCATCTCATTTGCCATAGCTGCGGCAAGGTAATAGACCTGGAGGAATCTGTCCTGCATCCGTTACAAGACACCTTGCTTCGGAAATACGGTTTTGATGCTGATTTAAGGCATCTAGCTATTTCAGGAGAGTGCCGCGGGTGCCGCAGAAAAAAGAAGGGCAAGCCCGACTAATCATTGTAAATAAGAATACTGCTATGGACGACATTCAAAAAAAGCTACAAACTCTGCTTGACTACTGGATTGAACATAACAGCGAGCATGAGAAAGAGTTCCGTGATTGGGCTGATAAAGCTGCCTCATCATCCACTGAGGTAGCACAACAGTTACGAGAAGCAGCCGCCAAGATGGCTGCGGCTAGCAACGAACTAATGAAAGCAAAACAGGCTCTGTCAAAGAGCAAGGGGGGACATTAGGATGTGCATGGCTAAACTTTATGAGGCTAAAGAAGGTGACAAGCCAATTCTGGAGGATATCGCACGCCTGACAATTGCTGACCGGCGAGTAGAAGTTGAGACCCTCTTCGGAGAACGGAAGGTTTTCCAGGGCAAGGTGCGACAGATAGACTTCTTGAAGTCTCAAATACAACTGGAACAGGATTAATTTTTTTGCCCAATAATTGCAATTAGTTGCAGGTGCATGGAATATCGTTAAAGAACGGAAAATGAACAAAGATAGCTTGTTAGACAGGTATCGCCTGGCAAAATTCACTGTTGGCATGGCAATTGAATTACCAATATTAATTGGCGGAGGAATAGTAGGAATCGTTTTTTCTTGGCCAAGATTTCCTTTGTATCCGTTGCCAAACATTCTGGGAGTTGTTTTGCTGGTGATTGGCTATGTTATCCACTTAGGATACGCTCATAAAGAGATGAAAAAGTATAGCGTTCAGGCACATCAGCACTCGGCAGAAGTCAAGAGGCTTGTAACCTCTGGTGTCTATTCAAAGGTCAGACACCCGGGTTACCTGGGATTGGTTCTAATATATTTTGGTTTTGCACTTGGCTTTGCTGTTGTGTGGATGCTCATTCCAGCGGTCATCTTCACCATTTTAACCTACTTGACCGCAATAAAAGAGGAGGAACTTTTAAAAGAACGCTTTGGAAAAGAGTATGAGGAGTATGCGAGACAAGTGCCATGGAGGTTCATTCCCGGAATAGTCTGACGGTAAATACATAAAGCATAAAAGGAGATATTATGAGAAGGAAAATTCTGATAGGCGTACTGATAGCAGTTGTTGTGGGGGCTTTGGTGGCGGTCCTGGTCCTTACCCATCATGCCCCGCCTGCGGTTGATATCATGGCCGGGAGCTCGCTTATCGGCGGCATCGTCGACGATGTGGCCGGCGGCAAACTGGAAACACGTACCCTTATACCGCCGGGTGTGTGCCCAGGTCACTACGCTGTGGAGCCCGGTGATATCATCGCACTGGCTAACTGCACAGCCCTTTTCATCCACGATTATCAGGAGAATTTCATAAATATCACCGGGGCGATTGAAGCTGCAGAAAACCCCGACCTTATTATCACGGTTCTTAATGTTACAGGCAACTGGATGGTGCCCTCGGTCCAGGCTGAAGCAGTAGGCAAAATCGCTCAGGCCCTGGAGCAGATGGACCCGGAGAATGCCGTGTACTATCAGCAGAGAGCCGCAGACAGGGTACAAACTATCTTAGATTATGGCGATCAGGTAAAACAAACATTGGAAGACGCGGGAGCGGACGGGGTGAAGGTAATCTGCGCTGAGATGCAGGCAGGATTTGTAAGTTGGGCCGGGTTTGATATCGTGGCTACCTTCGGCCGGCCCGAGGACTTAAGTCCTGCCGCTGAGGCCCAATTGATAGACGAGGCGAATCAGGCCGGTGCAGTTTTGATCATCGACAATCTCCAGAGCGGTTCCAAAACGCTGGGCCCGGCTATCGAACAGGATGTTGAAGCCATTCCGGTAACCATATCCAACTTCCCCGGTGGCTTCGAGAATACCGAAACCTGGGAGAAGGCAATAGATAAGAACATTGATTTACTGCTGGAAGCTTTGAACGAATGGGAGGAACAATATGGATAACACGGTCATCAAGATTCAAGACGCTGTAGTTTCCTACAGGGAAGATGTGGCTTTACAGGGCGTGTCTCTGGAGGTAAGGAAAGGGGAATTCATTGGCATTATCGGACCTAACGGCGCCGGCAAAACTACCCTGCTCACAGTGATTAATGGCCTGGGCAAACTGGTCCATGGACAAGCCTGGGTATTAGGATCGCGGCTAAATGGGAGAAATAGCCTTAATTTAAGGAAGCGCATAGGTTATGTGGCTCAGGCAGAAAATATCGACCCCAGGTTACCCATCAATGTTAGAGAGACGGTAATGGTAGGCTGCTATGGTCGCCTGGGACTATTCCGTCGGCCGACACGGGCTCAATGGAAAACAGTAGACGAGGTGTTGGAAATGGTAGGCATGGCTCATTTATCTCAACGTCCAATAGGACATCTATCCGGAGGCGAATACCAAAGGGCAGCCATTGCCCGAGCTCTAGTTCAGCAGCCTGAGATGTTTCTTCTCGATGAGCCGACAGCTTCAATAGATAAAAAAGCTCAACGCGAAATCTTAAGTCTGATACAGCTCATTCATAAGGAGTATCATACGACCACTCTATTTGTTACCCATGACCTTAGAACGCTGCCCTCTATTTGCCAGCGACTGATTCTAATGAAGGATGGCAAGATATGGCAGCAAGGCAGCCCGGAGTCAATGCTCAGGGAAGAGGTGCTGAGTCAGCTTTATGAAGCTCCGATCTCAGTACCAACTGAGATTGCTCCACTCGGACATAACGACAGGTGAGGGAATGGATTTTTCTATTTTTCAGTACCATTTCATGCAAAATGCCATTCTGGCCGGGTTACTCGGTGGCATAACCTGTTCTGTGGTGGGCGTCTTCGTAGTTACCATGCACCTCTCCTTTATCGGGGTATGCATTGCCCACGCTGCTTTTGCCGGAGCACTCCTTGGCCTCTGGCTGGGGTTTAACCCCTTGATTGGTGCCTTGCTCTTCAGCCTGGCCTCAGCAGCTATTATCGGACCCGTGGCTGACCGTGGGGAATTAAATCCCGATACTTCCATAGGTATTGTTTTCTCCCTGATGCTGGGGCTTGCTTTCCTCTTCATGGGGTTGATGCCCGGGGCCAGGACTGAGGCCTTAAACCTGTTCTGGGGGAGTATATTGACCGTTACGCAACAGGACATCATCTTTTTAGCCGCTATAACAGGCGCAATAGTTGGGCTGGTGTTCGTTTTCTATAAGGAAATTCAAGCAGTGATTTGCCATCGGGAGGTAGCTCTAGCCGTGGGCATACCGGCGACAGTCGTTTTCTACGGCTTGTTGTTTTCTACAGGGGTGACTATAACTGCCTCGCTGCAAAGTATCGGCGGTCTGCTTATCTATTGCCTTATTCTCAATCCCGCAGCCGCTGCCTATCAACTTACTTATAGCCTAAAAAAGATGCTCCTTATCGCTGTCGCTTTTGGTGTTATTTCTTGCTGGGCTGGGCTCGCAGCCTCATATTTGCTTGACATTCCCTCAGGTGCTGCCATAGTGATAACTTCTGCTATTATCTTCGGCCTGGCAACAGCATTCTCCCCTAAGAGAAAGGTGAAGGGATGGCAACAAACTCAGTTAGCAGGTTAGCTATGCAACTTCAAGAATATTTCGACCAACTAGCCCCAACCTGGGATAAAGAGCTTACCCGGGAGAGGTTGAAGTGTCTTGGCAACATCGTCAAGGAATTAGGCATTAAACCCGGATATTATGTGCTTGATATTGGCAGCGGTACGGGCGTCCTTTTACCCTTTTTAATCGCAGAACTGGGTGATGAGGGAAAAGTTGTAGCCCTGGATTTTTCAGCGGAGATGCTGGGTCAAGCGCAAGCCAAAAACTTCCAGCCCATAGTTGTTTTCGCTCAGGCTGATGTTCTTGCCATTCCCCTGGCTGATAATTCTGCGGACCTGGCTATATGCAATAGCGCCTTTCCTCATTTCGACGACAAGGTCAAGGCATTAAGGGAAATAGCCAGGGTGCTCAGAAATAATGGCCGGCTGGTCATCTGCCACACCATGAGCCGGGAGATGCTTAACCGGCTTCACCAATCCATTGGTGGCATAGTCGCCAGTGACCTTCTGCCAGATGAATTTCAGCTAAGAGGGCTGATAAATCAGGCGGGGTTGAAGATAACCCACTTCGAGGACGGCCCGGAACGATATCTAGTTATTGCTGAGAAGAGCACCCGCTAATGTTTAAATAATAGTTGCCTATGACCCTTAGTCATTGAGCTTCAAGCTCTAAACTGATATCTAAAGCCTTGGCGGAGTGGGTAAGGGCGCCAATGGAAATAAAATCAACGCCGGTTTCAGCTACAGCCCGAACACTGCCCAGCGTAATTCCACCCGAGGCTTCAATTAAAGCACGCCCATGAATAGATTTCACCGCCTTACGCATATCCTCAAGATTCATATTGTCAAGCATGACGATATTCGCCCCAGCTTCCACGGCTTCTAAAGCTTCTGCCACAGTCCCGACCTCCACCTCGACTGGCAGACGCTGTGGAGCATTTTGCCTTGCTCTGGCTATAATCTCCTTGATATTTAATCCCTGGCTGCGGAGCGCCGCCAGATGATTATCCTTAATGAGTATGCCATCACCTAAATTCATACGGTGGTTCTCACCACCACCTGCTTTGACGGCATACTTTTCCAGCGACCTTAAGCCCGGGGTGGTTTTTCTGGTATCCATAATGCGCACCGGCAATCCTTCAACTCTTGCCACGTAACGATTGGTCTCCGAGGCAATGCCGCTCAAGCGCTGGAGAAAATTTAGGGCGACCCTCTCCGCTTTGAGAATGCTGGCAATGCTGCCCGACACTTTGGCCACTTTACTGCCCGGCTTAACTCCAGCCCCATCTTCTAGAAAAATCTCCACCTTTAACTCCGGATCAACTCGATGGAGAACCTGTTTAGCTACTTCTATACCAGCCAGGATGCCTTCCTTCTTGGCCACAATGAAGCCAGCCCCTTGCTGGTCGCCGGGTATTAAAGCCTCGGTAGTAACATCCCCCTTACCAAGGTCCTCAGCTAAGGCGCGGTCGACAATTTCTTCAATCTGCGACTTACTTGATGACATTTCTTCTAAAACCGCTATGCCGTTGCCATTCTGGCGAAGTCCGCGGGAAATCTGTGCGGAAGTGAGCGCCACGACTTTCTTCGCGGAGCAAAGCGGCCTCAGTCACGAGCCTGGCACATAATACCAGATTATTTATTTCGTAGGATGGGCGGTCACTGGGTTGAGATAGGAGACTTTCCCAGGTAGTCAAAATGCTTGCCGCCTCTTTGAGGCTCTTGCCAGAACGAATGATTCCTACTTTATCCCACATAAGGGACTGCAGGTTGGGCAGGTTAAGCGGTGGTACCTTGGGTAACGCTTCTCTGCGGGGGAGGCAACAGGAGATTGCTTCGTCGCTCCGCTCCTCGCAATAACGAGGAGGGGCAGTCATTTCAGTCCTCTGCACCACCCTCTTGCTGAAAACAACTGACTCAAGCAGGGAATTTGATGCCAGCCTGTTAGCACCATGTACACCGGTGCAGGCAGTCTCGCCAGCAGCAAATAACCCCGGGATATTTGCCTCTCCCCAACTATTAACCTTCACCCCTCCCATAAGGTAGTGAGCGGCCGGGGCAACCGGGATAAGCCCCTTAGTGATATCCAGGCCGTGGTCCCGACAAAAGCGGTATATGTGAGGAAAGCGGGTGGTAATTAACCGGGAGGGCAAATGGGTAACGTCCAGAAAAACTCTATCGCTGTGAGTTTTCTTCATTTCATAGACAATGCTGCGAGCTACTATATCTCTGGTCGCCAACTCTGCCTCAGCAGCATAATCCGGCATGAAACGACGACCTTCCACATTTCTAAGTATGCCCCCCTCCCCCCTGACCGCTTCAGAGATGAGGAAAGAAGCTACTCCGGGCAGGCGCAGAACGGTGGGATGAAACTGGAAAAATTCCATATCTCTTATTTCGGCACCGGCTTCAAAAGCCAAAGCTATCCCATCGCCAGTGACCACATCGGAGTTAGTGGTATATTTAAACAACCTCCCAGCGCCCCCGGTAGCTAAGATAAGAAATTTGCAACTATACTCCTCTACAGAGCCAGTATTGCAATCGAGAGCTCTCACGCCAACTACCCTGCCCTTCTGGACTAAAATTTCGCTAGCCAGGCAATTTTCCAAGACTTTGATAGGAGTAGAGCGCACCTGACGACTTAAGGTAACCTCGATATGCTCCCCGGTGGCATCTCCGCCGGCATGCATAATGCGCGGCACGCTATGGGCTGCCTCTCTGGTCAAGGTAATTTCACCATCCAAAGTGTCAAAAGGCACTCCAAATTTGATTAAATCAGCGGTGCAATCAGCCGCTTCTTCTGTCAAAATGCGTACCGCCTCGACATCACATAAACCATCTCCGGCAGCCATAGTGTCTTTAAAATGGAGCTCGGGAGAATCATCCTTACCCATGGCCACAGCAATGCCGCCCTGAGCATACTTGGTGTTGCAGTCATCTATGCTTCCCTTAGTCAGGACAAGGACGCTGCCTCGTTCTATAGCCAGCAAGGCAATATAAAGCCCGGCAATGCCACTGCCCACTATAATATAATCATAATAATTCGGTTTCATTTTCCCGCCATGCCCAGTAATTTACTAATCTCCTTGTTGCTTGTGCCGCCCTCTCTGGAGAAGGGAAAACAGCTAAACCTTGGTCGATAATCTGTCTTCTCGTCTCGGCAATGGCCCTCCATTTCCAGCTTTCCATCTCTGTCAGACCAATTTCTCCCGTTTCAATAACACACGCTACAGGCTTACCATTCTTCTTAATTGCCATTACGCTCTGCAAAAACTTTGCTGCCAGCACTTTTTCCCATATATCGTTGGGCAAAGGGTCATCTTGAGTCAAATTGGCAACCAGAATATCAGATCCATCTTCATTACTGAGCCACTCCAGCAAGTTTATATCCACCACAGGTGTGCCTTGAAAAAGAGAGGCATCTATAGGATTTCTGACCCAATCCCAGAGTTCGGGGACTTTCTCTTTAAGCTTCTTTCTAAACTCCACAGATAAGTCTGGTAACTCAAAGCCTTCTTCTTCCCAGACATCAGCCGAGACCATGCTCTTCCCACCCCCACCCCCAGCAACGATTACCCTCTTCCCGGTGATAGGCGGCAAAAACGCAAACGCGACAACCTGGTCTATTAGCTCTTGAAAATTACTGACCATAACGGCCCCATATTGCTTTAGCGCTGCTTGCCACACATTGATAGAGCCAGCTAGTGATGCAGTATGGGAGAGTGCCAATTTTGCCCCCGTTCTACCCCTTCCTGCCTTGAGAACTATGACCGGCTTCTTTTTCGTAGCCAGTGCCAACGCCTCAACAAATTTCCTGCCATCTTTAACTCCCTCAATATAAGAAACAATTACCTTTGTTTCATTATCAGAGGTAAAATAGTTTAATAACTCGGTCTCGCCAATGTCTGAGGCATTACCATAGCTTATAACTTTACTGAAACGGACTCCTCTTAAAGCAGCGTAGCGGACAAATTCCCCAGCCCCCCCGCCGCTTTGAAAAAAAACCCCCA
>Ga0315550_1002380_pt1 | contig 11540 bp, 7 predicted proteins | sample SalMarSW160190MG_2_FD_203100 | JGI IMG/M metagenome (GOLD analysis project Ga0315550, IMG submission 203100) | Salt marsh sediment microbial communities from the Plum Island Ecosystem LTER, Massachusetts, United States - Salt Marsh Sediment SW1601-90 ... | reverse complement strand
ATTGTCCCCCGAGGTAATCATGATAATCAAATGGGTGATTATCGCCCTGGTCATCGCTTTGATAATCTTTATCCTGGCCAAAGCTATTTCCCGCTATCTCGACCGCCACGGCGGGGACAAGATTGAAGAGATACACGAATCGCTCTGGAACATCAAGGATATCCGCAACGATTTCCGGCTTTTCCTGAAGATGCTGGGTGATAAATTCAAGAGAAAATCCAGGCCAGGCCCGGGGTATCTTTTTGAAACCGGGTCCGGTGGGAAAATGAACGTCAGGGAAATATACCGGCACCTGCTGTGGGAAGGAAAGCGTTCCGGCCTACCACGGCGACGCCACGAAACGGTTACCGAATATGCCCGGCGCCTAGAGAAATCCATACCCGAAGGCACCGGTCCGGTGGACAACATAACGGATTTATATTCCGACGTACGCTACGGCGATATCAGCATCCAGGAGGAAAAGGTAGATAGCGCCAATACCCTCTGGGGGACTATTCGTAATTTACTGCGTAGTCTCAGAGGAGCCTGATTCTTAGTTATTTCTTATAATAACCGTATTCCCTTACGGCCGCCATCATTGCCTGCAGGTTTTCCAGCTTGGGATTATCCGAGACGGTGCCGGCCGACAGGATAAATCCGCCGCCCCTGCCGACGGTTTCTATCAGATTGCGGCAGTACTTTTTGACCTCCGCCGGTTCACCGGTAACAATCATGGACGACGGCACGTTGCCCTGAAGGCAGCACTTGTCGCCGAGCTTCTTTTTAGCCAGGACCATGTCCGTACGGTCGAAATACCAGGTCACCGCGCCCTTGGGAAACTCGTTGACATAATCGAGACGTGTATTATAGCCGCCCTCGGCGAAGAGGATCTGGATAAGTCCCTCCTCGATAAAGGCATCCATAACCTTCTTCATCGATGGCCAGTAGAACGTATCGAACGCTTTCTGCGACATCCAGCCGTCGGCGCCTTTATGCAGGGGGTACATAACCGCGGTCATATTGTTGATGTTGGGTGAGTTAAGAATGGTACTGATTGTCAGGTCGGCCACTTTATCGAGGGCTTCCAGCAACTTGTCAGGCCGGCGGAACATATCCTGTATGATATTCGTGGTACCCCGCAGGGTATCACCGATAGTATCGAACGGGGCCTTGGCGAAGCCGCCTCCCATGAAGGCTCCGCCAGCATGGCGGCCTCCTTGCATCATCGACTGCATTGCTTTTTGGTATGCTTTGCCGACATCCAGCAGCTTCTGGAGCATTTCCTGCACCGGCGGCATGGCCAGCGGCATGAACTGCATGACATGGACATTTTCGGTGATATTAGTGAACGGCTGGAACATCCCCATCGGCTCGAAGGCACCGAAAGCGCGTGGCATCCATTTCCTTATCCAGAAATCCGAGGGGTCGCGAATGAGGTCGTCATACTCATCTGCGGTCATGTATTCGCCTTCTTTATACTGCCAGGTTGTTCCGTCTTTAGCGAGACCGTGTCCCGGCCAGGCATAAAGCTTGTAATCTAGTAAATCCAGAACCTGTCCCGGGATGAAAAAGGAATAGGCGGTATATTCAAGTTCTTCGCCGTATTTCTCATTAAAAATCCGGTTAGCCTCTATGGCCTTTTCCGGTTCGTACATGGCCGTGTAGGCATCGATACCAGCCATCTTCAGAGGCAGGTTGCCAACCGGTAGGTTTACCGGCACTCGGTCCGGCTCTTTAAGGTTATAAACATCCACCATCCGCTGCATACGCACCTTATAGGCTTTCTCCGCCTCGGGGCTGGGGAAGGTCATGCCCGGGGGATTCAACATATTATTCAAGCGTCTTTCCCGCTTCTGTTCGGGGGTAAGGTCCTTCCAGTCATCGGGTTGATTCGATTGTAGAGTCATGTTTCTCCTAACCATCGTTATTATTATTTATATACGAACCTGCCGATCAGGCAAATCCATTAAGTATTATTCTATTCCAATCCGTCTGTCAAATCAGCGACTATCCGGTATAAAATGACCGATTATTTGATGATAGTATATTCGGTGGTATTGCCGACGGTAAAGCACAGCACCGGCTTCTCGATATTCTTGAATTCCAGCGGACAGTGAAAAAGTCCCCCGGGTACAAAGATAAGGCTGCTCTGCGTCAGGGTGTGTTTCTCATCCCCCAGTATAATGGAGACTTCACCACCCAGTTCCCGTGGATTTTCTCTATCCGACCCGATTATCCCGATTAATTCGTCCCACTGGTGGGCATGGCCGTCGGGAGCCATGGTCGTCGTGCCGCTCCATACCCAGACGAATTCCGCATAAAAAGCCCCCGGTGACATGTCATTATCCAGCGAAACCACGCGGGCAGTCTCGGCAGTGGGGGGGCCCTGCCGCGGCGGCAATTCCTTCGGTTTTAATCCGGTAACAATATACCGTCCGTACCGGGTACCCGATGCGTCAGGTTTCTCCGGCGGCACAAAGTTGGCCTTTACCGGGTCTGCCTTGGGCTTATTACCCAAATGGTCGGAAGTCCGGCCGTACGTGCTGACCGGCGCCAGGGTAAAGAAAAATACCGGCCGGTTGACCTCCCGGAAGGTCAACGGGCAATGCTTCATCCCTCCCGGCACGTGCACCAGGCAGCTCTTGGTGAGATAATGGGTCTCGTCTCCCAGGATTATCTCCATCCTGGCATCCAGCTCGCCTGGATTGGCTTTATCCGTGCTAATAAACCCGATAACCTCATCGAACTCGTGGACATGCGGTTCCTCGGTGGTACCGGAGGTCGTCTTGCCCTCCCAGAGCCAGAGGCATTCCATGTACATGGAAGCCCCCTTGACCATGTTATTATCCATCCAGAGCAGACGGTGGGCCTTTATGGTGCTCTCTACCGGGTGGGTTTTCCTGAATTCTTCCAGCATCTTGACTTCTTCGGGGGTGTATTCCCGGGTCTCGGTAACGATATTGCCGGCATATTTAAGATCTGTCATTTCTCTAACCTCGCGACGATTTATTCGAATTATACAACCTAGACAAAACACCTGATACTCATCAGGCGTTCTCCACCAGTATATCATTTCTAAAAAATTAAGTCAGCCCCGAAAAAGGTATATCCAAAATTCATCTGATATACTGACGAAAACCGGCCGGGAAGCATTATATATTGCCCAGTCCCAGCCGTTCCTTTAGCTCATCGAGGATGTACTTGCCAGGCGGCTCCTGATTGGCAGCCATTTCTCGGCTTATCTTAACCAGCTTTTCGTTGATGGGGGCCTTGAGTCCTACCCGGTCAGCCACCCGGACTATCTCGCCGTTGAGAAAGTCGGTTTCCACGCTGCCCTGGTGACGGGCCAGGCTCTGCCAGGTGGAGCTCTGCGCCTCGGTTTGCAGCTGGCCGCGCAGCGGTGCGGTAATCTCCGGCCAGTCTTTAGCTACGTCTTCCTGGGAAATCCATTTTATACCGGCTTTGGCAACTATTCCGGCGGCTTCTTCGGAGGCCGCTCGAAATAACGGCATCATGCTCTGCCAGTCGCCGTTGGTAATAGCACCAATGGCATTGCCCACATTATCCATGAGTTTTCCCCACTTGTAGGGCATGACGTCTTCTACCACCCGCACGAAATATCCCGCTTCCCGGATACCTTCGGCCACGGCTTCGGCCAGTTCGTCGGTACCTTCCGGGTAACGCCCGATGATATACCAGCCGGGCGGGTCGCGCCGGGTGATAACCTCGCCGTCGGTCAGGTAAACCGCCCCCACCCGCACCATGACGCCGTAGACCCGGCTGAAATATTCGGCGGCTATCTCCTCGTTGCGCACGCCGTTCTGGAAGCAGAATACCGGTATATCATCTACCACCGCTTTCAGGTCTTTCATAATGCCCTCGGTGTCCTGCCCCTTGGCGCAGAGCAGGATAACGTCGTCCGGGGTGAAATCAATCTGCTCCGGGCCGGTAACGGCCGGTATCTGTAAAACGTGGGTACCGGTGGGGGTAATAAGCTTGAGCCCGTTTTCTTTGATGGTGTTGATATGGCCGGGACGACCGATGAGGACGACATCGTGTCCGGTGCGGGACAGGTGCCCGCCCATGATACTGCCGATGCCGCCGGCTCCGTAGATAATGTAGCGCATAATTACTCCTTAAATAATAACCCCGGCGCTGTATTTTGGGAGAACCGGGGGTCTTTCTCAATATATACCAACCCATATTTGAAGTCAATTTGATATTATTGGCTCTAATTTTTTTACCGTTATGACTGGCCTGCCTTTAACGATATTTTCTATTGCTTTATAATAACAATTAACCTGGTAAACCTGAGATTAACCCGGGGGATTGAATTATAACTATAGAGGAACCGGAAGTCAGGGTGATAATACTGGAAGAGAAAGTAATAACCTGATTGTAAGCAAAATTCATTTACTAGTATCTATGCACATTGAAAGGAGGTTCAAGCGATGACCAAATGGCATGATTACCTGAAGAACAAAGGCACACCTCCCGTCTGGCCTTACCCGATACGCTACGAAGAGGAACAGGAAATAGACGTGGATGTCCTGATAATCGGCGGAGGTATTGCCGGGTGCTGGGCGGCCATCAGCGCCGCCAGAAACGGGGTTTCCGTAGCGCTGGTTGAAAAGGGGGATGCTATCCGGAGCGGGGCCGGCGGTCCCGGCTGCGACCACTGGTGCAACGTTCCCGCCAATCCCCATTCGAAAGTCGACCCCGATGAGTGGGCGAAACTGATGACCGAAAAACCCGGTATTATGGGACCGTTGTTGAAAGAGCCCGTCAAGTACTCCTACGCCAACGGTATCGGCAACCAGATACAATGCCGCGAGGACTACGATACCCTGCTGGAAATGGAGCAGATGGGTGGCAAAATCAGGGACACCGATGACGAATACCTGGGGGCTGAGGGCCGGTACGACGATACCAAGTTCATGTTTTCACCCCGCTACAGTCCCAACCACGCCACCGAGGTGGTTATCCGTATCTGGGGAACGACCTTTAAACCCGCCCTGAAGAAAGAATGCAAGCGGCTGGGCGTCAAGATATTCGACCGTGTCATGGTCACCAGCCTGCTCACCGAAGGAGGCCTACAGGGAGCCAAAGTCGTCGGGGCTACCGGACTGAACAGCCGCACCGGCGAGTTCATGATATTCAAATCGAAGACAGCCGTACTGGCTACCGCCGGGAACTATTCCCTGTATATGCTGAATACGGAACTCTCCGGTTATAATACCTTCCGTTCCCGCAACATGACCGGCGACGGAGTTGCCATGGCATGGAAAGCCGGCGCCGAACTCACCCTGATGGAAAGAACGGGAATCCTGATGCTGGGCACCGGCTACAAGCATACCTGGTACGGCGGCGCCGGCGACGCCAGCTACGAGAATATCGAGATTGTGGACGCTAATGGTAAGAAGCTACCCTGGCCGGTACAGGGCTGGCCGGATGGCGGTGCTATGCGGCCGGGTCCCGAGGAAATGGAAAAAATTATTAAAGGGGTGCAAACAGGGGAATACGCCCTGCCTTTCTACGGCGATTTCCCCGGTATGCCGGAGATAGAGAGAAACGTCACCTGGAAGCTTATGCTGGGTCAAGAATCCACAACGAAAAACATCACCAATACCTATGAAAAAGCCGGCTTTAATCCCGATAAACACCTGCTCCAAAACTACAACCTTATAGAAGGGACCAGCCCACCCCAGTGGCGGAACGCCGGCGGCGGCGGACCGATTGTCGACTGGGATTTAATGTCGACATTGGACGGACTGTACATAGCCGGGGAGCAGACCTATTCCGCCGGCGACCACAGTTACGCCGCTTCTACCGGTCGTTATGCCGGCCGCAAAGCCGCGGCGCATGCCAGGCAATTAGGTGAACAAAAGATATCCCGCGACCAGATTACCCTGGAGAAAGCCCGGGTTTACGCCCCGGTTAAAAGGACAGACGGCATCGACTGGAAAGAACTCCACGCCGGTGTCGCCCGGGCGATGCAGATGTTCTGCGCCGAATACAAAACGGAATCGCTTCTCAATATGGGACTTCAGACCCTCCAGGACATCCAGGAAAACCATGTCCCCCGCCTTTATGCACTGGACCCTCATAAGCTTATGCGCAGCATCGAGGACTTGAGCCTGCTCACCCACGGCCAAATCATCCTCAACGCCTCACTGGCGCGCCGTGCTAGCAGCGATTTACTCGGTTTCCACCGTATCGACTACCCGGAAATCGACCCGCCGGAATGGGGCAAGTTCATTACCGTCAAACTGGAGAACGATAAAGTAAAAGAGGGTTCAGTACCGCTTCACTACTGGGGCAATATGAAAGAAAATTACGAAGCCCGCAACAAAGACTACCAGGGCGTTTACCAGGGTAAATAAGGAGGCTGTCATGGCTAAAGATAAAGTATACGCGCTATACAACATCACCACCCCGAGTTCACCCGTCGTTTTCAACGAGGATATCTGCGATGGATGCAACACCTGTGTTGAAGTCTGCCAGGTGGATGTCTTCATACCCAATCCGGAGAAAGGCAAGCCGCCGATTATCCTGCATCCCGATGAATGCTGGTACGGCGGCTGCTGCGTCAATGACTGTCCCAATAAAGGGGCCATCAGCTTTAACTGGCCGGTGCAGCAGCGGGCTTACTGGAAGGACAAAGCCACCGGGAAGGTATACCGGGCTTAGGACAATCGCATAAGGAGACATACCATGAGCCAGGAAACACTGGAAGCCAGAGTCGCGTCTCTGGAAAACCAGGTTAAAACCCTGCAAAAAGAAGTGAAAACCAGGGATAAACGGATACAGGACCTCGAGGACATCGACGCTATCAAAAGGCTGCAATGCGCCTACGGGTATTACCTGGAACACTGGATGAGCCAAGAAATAATCGACCTGTTTGCCAACCGGCCCGATATCTCCGCCACCTTCGTCGAGGGCACCTACCAAGGCCCGGAAGGCATACGACGGTATTTCGGGCGGATGAAAGAGACTCCGCCCGAATTCCTCCACCAGGTGATGCAGGTCTCGCCGGTTATTACCCTCGACCCCGGCGGGGAAAAGGCCCGGGGAAGATGGAACGGCTACGGCACCATCTGCTCCCGCCCCGCCAATGACAACATCGACCCCATCTACATGAGTGTCATTTATGAGATGGAATATGTCAAAGAGGACGGCGTATGGAAGATTTTAAAGCTGGCTTTCCAGATGCACTACGCCTATGCGCCCTCTAAATATCCTCCGGCACCGCCGCCGACACCGGACGACACTCCCGAGCGAAGGATCCAGCTGGACCCGGATGAATTCGCCGAATACGATACCCAGTATCCTTCCGGTTATATCTACCCCTTCCATTTCAAACACCCCGTTACCGGAAAGACAACCTCTGAGGCGGCCTATAATTCCCGGTTAAATCTCAAGCCGAACCGGTTCCGGCCTAAGTGATGATTGAAAATCTAAGAAACTCACAATAACACTGTTAATCCATTACAAAAGGGGTTATAATCTACAGCATGAAAATATGCCTTGGACTGTTAATCGTACTAACAGTCGTCGTGGCCGGCTGTGGCTGTCCGGGGGCGGTACGCGAACCCACCGGACCTCCCCCGACAAAACCGGACTATGCTACCGCGGAATACGACCTGGCGCTGGCCAACAAGTTCTGCCCGGTGGTTCACCTCAAGAACGAACCGGAAGTCATGGAGAATTTCGAGCCGGATCCCGTGCAGCTGATGGTAGACCTGTCTCTCCTGAAAGACCTGGAAGACACGGGCTTTCAAATCGAACCGACTCTGGCCGACCTGCACCAGTACACGCAAACCGACCTCTACCTCGATGTAGCAGACCTCGACCCGGGGGGAAGCACCCTCGATGACTACGTGGCCATCTACACACCGGCGAAAGCGGGCTATTCCCCCACCATCTACACCCGTGTGACCAAAGACGGCAGCTACACAGTTCTGCAGTACTGGTTTTTCTATTATTTCAATGACTGGCGTAACTACCACGAAGGCGACTGGGAGCTGGTACAGCTGAATTTTCCGTCGTATTCTTCACGGGAGCTCCTGGACCGGGGTGATATACCCTTGTCGGCGGGTTTTTCACAGCACCAGTCCGGGCAGAGAATGACCTGGAGTGATATGCAGTCCGGGGGGCTGGTGTTTGACCATACCCATCCGTTTATTTACGTGGCCCGGGGTTCGCACGCTAACTATTTTACCCCTGGCTATTACTGGTCCGGGTTAGACTTCGATGATACCGGCACGTCGGACTGGCTGGTCCTTCTCCCCGGGGATATCGAGGTTGTCCTGCTAGAAGACGAGGCCGAAATGGAAAGCCAGGAATGGCTGGACTTCCGGGGCGCCTGGGGCGAACATACCGGCTTCTCCTTTTCCGTAATGGAACTGGAGTTTCACCAGAGCGGTCCGTGCGGCCCGCCCTGGAGTGAGGGCGGCGGCAGCAGCAAAAAATGGACGGAACCCGCCGAATGGTCGGACGACCTGCCGGAATACCCCGACCCGTTCTGGCTTTCTTTTTTCCACATGATCGGGGACTGGTTGACCGAGGCTATCTTCAGCATATTCAGTCCGGCCGAGCTTCACGTATACGATTCCGCCGGGCGGCACGTCGGACTGGATGAGGCGGGAAACCTCGAAATAGGAATCCCCGGGGCTTTATACATCACCCCGGAAGGCTCCGATTTCAAGACCATCCTCATCCCCAACGCCGACGTCAGTGATGAATACCGCGTGGTGATAAAGGGTACCGGAGACGGCGTCTTGGACCTGAAGGCCCTGGTGCCTGACGCCACTAATAATGTCAGAAGGTATCTGGAATACCAGGATATACCGGTTAACCCGGATATGGGTGCCGAATTGAACATTCTGCCCGGGTTATTTGACTATCTTTCCCCCGAAAGACCCACCGGTACGGTAAAGGACACCGGTACGCTGTTATTCGTGGACATTAATGGCGACGGGACTTTTGATACTGAGACCAGGCCGGGTATTTTCAGCAATAAAGTCAGCGACGACTTCGGAGTCTGGTGGCAGCAATTCCGCCAGCCTTTCTCTACCAACACATCCAATTATCCCTATTTCTACCGCGGTGCCTGGGCTTCCCGGATTGACGAAGCTCGCAGCTACCTTTTCAACGCCGACAAGCTGAGAAAGGCCGGTTGCGATACCATTATGCTCGGAATCGATATCGTGTTTAACCCGGAAGGCGGCCGGCCCGAATCGCTGGGGGATGAAGCCTTTATCTTTTACCTACAGGCGTTAAAGCAGGCCGGTTTCAGAATCATCCTCGTTCCCAATCCCATGCACCCCAACCTGGACATGGGATTGGGATATGAATGGGAATCGCCCGGCGCCGACGCCGCCTATCACCGCAGTTACGAGCTCCTTAAAAAATTCGATGAAGTGGTCATCAAGTGGGCCAGGATAGCCGAGGAATACGGAGTTGATGGTTTTGCCCCGCTGAACGAACCCGGTAAACTGGTCTGGGACTTCAATGACGCCTCACGGTGGCTGCAGGAAATCCTTCCCGAGATTAAGCAGGTCTACAGCGGCCAGGTGATTGCCGTGGATACCATGTACGACCTGGGGCAGGGACTGAGTATGCCTTATCCGTACGATTACTCCGGGTACGACTTGATTCTGGGTGGACCACCCGCCGGCAGGAAAGATGTAGCAAACTGGGAAGAGATGATTAATGTCTTCATTAACGAGGGAATATCTCTTTCCCGGGAGTTTAAAATGGATGGCTTCGGGCTGTACGAGTGGGGAGGTTATACCGGTGGTGTCTGGTACGAAGACATCCAGATGGCCAACTTCGACCAGATACTGACCGACGAAGACGCCTGGCTTATCGTCGCGGCTTGCATCCGGCAGGCAGAGGGAGCAGCAGCCAGCTTCCCCCGGATATCCGCCGGCTGGATTGATTTCGATTCTCCGGCTTTCATGTCGTTGACCGAATGGTACTACCAATACGGTATCCCGATACAATCCTTTACGGAAAATATCTGGAGCTATAGCCAGCTGATTACTATAGAGCAACGACTGGCCGGAACGGATTATCCGGATATATTCCAGCTTAAAAACTGACCTTAACGCTGTCAGATTCAATATTATGGCCAGCTGGATTATAACTTGACATTGTTGTGTAAAAACGAATACCATTTTGGCAGGGAATTTCGGGGTATGATATAAAACCACCGACTTTCAACAACAACCATATCAGGTTCTTTGTTTTTCCTGTGAACTGCGTATATTATTCCTGCCAATAGCAAGAGGGGGTAAATATGATTGCCAAAGAAAAGCTGGTAAAAGCTGTCGGGGCCGGCAACGTGAGTTACGACGAGGCTGTACTGGACGAATACGCCAGTGATATTAGCTTTGTTAATTCCGTCAGACCGGTATGTGTGGTCCAGCCCAGGAACACGGCGGCCGTACACAAGCTGGTGAAACTGGCCAATGACACGCAAACGCCGCTGGTCCCGGTAAGCTCCGGGCCGCCGCATTTCCGGGGTGATACCGTTCCCGGTACCGGTGGGGCCGTTATCGTGAATATGGGCGGTATGAAGAAGATAATCAATGTCGACCGGGCGCGCCGCGTTGCCATGATAGAGCCGGGCGTGACCTACGGCGAACTCATACCGGCGGCGGAAAAGGAAGGCATCCGACTCAACATGCCGCTGCTGCCGAGGAAGTCGAAGACCGTTGTCGGCAGTATGCTCGAGAGAGAACCGGTAATCATGCCCAAGTACCAGTGGGATATTTCCGACCCGCTGGCCTGCATTGAGGTAATCTTCGGGAGCGGTGACGAGTTCAGGACCGGTCAGGCGGCCGGACCGGGCACGGTCAAGGAACAGTGGGCCGTTGGCGGTATACAGAAAGCGCCCTACGGACCCGGTGTAGCTTCCTGGCACCGGCTTATCCAGGGTTCGCAGGGGACCATGGGCATCGTTACCTGGGCATCGATGAGGTGCGAAATATTGCCCGGTCTCGAAGAACCATTCGTGGTCGGTTCCTCCAACCTCGAGACACTGCTGGAAATGACTTCATGGTTAATCAGACTGAGAATGGTCAACGAGTGCTTCATCCTCAATAACACCAACCTGGCGGCCATCTTCGCCAGGAAATGGCCTAAAGACTATCAAGCCATCAAAGACGCTTTACCCACCTGGACTCTTTTCTATAATCTGGCCGGCTATGAATACTACCCCGAGGAGAGGATTAGCTCGTATATTACCGACATCACCGAGATAACCCAGCGTCTGGGAGTAGAAGCGGTCAAAGCGGTCGGGGAGGTTTCGGCCAACGAGATACTCAAGGCCGTCCAGCAGCCTTCCGCGGAGCCCTACTGGAAACTCCGCTACAAAGGGGCCTGCGAGGACATCTACCTGTTGACCATCCACGACAAACTGGAGGGGTTAATCGGGGTGATGAATGACCAGGCCGATAAAGCCGGTTATGCTTCTTCAGACCTGGGTATTTACATCCAGCCGATAGTACAGGGCACCGGTTATCACTGTGAATTCAATCTGTTCTACGATCCCG
>Ga0315550_1002379_pt1 | contig 11540 bp, 6 predicted proteins | sample SalMarSW160190MG_2_FD_203100 | JGI IMG/M metagenome (GOLD analysis project Ga0315550, IMG submission 203100) | Salt marsh sediment microbial communities from the Plum Island Ecosystem LTER, Massachusetts, United States - Salt Marsh Sediment SW1601-90 ... | reverse complement strand
TGGCAAAGCCAAGATCGGCAAGATCAACCCTGAGCCGGGGATTATTCCACAGGGCAATGCCCACCGATTCCTCCTCTGAAAGTCCATCTTCGAGAATAATACCGGGAGGTACATAAGAAGAGTCGGATGGCTCCTCAGGCAAATGGTATCCGGATCTCTTCCCGATTTCATCGGAAATATATTTTTCATTGTAGACCGTGCGTGTGGCACATCCTGACAGTGATAACAGCACAATAGCCAGTATCATGCAACCTGCCACTGAAATATTCCTGATCAAATCAATTTATATTTTTCGTTCCTTATCTGTTCAAAGTTATGTTTTTTATTATAATCGTAAAGGTTTTGCTTAATAAAAGAAATTCATGGGGCGGTTCCTCATATATCTCCCAGTCAATTCTGAACCTGGTAGTGCCATAAAGCTGGACATGGACTGTGCCCAGCCAGGTAGAATCCATGGTTTGAAGAACTTCATTATTAAACAAATAGCCATTTTGAGCAATTAACATCAATAAAAAGAAACAGGATAAACATTAGCCATGGCGATACTTTGTGCCATTTCCGGACTCGAAAAATTTAGAAGGTTTTAATAACTGCCCGATATGGAAAATTGTTTTTTTAGCAAAGTTCATGTTAGTATTTACCGGAACAATGACTTTTGGATCATACCCAAGTTTCATTGCAAGTTCCTTCATTCTAGCGTTGCCTGAAGCGTGAAGAATACTGGGCTTAGAATCTGCAGCAGTATTGGAAATTCTACCATCATAAAACATTAGATCTTTCAGATCTGGTCTTCGCGTGACGAAATCTTTAAAGAGGAGATTATGAAAGATTTCGCATTTCCAATCGATTTCTATTTCTATACCTGTATTGTATGAATTATTTTCGTATGAATTAGTAATATAGATCCCTGTCAATATTTGTTGATCCATTGAAGTTTCGGCCATATTATACCTATTAACAAGTTTGTCAATGACAAAACGGGCATAATCCGCGCGCGATATCCACGTACCTGTATTAAGGAAATTGTAGTTGGTTGAATTTATCGGAGTCTTCTTCTTAGTCTTGTTGAATTCATAGTTATAAACTGCTGCTTTCAAAAACCCAAGATTCAGTGCACCGCAAAGGAATGATACATTTAATTTCTTAAACTTAATTTCTATTTCTTCAAGTCCGGACAAAAAAATAACATCGAATGGATCGACTGATATAACTACTTCATCATCTGGCAGGTCATTAATAAACTCACGTATCGTCATCATTTTTTTCCCGTAGCCAACCCATCTTTCCCCCCATCCCAGAATTACCGGATCAATATTGTATCGTTTGCAGGACTCTATGAATAAATCATAATAGCCCTGTTTATTTGTTGCAAAAGCAAAGACTTTTGACATTTTAGTTTCAGATATTGTTAATCAATGATAATTTTGACATAATGCAGTGGAATTATAGCTGTGATTCAATAGTCTTCCATATAAATTATTCCATAAGAATCAAAGTTGAATAATGTTCTCATAATAGTTATGAAGTTAGTAAGTTGCCATTTTTAACCAAACCAACTTTTTCAGTATCTCTTTCTAGAGTAATTGGTTATATGTAGGCAAAGATAATAATTACAGTAAAATACAGCGAACCTGTTTATTGGACTCATTTTTTTAGCGGGGTGTTCCCCCGAGTACTCGGGGTCGCGATCCGGTGAGGGGTGCCTTTCAACAGTAAAGCCCCGGCAGCAAATGCTGCCGGGGCTTTACTGTTGAGGTCGGTAGCGGAGTCGAACCGCTGTACCCGGTTTTGCAGACCGGTGCCTAGCCACTCGGCCAACCGACCATATTTGGGAGTACAAAATTAAGAAAAAAATACGAATGCTGAAACTTATAATCTCCTCATAACTTCCAAACACATCCGGCTGTTGTGATAGGGACATTTCCAGAAACCGGCTTTGTCATCTACCGTATTTACCTTACCATCAGCCCTGATGCTCCAGTGCCATTCACCATTATCCCTGTCAACCAGTTTATCTTCAATATAATTGAAACACTTGTAGGCCATTTCAAGATATCTATTCTCTCCCGTCAGCTCCCATGCATTTAGCAAGCCCACCACAGTTTCAGCCTGCACCCACCAGTGCCTGTCAGTATCAGTATATAGCCCTCTTATACTTTTCTCATAAATAAGGCTGCCATCATCCTGCAGACCCTCTAAAGCGGCATTAACCATTTTAAGTGAAACAGGTTTCAGTGCATTATACAGTTCACTGTCACACAGTATATCTGCAGCTTCACACAAAAGCCATGAAGCTTCTACCTCGTGGCCGTAAGAGATAATGTCAGACTTAATATTCCATTGTTTATCAAAAAAGAGATTCAAGTGTCCGGTTTTAGGGTCAATTATCCTGCCTGTAAAAACATTAACCAGTTTCACGAGCTGACTCCGAAGTGATTCATCAGGCCATACTGAGTACAGGTTTGTGTAGGCCTCAAGTACATGGAGGTGAGTATTCATCGATTTTTCTTCATTTGTATCTCTGATACTCAGCCGCTGATCATCAATATGTTGCCAGTCATGGCTGAAAGCTTCGAGGTAGCCTTCGTTTACTTCGTCATAAGCATGGTCTTCTATAAGTCTGTACAGTTCAATTGCTTTCTCCAGGAATTGCTTATCGGCAGATGACCTGTAATATTCACTGAGGGCATAAATAAAATACGCCTGGGAATAGATTTGTTTCTTCTTATTTAGAGGCTTCCCTTTTGCAGTCAGGCTCCACCAGGTGCCACCGTACCTGTTATCAAAAAAATGGTCAAGTATATAATTTGCTGCTTTTGAAGCCTTTTCAAGGCAGCCTGTAATACTTGTTTTGTTATATACAGCGGCATAGGTCCACAGTATACGTGCATTCAGTATTCCGCCCTTTGGAGCATTAGCAATAATATTATTATAACCGTCAATCCTCCCATGGAATCCGCCATACTTAACGTCGGACATATTATTATCCCAGAAGGGCAGGATATTATTGATTAGCTCATCTTTGGCCTTACGCTTTAACTCTTCGGGAATATTCACTATTCGTATATTGCCTTTTTTGTTATGTCACCCTGGAATAATGTTCCGGGTAGCTCATAAAACCGAATAAAATCATCTTCACTGTCCTGGCCGGGGAAGGGTGCATAAAAATGATCGGGACGGTCTATGGCATTGCGCCAGACCAGCACATATGAGATGTTAAGATCCTTAACTGCCGGCCAAAGTACCGTTGTCCACCATTCCGGGTCAGGTATCCTTTCCAGTCCTGTTTCGGTGAGTGCTGCAACTTTGTTATGATCTTCCGCAATCTTCGTTAAAATCTCAAGTTTTTCCCTTACATCTTTGATATACCTGTTACCAAAGGCCGGTGACATCTGGTAATAATCAAATCCCAGCAGGTCGACATAGCCATCACCGGGGTAGCGTTCGAGATACTGTTCTTCATCTTTAAAATCACCGGAGGCTGAGTATGCAAACAGGAGGGTATGAACATTGCGTTCATTGCATAAATAATCGGCTGTAAAACGCCACAGGTCAATAAATTCTTCCCGGGTGCACAGGTTCTGCCCCCACCAGAACCAGCTACCGGTATGTTCATGATAAGGCCTGAATACTACCGGGATAGCTTTTCCATTTTCATCAGCCAGTGAAAGGAAGAATTCAGCCAGCCTGTCCAGCCATTGTTTGAATTTTTCATGGTTCACGCCATCGGGTAAAATGGAAGCCACCGTATTTTTTGAGCTCACATCCCAGGCAGTGCCCCCTGTTTCAGGGTTATCGGCATGCCAGCTGAATGTTATTATTCCTCCCCGGTCGAATACATCACCGGCAAATGTCTTCATATTAGCAAAGGCCACGGAATCGAGGTTATAGTCTGATCCATTCTCGAGATGTCCCAGGTCCATACCATAAACCGCCGGGTAATCACCGCAAACTCTTTTCACGTCAGATTCACCGTCCGGGTACTTCCAGTCGACACCGTAGGCAAGGTCATCCTGGTGACCAAACATGACTCCTTCACGTGACAGGGATTTAAGTGCTGTCCCCAGCTTCTGAGTTTCCTCTGTTACATTGCGATCTGTCTGGTTTAATATCAATTTATTGTATTCAGCTACAATGGATATTGTGGGATCGGTGTCGAAGACCGAATTAAGCCCCTGTTCTTCCTGTGGTGGATCACCCAGGTAGTCGTCACCAGGTTCCCAAAATATACTTTCCCCGCCTGACCGGCCCTCCCCGGAGTATGCCCAGAAGTTACATCCTGCAAGTACATCTTCATTGCCGGCATGTTCCAGTATCTTTTCAAAGCAGTTTTTATAGTACCTGTCGCGGAACGCCACTGTTTCGGATGGGTCGTATCCATGTGAATCGCGTGGCAGGCCAAATTCTTCGAGAACGATGGGTTTGTTCAGTTTGCGTGCAACATCAATATGGTCATTCATATAGTTATTGGTGTTGCTAATGCTTCTATCCATACTGGAACCGATATCTGAAACATTCAGCCACCCCCAGTTCTTTGGCCATATATGCATTGTGAGATAGTCAATATTCGTGTCGGAGTGGATTTTCTCGAATGCTTCCATAGAGTATTCGCACCCGTGCAGCCCTTCTGTGCCTGTAGTCACCAGGTGGTTATCATCCAATTCTTTTATAAGTGCGGCCGTACCGGCTATCATATCCATGAAGGCAGGCAGGTTTTCCCTGCCGAAAGCCCGTGGTTCATTTCCTAGCTCCCATGTCATTATAGCAGGGTCCTCTGTATATTTCAGGCCGGTATATTTGTTTGTACGGCCCAGGATGAACCTTATATGATCATGGAATTGCTTAATACAATCATCACACTCATGGAACTGGGAAGCATATTCCATGAACTCAGGCCAGCTGTTTCCCGGGAGTGACGGATAAGGTATGGGCCCATAACCGTTCCAGTTAAGGTATTGTGAATACCCTCCTGACCATTCCCAGCTGTTATTGAGGTAGAGAATGGCGAACTGGCCACGTTTCTTCATTTCAGCCAGCAGGAAATCAAGCCCGTCGAGAAGATCCTCGTTATATACCCCAGGGGATACCTGCAATGACGGTGTTACCCTCGTGGGTTCCCCGTCGGGTCCTTCTGCTCCCACGAGTATCCTGAGATTGGTTACCCCGATGCTGTCCAGGTGGTCAAGTTCCCTGACCAGGCGCTCACGGTCACCGTACTCTGCTTCAGAGCCAAGGATAGCACCATACCAGTAGTTAGCTCCAATGAAATAGTATGGCATATCCCCACGAAGGAAGATACCATCTTCGACAGTAATAAACTCCTTTTCTGGTTGACTGCAACCGGGAGCTATTAAACTGAAAACAGATAATAAAACAAGAGTAAAGATTTTATTATTCACGGCAATATATTTTAATATTAATTAGATTCTATTGTACCTCAAGATTAATAGAGACACTCTCAATGTTATCAGAAGAAGCTGTAATCTTCACAGTCCCTTTCCTCTGGCCTGATCTTACCACAAGAAGACATTTACCATGAAATGCTTTTCGATGATCTGCTTTGAAAGGTTGCATGCTTACCTGGCTCCCGTTATCAACACCGGCAATTGATGCATCCCCCTCAATGGCAAAGCTCACCATATTATCGGCATAGGGCACGGGGACTCCGTTTTTATCAACTAATGTTACTGTGATAAACGACAGGTCTGAACCTCCTGCCCTGATATTATTTCGATCGGCTGTCATGATTATTCTTTCAGGGGGACCGGCCGTGCTGACCTCTGTCCTAATCAGCTCGCTGCCATTATTTTTACCCACAGCCAGCAGGTTGCCCGGTTCAAAGGGGATCCTCCATTGCAGGTGGAATGTATTATTATCTTTCTTTTTGGTTCCGAGTGATTCATCATTCAGGAACAGTTCCACCTCATCACAGTTTGTATAAGCCCATACATCCACATCTGTGCCGTGTGTCCAATTCCAGTGAGGAAAGATATGCAGAACAGGAATGTCAGTCCATTCGCTTTTATAAAAATAATATGCATCCTTCGGGAATCCGCAGAGATCAAGAATACCAAAATAAGAACTGCGGGCAGGCCAGGTATATGGAGTGGGTTCTCCCAGGTAGTCAAATCCTGTCCATATGAACATACCTGAAAGGAAGTCATGATTTTTTATCACGGACCAGGTCTCTTCATGTGTTGAGCCCCAGGGGGTGCTGCAATTATCGTATGATGAACATGACAGGTCATCATTACCCTCGTAGAATGGGAGGTCCCATCTTATCGGCCACCTGCGTATTGAATCTGAAGGCATGTCATAGCTGCCCCTGGTTGCAAGGGCAGAAGTAGTCTCTGCAGCTATGAATTTCTGACCCGGAAAGGTCTGAGGGAATTTGACGAATGACGAGTCATGGTAATTGTACCCAATAAGATCGAGAGCTCCCGAGGTTATGACAGGGTTGTGGGGATAAGGATCATTACATGCGGAAGTGATGGGTCTGGTATCATCCAGGGCCCTGACGATGCCTGCCAGTTCTGTGGCAATGGCTTCACCACTGCCGTCTCTCTGCCATTGCTCCATCACCTCGTTACCTATGCTCCAGATAAAGACCGAGGGGTGATTGCGGTCGCGAAGTACCATGTCCTCGAGATCCCTACTGTGCCATTCATCCCAGTCGAGACTGTAATCATATTCCGATTTTTTCATTTTCCACACATCAAATGCTTCATCCATGACTATAAATCCCATCCTGTCGCAAAGGTCAAGCAGTTCTGGGGAGGGAGGGTTGTGTGAAGTGCGAATAGCGTTACATCCCATTTCCTTCAGTAATTCCAGCCGGCGTTCAATAGCCCTGTTGTTAATTGCCGCACCCAGGCATCCCAGGTCATGGTGATTGCATACCCCGCGTATCTTTACAGGCTCACCATTCAGTATAAATCCTTTATCACTGTCAAACTCGAAATGACGGATGCCTGCTTTTGTTTCGTAATTATCAATAATATTTTTTCCTTTTTTTATTTCTGACACCACCCTGTACATGTATGGATTTGTATCGGACCATAGAACAGGATCCTCAATCAACATTTCCTGGTTTATTGTTAGGCTTGTGTCATCAGTAGGGATATCTTCAGTTATTGCGGAAGAAACTTTATTACCCCTGGCATCATATACCGATGTTGCAAGGCTTATATTATCTCCTTTCTCAGACCTGATAAGGATTTTTGTATCTATATTAAGCAATGCCGAATCCCTGCTTACCGATGGTGTACTGACGAAAGTACCCATGTAGTCAACGGCAATATCACCTGTGGTCACAAGCCATACATTGCGGTATATACCCGAACCTGTATACCACCTTGAATTGGGTTGCTTTGAGTTATCAACCTTAACGGCCAGAACATTATTCTCATCACCATAATGCAGATAGGGGGTAAGCTCATACCTGAATGAACTGTACCCGTAAGGACGCTTACCCAGGTAATTACCGTTAATCCATACTTCGCTGTTGCGGTATACACCGTCAAATTCTATATAGAATAGTCTGCCTTCATCTGCCTTATCGACAGTGTAGCTTTTCCTGTACCAGCCTATGCCACCGGGCAGTGCTCCTCCTCCAGCCGTTGCAGGATGTTTATCACTAAATGCCCCTTCTATACTCCAGTCATGGGGAAGGTATACTTTCCGCCATCCGGAGTCATCGAATCCTGGGTCCTTATAATCATCCTGATCGGTCAGTGTAAATTTCCAGTCTGTGCCAAAGCTTATCCTCTCCCTTACTTCTGTACCCGTACAGGACGACAGAAGTAAGACAAGCATTAATAGGAGTGTTGATATATATCTCTGCATCCTGTCGTTTATTATTGATTTCAGAGTTGAATGGTTACTGGCTCTCCATGGTATGATACAGTAAAGTCAGGTGTTGAATCAAAATCAGGCTTGTGCGGCTTTTCCTGTGAGATAACATATATATTGAATGTTCGTTCCTTCAGCATCCCGGGGAATTCACCCTGTCTTTGTTCTATTGTAAGGGTTCTAGCTGAATCGTCATAGTTAATTGGTATGATTGAGTATGCCCCGTTTTCATAATTATAATTAGTGTTTTCATCTTCATAAAGAACGAAGCGGCCATTATCACCTGTATAGACAAAGAGGCTTATGGGATCAGCCTGTTTTTCTGTTGAATATTGTATTTCAGGCCCGAAAGGAATAACTGATCCTGCTTTAACAAACAAAGGTATTATGACCAGCGGTGCATTGGCTTCTACTGTTTGCCCTCCTGTGAGATACTCGCCTGTGAAGAACTCGTACCATCCTGTACTTTCAGGCAGGTATACCGCGCGGCTCCGCGCTTCATACTCATATACAGGGTTTACCAGCAGTGATGGGCCGAACATATACTGGTCTTTAATATCATGAACCCTGGTGTCGGATGCAAAGTCCATCACCATGCCTCTCATTATTGTATAATCATTCAGCCAGGTATAACCTGCCAGTGAATATATATATGGCATAAGCCTATACCTGAGTTTGTCGAATGACAGCATTGTCTGGTAGGCGGGGTGTGTTTCGGGGGCAATATTGAACATTTCCCTGTAGGGATATTGCCCGTGAGACCGGAAGATGGGGCAGAAGGTTCCGTACTGGAACCAGCGCGTCATCAATTCGCGCCACTCAGCAAGGTCTTCAGGAGAAGGATTATAATACCTTCCTTCAACAGCAAATCCCCCGATATCCATAGTCCACCAGGGTATCCCTGACATGCAGAAGTTAAGACCACAGGGTATCTGTGCTTCGAAATCATGCCACCGGGCTGCTATATCCCCGCTCCAGTTAGCCGCTGAATAACGTTGCAATCCAGCATAGGCAGATCGGGTAAGGATGAATACCCTCTGGTTCGGGCTGGTTTTCCGTTGACCCTCATATATGCCCATTGCATTAACCAGTGCATAGGCATTGAAATACTTTGTAGCCGGGCCAAGAGCTGTAGGATTCATCAGTGCCTTGCGTTCATCCATGGGCAGGTTGGAAGAAATATCAGGCTCAGTGGCATCAAGCCACCATGCATCTATACCCTTGCTGAAGAGCTTTTCATTTATCTGGTTCCAGAATTCTTCACGTGCATCAGCATTATATGCATCATAGAATGTTGATACATATCCGATCCAGTCTTTCTGTCCTTTCTCCACGTTCCTGGTATAAAGCCATTCTTTACTATTCATGAATTTATAATTATCAGTCCCGACGTAATATTTTGGCCATACCGATATCATTATCTTTGTATTAAGAGAATCGTGCAATGTTTTGATCATTCCTTCCGGGTCAGAAAACCTCTCGGGATCGAAGTTATGATCGCCCCATTTATCTATTGGCCAGTATTGCCAGTCCTGTACTATATTGTCAAGTGGTATGTTTCTTTTCCTGAATTCACGCACAACAGATAACAATTCTTCCTGGTTTGTGTATCTTTCGCGGCACTGCCAGAATCCCATGGCCCATTTTGGCATCATGGGTGCTTTACCGGTAATGGTCCGGTATCCGCTGATAACTTCATCCATGTTATTTCCGGTGATGAAATAGTAATCTATCTTGTCAGCCGCCTCTGAGTATAAAGAGATACGGTTCTGCTCTTCCACTGGCAGGGGATCCAGATATCTCAATGCTATATATGACTCGCCGCCATCAGGGATCCACTCAATCCGGACATGATATTTTTTGTCCTTATCCATCATGAAATCAAAATAATTATAAGAAGGATTCCATGCCTGACGCCAGCGGTCGAATAACAACTCGTCATCGATCCACAGTTTAGCATAACCGGATGAGGTAAAAACATATTTATGTATGCCATCCGTATATGATTGAATGAAGCCGTCCCATGTTACATATCCATTATTAAGATTGTACCCTGCGGGGAATTTTTCCATGTCAGGGATAAACCGGTAATCGATTTCCTCTTCTTCACGGGTAATGAATACCTTGTCTCTGTCGTTACGGTATGAATAAGTAGCTGTAAGGCCGCCTTCTTCAGATCCGCTGTTGTACAGCTTCAATCCTACCAGGTTTATATAGTCCCTGGTATCCCCGAATTTTGTTCTTGAGTAATTGTCCCAGAGGATACCATAATTCCGGTTTGAGACGATAAAGGGTATAGCTGTCATTGTGTTATACTGGTACAGGTCCAGATTTTCCCCTTTCAGATTCATAAATGATGTCTGGTTGGCACCAAGGCCATAAAGGGCCTCATCATCGGGTGATTCAAACTGTTGCCTTATTGAATAACACGATTTTCCATCCAGTTGTACCTGTTCAAAAGATTTGCCACCTCCTTTTTTCTCTGCAAGTATAATATTGTTTTCATGATCTGTGAACCAGACCTCACCTGTGCTTTTTGACACATAAGCTTTAATATCAGAGGTACTGAGAACATAGACTGAATCGTTTTGTTCAACATTGAATTTTACTTCCGGCAGGGTATCCTTAACAGCCATAAGGCTACTGGTTTCAGGAAATTCTTTACCGGGTACCGAGGTAACATGAATTATTTTACCGGTCAGCACCTGGAGCCTGACAGACTGTTGGGGTTTTGTTGCAGTACATACAATAAGTCCTTCATCGGTGATGCCTGTATTCTGACCTGTACATGATGAGATATACATGCTCAGGATTATAAATGTAATAATCCATAAGGAATGTTTTGATACTGGGGTTTTCATGAGATTAGATTTTATGCAGAAATATTAATTGGATCGGCATTAATACAAAGATATTAGAATTTAAATACTATATTCCACTCCAGCCATTGCTGTAGTTTATCAAGGTCTTTTCTTACCAGGTCGAGGGGATGAGGGTTACTATTATTTGAAAATGCGTGTTTCACTACTTCGTCATAAACATGTACCTTGATTTTATATTCGCCCGGTTCTTTAATAAAATCTTCGGGTCTAAATGAAGGTCCGCCGTTTTCGAGAATTAATTCGTCATCTATATACCAGTCCACAAGCAATATATCCGGGTCAATAACTTTGATCCATATATTCTCAGGATTGATATGGGTTTTGCTCATGTCCATGGCTTCATCAACAGGGTCTACAATTTCATAAATATCAAGGATTATTTTCTCCCTGCATATGGCATTGAATGAAGCAGGTTTCCTGTCGCTGGTCCATCCCATTTTACTGTTCTTACTCGGGCGGAAGGCTCCTTCGCCTGCATAGATGGCACCTTCATATACGTCTATTGTTCCAAGGATTGTATCTTTATCAACATATCCCAGCCAGTGCGACCACTTAGCCCCTGTTGAATCAGCTGTAACGTTTACATGCCTTGGTTCATCACGCTCATATTTACCCCTGCCATAATATTCATCTGCCAGTCCAAAGAAACCATGTCCTGCCTCATGCAGGGCAATCTCCCGTCCGAAGTTATATGAGAATACTACGTACCTGCCACCGGAGTTATGGTAACCGGGGTTGTTTAAAACAATAAAAGGCCATTCGAATTTATCAATTTCCAACCTGTTAGCAGCCTCGCTGAATAGCATG
>Ga0315550_1002378_pt1 | contig 11542 bp, 9 predicted proteins | sample SalMarSW160190MG_2_FD_203100 | JGI IMG/M metagenome (GOLD analysis project Ga0315550, IMG submission 203100) | Salt marsh sediment microbial communities from the Plum Island Ecosystem LTER, Massachusetts, United States - Salt Marsh Sediment SW1601-90 ... | reverse complement strand
GGTATATTGGCTTGTTAAGTGGTAAGTAGTGACTGGTGAGTAGTCAATTAACCATTTAACCACTCACCAATTAACCATTTAACTTAGTGGATTTTTTATTTTGACGTTGTCGTCGGTTATGGATATTGTATTACCCGAAGGCTAAACGCAGAAAGGATAATTTAAATGTGGTATGCTATTTACATTGCCGGCATTGTAGTCATAGGACTGTTGGCTTTTTTGATAGGGAAAAAATTGTCCGCGACGCCCGGGACTGAATCCAAAACAACTACATTTCTGATTAAATCCATCCAGGCGATAGCGGAATTGGCGATTCTGGAATATATAACCGAAGGCGTCACGGAGATAAAAGAAAAGAAGACCAGCCTTATTACCGTTCGCTGGAAAAGAGGCTTGTTAAGATATACGGCCAAGCTGAAAGTCGGTTTCGAGCTGGACCAAATGGATTACACTATCAACGATTCACAAAAGGTGATTCAAATCGCGCTGCCGAATCCAAGAGTCTTAAGCTGTGAAATCTACAACAGAAAGTTTTACAAACTACCTTTGGAAAAAGCGGAGAGTGTCCCCTGGAAGTACGACATTATAGAAGATTTTAGCTCCGATGAAGTACTCGCCCTTGACAATGAGGCCAGAAATAATGCCCTTAAAAATGTGAATGAATTCTACGTTCTGGACTTGCTTCGGGACAAAACCAGACTTACTTTCAAGAAGATTTTTTCTCTTTCTTATCCCGAATACACCACAGATATATCTATTATGGATGAGCCCGCTTCACAAACCATTGCCGAACTTCCCGGAGAAGCAGCTTCCGAAGACCAGGCTTCCAGCTCCGGCAAATAGTGAAATACGCCCGGTAAAGCTTTTGAGACAACAAACACTTTTCGGGATTAAGAAGAAATACCTCTCTGCAGAGTTCCTTTTTTTATTTTAATTTGTCTCTTATTCTTTTAATATACCCTTATGTTGAAAAAAGGGCTTGTTCAGATTTATACGGGGGATGGCAAGGGCAAAACCACCGCTGCGTTCGGATTGGCGCTGCGTGCAGCCGGCCAGGGAAACAAGGTCCTGATATATCAATTTTTGAAACCCCCGTCCCTTGATATCGGTGAGCGGTTCGCGCTGCAATTGGGCGCTGTCAGAATCAGGACCGAAGCGCTTGATGTGCCCTGGGATATGTCCGGATCTCTAAAAGACGAGCAAACCGTCGCCCGGATGCAGACTGCAATCAGCGAGGCCCTTGACAGAATCGCACAAACGGCGGAGAAAAAGTTTTACGATGTGCTGATACTTGACGAGATTGTATTTTGCCTTTCAAAAGGCCTGGCTAAATTGGAAGATATCAAAAATATAATCGACAGAAGAGACCCTCTTGTCGAAATTGTTATGACCGGCAGAGGTGCAACCAGGGAATTGATAGAATTAGCGGATTTGGTAACGGAAATGAAAAATATCAAGCACCCGTTTGATAAAGGAATAAAAGCAAGACGTGGTATCGATTTTTAAAACCACCCGGCTTGTTTGGATAGGCAGGCTGAGTTTGCTCGGGAAATGCTGGATTAGGTCTAAGGTATGATAGAGGTTGACAGATTAAGCAAATCTTTTCGGCATCCCAGACGGAAAGGCAAGGGTCGCCGGCAAAAAGACGCACGCGAAGGCGGGAAATTGTTTTACGCGGTGAGGAATGTCAGTTTTCGTGCTGAAACCGGGGCCATTTTGGGGCTTCTCGGCCCCAACGGCGCGGGGAAAACCACCCTGCTGAGAATACTCTCGACCGCATTGAAACCCAGCGAAGGCACGGCCAGGTTTGATGGCGTAGACGTAGTTGAAAGACCTCTTGAGGTCCGCAAAAGAATAGGTTTTCTTTCCGATAACACCGGGCTTTATGGTCGTCTCACCGTACGCGAAATGATCGAATATTACGGAAAATTGCATGGCCTGGAGCAGGCAAAAATTGACAAGCGTATGGATGAGCTTTTCAGCCTTTTAGAGATGACCTCTTTTGCCGATAAACGAAATGACTCACTATCATCCGGTATGAAGCAGAAAGTTTCGATTGCCCGTACACTTATTCACGACCCTGAGGTAATAATGTTCGATGAACCAACCACCGGGCTCGACGTTGCTGCGGCTGAGGCCATTTTGAATTTCATTGAATCCTGCAAAGCCAGGGGCAAAACAGTCCTCTTTTGCACACATCACATGCACGAAGTAGACAGGCTCTGTGATTTTGTTGTGGTCCTTCACAAAGGCCGGCTCTGTTTCGAGGGAAGCATTGAGCAAATGCGGTCCGATACGGGACAAACCCATTTGGACAAGGCCTTTCTAACTTTGATTGATTCGGTGGAGGTAAATCATGCGGCTTAATATTCTCACAATATACCTCAAGGAAATGAAAGAAGTATTGCGCGATAGGAAAACCCTCATATTTATGGTGGTTTTACCCACACTCGTAGTGCCTGTACTGTTGAACGTTATGATCGGATTCCTTGTCAGGGCTGAGAAACAAGCCCAGACGGAAATCCTCACTTTTGCCATCTTCGGAGCTGAACACTTACCTGACTTGGCCAACGCATTCAGCGAAGAGGAAGGATTCGAGAAGGTGAATATCCTCACACAGGAAGCGATTGCATCAGCAATTGAAGAAAACAAGATTAAATTCGGCCTGGTTATTCCTCAAACAGCTCGCGAACAGCTCGAAAGGGATGAACAGGTTGCTGTCCAGTTTTATTACAACAATGCCTCCGCTACCAGTAAAGTTAAGAACAGAGCCGGTAAAGTAATTCGTGAATTCAGTGAGAAATACCGTTCGGAACGTCTGGCCGGCCTTGGTTTGGATACCCCGCAAGAGCAGGAACATTTACTCAACCCTGTCACAATCGAAGAGCACAACACAGCCGATTTGCGAGAGGTGCTCGGTGAACGCGTCGGTGGGATGCTTCCCTACCTGTTCATCATCTTCTGTTTTATGGGGGCAATGTATCCGGCCATAGACCTGGGGGCCGGTGAAAAGGAACGCGGCACGCTGGAAACCCTTCTGCTGGCGCCGATCCCACGCTATCAGATAGTGCTTGGCAAGTTCTTTGTGATTTTCACCACGGGTGTGACGGCGGCCTTGCTCTGTCTTACAAGCTTGGGCGTTATGTTGGCGGCAAAAGGACAGGAGATTACCGGGGAATTGGGTGAGGTCATTGCCTCTGTGAGTGTGGTTGACTTGGTGTTGATAGCAGCAATGTTGATTCCAACAGCCGCAATGTTCGCCGCGGTATTGTTGAGCGTATCCATTTACGCCAAGAGTTTCAAAGAGGCCAGTGCCTACTGCGGCCCGCTCAATTTTTTGGCCATTGTGCCGGCTTTTATCGCTATGCTTCCAATAGTAAAACTTGATTGGTATTGGGCCATGGTGCCGATTACTAATATCTCGCTTGCGATCAAAGAGCTTATCAAGGGCACTATGAACTACGAGATGTTTACCGCCATTCTCGGTTCAAGTGTCGTTATTGCAGGTGCTTTACTTTTCTTCTGCTCCAGGTGGTTTGAGCGCGAAGCTATACTTTTTCGCCAATAAACGCATCCTTTTTTACCTAAAGACGTGCTTGAATCGTGCAGCTTATTCGAGTATTATGACGGTTAGAAGCTCTGTTACCTGCACACGGGGACGGGTTATATGGATTAGTAAAACAAGAGCATAAAACGGGAACTTTCGCTATGAGTCAAAATGTTGCCGCAATTATTTGTGCCGCCGGGGCCAGCAGCCGGTTCGGTGGAAAAAGAAAGAAAGCATTCGTCGATGTGGCCGGCAGGGCGGTCTTTCTACGAAGCGTAGAGCTTTTCGCAAACCGAGAAGACGTAAAACAGATTTTGTTAGGCATCGCCCCCGAGGATGAGGAGCTTGTGAGCATCAAATGGGGACCTAACCTGAAGTTTTTCAATGTAAAAATCTTTTTTGGGGGATCTGAGCGTTTTGATACCGTCAATAAAGGTCTCGAGCTTATCAAAGATGATATCGACCTTATTGCTGTCCACGATGCCTCTCGATGCTGCGTAACTGCGGAATTGATTGGCGCTGGTTTTGTCGCTGCCGCCAAAAGCGGTGCAGCCATACCGGCCTGCCCGGTTGCGGCGACGATAAAAGAAGTAATGGATAACACTATAATCAGGACCGTTGACAGGGCGAGTCTCTACGAGGCCCAAACCCCACAGGTCTTCGCCGCCGAGCTGCTCAAAAAAGCCTATGAAAATCTCAAAAATCTGGACCAAAGCAAAATCAGCGATGATTCTCAATTAGTCGAAGCGCTGGGTCATAAAGTAACAATCGTGGAGGCGAGCTCTTCGAATATCAAAATTACCCGGCAAAGTGATATTGCAATAGCAGAAGCCATTCTCAAGTCTATGCCTAAGCTTAGACCGAAAGGTCCCGTAGGGCCTTATGTTGAAGCTCAGTGGTAATATCTCAGAACATTGGGACGTAACTAAAGGAAAAAAGACTCATATTAATAAGGTTTCTGCAAAATCGAGGTTAGGCATAACTCTATCGTATTTATTAAGAAGGAGACTAAGCGATGAGAACAGTAATTTTTTGGAAAGCAACTGTTGTTTTACTAATGCTGCTGGCTGTGACGGCCGGGTGTAACGGACCGGCTGGTATAGGCGGCGGTGAGAAAATGCCGCTGTTGTTCGAGGCGGACTTTGAGGACGGTAGGCTTGGAGACTGGCAGGCAACCGACTCATTCGCGTGGCGAATCGAACCAGGACACGATGGCAAGGTGTTGGCCTTGTATCAACAGAGCGAATATGAGCCACGAGTCCGCTCGCCTTTCAACATTAACCTTGTTCGCAATTTCGTCGTCGGCAGCTTTGTGCTGGAGGTGAAGATGCGCTCTACGACGAAGGATTACGGCCATCGAGATATGTGCCTGTTTTTTGGACATCAGGACCCATCGAATTTCTATTACGTGCACATTGCCAACATAGCCGATGCTAACGCGAACTCCATCTTTATTGTTGATGCTGAGCCGCGGGTATCGATTGCAAAAACACGAACCGAGGGGACAAAGTGGGACGATAACTGGCACACCGTGCGCTTAGTGCGCGACGCCGAAGAAGGCACGATTGAGGTTTTTTTTGACGACGGGCCTGAACCGATAATGACTGCTGTTGACCATCGCTTCGAATGGGGCAGGGTCGGCGTTGGCTCGTTTGACGACACCGGCCAATTCGACGACGTTAAACTCTGGGGCGAGGAAAGATAAGAACCTCCAGGCACTTAATCTAAAGTTAAAGTAGCAGCTTGAGTAAGACCCCCGTTTCTGTTAGACTGTTACCTGATAGGAAAACAGAAATCTAATAATCAATATCGAAGATCCGGCGCCTTTTGACGGAGTAAATAATCAATAGTCAATTGATTTAGGGTAAAGATGAATGTACTTTTAATTGGTAGTGGCGGACGTGAGCATGCTATCGCCTGGAAACTGGCTCAGTCGAAAGATTTAACTAAACTTTACATAGCACCGGGCAATCCAGGCACAGCACAATGCGGACAGAATATTCCTATCGCCTCTGTGCATGCGGATGAGCTTCTGGACTTTGCACGTCAGAATGATGTCGGTCTTGTGGTGGTCGGCCCGGAGGACCCTCTTGCAGCAGGTCTGGTCGATGCGTTTGAAGCTGCCGGTATAAAGGCATTCGGCCCAAGCGCCGATGCCGCTCAGCTCGAAGCGGATAAAGCATTTGCAAAGCAGCTGATGCGCTCCAGCTCCGTCTCCACGGCTGAGGGCAGAACCTTCGACAGATTCAGCGATGCCAAAGCATATATCGCAAGCAGGGACGAGCCGGTGGTCGTAAAAGCCGCAGGCCTCGCCAAGGGCAAAGGTGTTTTTGTTTGTGATGACCCTGCGGATGGAATCTTAGCGGCTGAAAAGATAATGTGCGACAAAGTATTCGGCCCGGCGGGTGACAGAATCATCGTCGAAGATAAACTGCTCGGCGAAGAGGCCTCGATTCTTGCCTTTGTGGACGGGCGCAATATCTATCTTATGGAATCGTCGCAGGACCACAAGCCCATCGGCGATGGTGACACCGGGCCCAACACCGGCGGAATGGGAGCTTACAGTCCCGCACCTGTGGTTACTGAGGATTTGATGAATCAGATTACGCGTGAAATTCTTGTGCCGGTGGTCGATGGTATGAATCGAAACGGCACGCCATACAAAGGCATCTTGTACGCAGGGCTTATGATTACCGGCGGTGGACCGAGAGTGCTGGAATTTAACGTGCGCTTTGGCGACCCCGAAACCCAGCCGATTCTTGCAAGGCTGAAAAGCGATTTGCTGGAAGTTCTTCTGGCTGTCTGCAACGGCACATTAGACCAGATTACCCTCGAATGGGACCGGAGGCCGGCGGTTTGTGTGGTGATGGCTTCAGGCGGTTATCCGGGCGATTATGAAAAAGGCAAAAAAATAGTCGGACTTCAAGAAGCACAACAGCTCGAAGATGTTATTGTATTCCACGCAGGCACAAAAGATATGGATGGGGATATTGTTACCAACGGAGGAAGAGTCTTAGGCGTAACCGCCCTGGGACAGACAATCCGAGACGCGAAGGAAAAGGCATATAGAGCGGTAGATAAAATCAAATTCGACGGTGCTTATTGCCGTCGGGATATTGCGGATAAGGCGATTAAAGGAAGTAATGATTGATTGCCGAATAGAGTTGGTAGTTGGAAGTGTATAGAATACGCACAACGCTCTGAAAACTACAAACTCAAAATCATTTGTGTTCTCTATGGTCCGATTCAAAGTTCAAAACTTGAAACTCAAATCTGCAATCCGTTGGCTTGCGGAAGTGTTGATTCTGGCCGCTCTTCTATGGCTTTTTTTTATCCTGGCAGGCCGGGCCCTTTGCCACGTCGCTTTATCTCAGATTGCCGAGCTGACCAACACGAAGATAAAAACCGAATCGGTTAATTTTCACACCGACGGTTCGGTCCTCATCAAAGAGCTTGTAATCAGCCCAAACAAGAATCGAACTCATGATGATACTATACTTAAAGCAGAAACAGTATATGCACGTTTTAGTCTAAGCAGTTTATTATTACTGCGGCCCAGGTTGAAAGTTATAGATGTCAATGATTTTGTTTTCAGTGCCCAATACGATTTGGGCTCGGGTTGGTGGAACTTATCGGCACTTAAAATCAAACCTCCTGAAGGTACCGCCGGCAAAATGCCGCGAATTCATCTCAAAGCAGGAACACTGCAATATAGCAAGATTTCAAACGGACAGGTAGAGGTCGCTGTATCAGTACCTCTTAATGCGAGGTTTGGATTCGATGACCAAACGCAAGACGGCTACAGCTTCGATATAACGACAGCCACCCTGGCTTCCGGTTATGGCAAAAGCCGCTTGAAAGGATTTTGGAAGCCGGGAATTGTTACGATTGCAGGTGGAATTTCATCCGTAGATGTCCCTGAGCTTGAGATGGCATGGATAATAGATACCCTGGCTGCTGAGCTGAAGTATGACCGGGACAAAGCCTTTTCGCTGAAGCTAAGGATAAAGAATTTGCAATCTATGCGTAGTCCGTCTCTCGATAAATTTGCATTAGTGGGCCCGGCCTTTTTAGAAAGGTCCACTCCATTTGCTGCTTTGCAGAAATTCTTCAACCGATACCAGCCGTATGGACAAATAGATATCGAACTGGATGCGTCAGGCAATTTAAACCGGCTAAGCGAAAGTACGTTAGCTGGGAAAGTTTATTGTAAGGACGTTGCATTCTGTTACTACAAGTTCCCGTACACGGTAGAGCATCTGATCGGCCAGATAGATTTTACAAAAAATAGCGTGGCACTGAACAATCTTAGCGGCAAGCACAATGATGTTGAACTATTCTTTAATGGCTGGAGCCGGGACTTCGGGCCAAATTGGAAGTATCAAATCCGGATTGCGAGTGACAATCTCGCTTTAAATAATGACCTTTATAATGCACTAAGCGCAACGCAGAAAGAATCTTGGTCTGCTTTCTCACCGACTGGGTTTGCAGCGATAGATTACCGGCTCAGCCGACGCTCACAAACGGACAAGGAAAAAAAATTAACAGTCGAACCGCGCGGGGCAGAAGCTATATACCGGCATTTTCCTTATCCATTAAAAAATCTTACAGGCCGGCTCTTTTTCGACCGCGGTAATGTAATCTTTTCGGATGTGGTTTCAAAGGTGAACGAATGTACAATCACCTTGAACGGAGAAGTGGCTACTCGCAGTGCTAATGGCTCGATATATGATATGTCGATCAAGGTAAACAATGTTCCCCTCGATTCGACACTGGAGGCGGCACTGCCGGACAGGCAAAGGAATTTATACAAGCGAATCCATCCCACCGGTCTGGCCGATGGCTGGGTAAAGGTTTCGTCACAGGGCTCGGAACCCGCGAATTTTACAGCCGATTTGTCTTTCAAAAAAGCTTCTTTGAAGTCCGAACAATTTTCGTCGCCTGTATCTGATATATCGGCGAATGCTGTTTTTACACCTGATTTGATAACTGTCAAAAACTTCTCCGGTCGTTACGGTGATGGTTCGGTTTCGTTGACCGGCCGAATTTGGCCGGACCAAAAAACCCAGGAGTTCCGCTATCGCCTGTCGCTGGATTTTGAAAAGGTGCGGTTGAACAATGATTTATTTGTTCTGTTACCTGAGTCACTGAAAGAAATCGTCACCGAATGGAAACCGCAGGGCAAACTTAATCTCAGCGCCGATTTGAACAAAGAGAGCCTTACAGAACCCCTTGATTACAGGATAACTGTGGATTGCCTGGGTGACAGCGCCAATTTCCCACAGTTTCCCTATCCCTTCAGAGACATCACTGGTACCTTGTTGATAACAAAAGACAGTATCACGCTTAAGGATATTACTGCAACTTTAGGTGATTGTGTTCCGCTAACAACAGTCCCAGGGACTCCTTTCGGAGAGGTCTCGACCATAAAACTGAACGGCCAAATAGCTTTGGCTGACAATGTTTTCAGTAACGCTCTTTTACAGCTCTCGGCTAACGACATTTTCTTCGACGAGTGTCTCGGTACGGCCCTGCCACAACATATTCAGCAATTATACAGCAGTCTCTCGCCTACCGGCCGGTTTGATCTGGATTGCGAGGATATCCGGGTATTCCTCACAGATGATGGGCAAAAGTCCGTTGATTTCACCGGTGATATCAGATTCAAAAACTGTAGTTTCAAATTATCCGATGCCGAAACTGAATTGGATGCGATACTGAGAACAAAAGGTTTGTATAAAACCGGCGACGGTCTTAGTAATTGCCAGGCTGCTTTTGATGGTGGTACGCTCAGGATTCAGGGCAAATCTTTCACTAATCTAAGAGCTGATATCTTTTATGACCCTGACCTGCGGCGTTGGTCAACTGAGGATTTAATCGCCGATTGTTACGGCGGAAAATCGACAGGAAAATTTGAGCTCAAATCCGCTGGAGGCGGAGCGGAGGGAGCTTCAGAGTATCTGCTGCGGATAGGTTTTAACAATATTGACTTAAAACAATTTCTGTCGGACACAAAAGTCAAAGAGACTCCTGATAACGGCTATACGAGTGGAAAAATGAATGGCTCATTGAGCGTCAATGCCCGCCTTGCCGACAGATCCTCACGTATCGGCACATGCAGGCTCGCAATCAGCGATATGCAGGTCGGGCAACTTTCGCCCCTGGCTAAACTCTTACAGGTATTGAAACGGACCGAGTCAAAAGACTTCGCTTTTGACCAGATGTTCCTTGATTCGTATATCAGGCGCAATGACCTGCTTGTTAAGAAGCTCGACCTGTCCGGCCGGACTGTTGCCTTTTACGGCTCAGGCCGGATGGATCTGAAAACACGAAATGTCGATTTGGTTCTTATCGCCCGAGGTCGGCGTCTGGCCACCGCAGACCCTTCCATTTGGCAGTCTCTTACCGAAGGTCTTGGGCGGGCCGTTGTGCGAATGGAGGTAACCGGAGATTTTTACGACCCGAAGGTGACAACCAAAACCTTACCGGTTATTGGAGAAACCCTCCAAATCCTCGGAACAAAACCAACCACGCGTTAATTGGTGATTGGTTAATTGGTGTGTTGCATACTCACCAGTCACTAATCACCATGCTCTGTTGAAAACATCGGGCCAGAACTCGTCATTGCGAGCAAAGCGAAGCAATCTCAACGGCAACGATGGCTTTTTCTGTCCGTTACGAAGGAGATTGCCACAGCCCTTCGGGCCTCCTAATGAACTAAGAAATCGCATTCGGCACGATATTATCTGTAAGTATTGTAATAGAAACATGTTAGCGCGATTCAGCCAATCTCTTAGTTTATTTTACATGCATCCTGAGAATCAGGTCAGGTGTTCGCAATGACACTTCGCAAAGGTTTTCAACATAGCATACTTACCACCGGCAGTCATATCTGCGAATACGGCGCCGGCCGCAGGATTATGTCGGTAATATTGGAAACAGTGTCCTTATAAGCGGTATCGGCTCTGAGTTTCTTCCAGCCCGGGTCGCCGCCGAAAACACCCCATTTCTCGTCGCGGTCAGCCATATTCTCAAAGGCCAGCATATACGTCAGATTCGGCATTTTCGGGCCAATTAACGTCTCGCCGAAGAACACCGGCTGCAAGCCTGTCTTTTTGAAAATCGCTATCTCTCCGCCTTCATTGAACATCTCAATCTTCTTCTTGGCCGCCTTGATGCTGTGACTTTCGTAGGTCCGAAGCTCGAAAATCCGCCTTGCCTTTTCCGGCACTTCCAGTTTCGGCATATTTTTAAAAGCCACCATCAGCGAATTTTCCATTCGCACGTATGCCGGCTCAGACAGGGACGCATTGATAAAATCAGCCCCTGCCTTTCGATACTCTTTATCCGCCATCAAAAGCGAAGCCGAGCTCACTACCGAGTCCAAAGATTTGTGTACAAGCAGAACATAAAGCGTCGGACTGTTGGGCCCATACATCGCATTGAAGGCACCGACCGGCTTAATCCCTATGCGGTTCATCGCGGGTATTCCCACTTTGCGCAGAAAATCACCGAGAAGACTCTTCTTCGACCCTACGTGCAAACGGTATTGCCTCATCTCAAAATATTCCCGTTTGCCATCATCGCCCTCTGCAGCAGCCGCCAAAGAGTTCATACCTGCTATCCCGACAAGGCCCGCCGCCGTTAGAAACTCTCGTCTTTTCATTTCAAAATTCTCCTTTCAAAAACTAAGCAGTTCTGGTTTCATATATGTCTGCTCTGTACAGTAACTAAAATTTTCAAATCCGTCAATAGTCCAGCACCAATTAAGATTGGCCCATTCGACTACGCTCAGGACAAGGTTTGAATTGGGTTTGTTTTGGCTTTGTTTTTTTGGGCCGGAAGGCGGTTTCATTCTCATAATCCTTTGTAATAAAGACGTTTGCGTGCATTTTGGGCCTTTAACGAGATTGGGTTTGTTTATTCGGACTAAAAAATCATCTTTTTTTCTGTAATCTTCTATAACATATAAGTTTACATTCATTTTGGCTTTTA
>Ga0315550_1002377_pt1 | contig 11543 bp, 9 predicted proteins | sample SalMarSW160190MG_2_FD_203100 | JGI IMG/M metagenome (GOLD analysis project Ga0315550, IMG submission 203100) | Salt marsh sediment microbial communities from the Plum Island Ecosystem LTER, Massachusetts, United States - Salt Marsh Sediment SW1601-90 ... | reverse complement strand
CTGTGGTGTCTCTGTCTGCTGCCACCGCACAGGATGATTTTGATCCCGAAAAACAGTTTTATGATGCTGAATTCCACCTGATCTACGATCGCTATGAAGAGGCACTGCCCCTCTTTCTTTCACTGGCTGATGCGGGAATCGATCATGCCAACCTGCATTTTAAGATCGGCTACTCCTTTCTTCATATACCCGGCGAAAAACAGAAAGCTATCCCGCATCTCGAAAAAGCAATTATCAATGCAAGCTGGGAATCCAAATCCGATGAGTATACAGAAAAAAAAGCGCCGGGTGAATCAAGGCTTCTGCTGGGTCTGGCATATCACGCAAACAACGAACTCAGTAAAGCGCTGGAACAATATACCTTATTTAAGGAAAAGGCATTAGAGGCACAGAAAAAATACAGAAATAAACCGCTCCTTCAGAATGAGATCGAAGATTACCTGCTCCAGGCAGACATGGAGATCAGGAGTTGTGAACTTGCCCTTGAAATGCAGGAATCACCCGTTGATCTGGACATCCGGAATGCCAGCAACCTTAATATAGGAACAAGCAATTTCTTACCTTCACTTTCCGGAGATGGCACTACAATGGTTTTCGCAAGCGAGCGGGAACATTATTATGCAGTCTTTCAATCGGACCTGAAAAACGGTGTGTGGAAACAACCCAGGAACATTACAATGGAACTGGAATCGGATGGGGACTTTTTACCTTCTTCCCTCTCCTATAACGGGAAGAAACTATTCCTGATCCACTTTGAGAACTCCCATTTCGATCTTTTTGAAAGCAGTTACCGCAACGGACGATGGATGCCGGTATCACCCCTCGCATTGAATACTTTCGAAGATGAAATACATGCCTGCCTCAGTCCGGACGGGAAAACACTCTATTTTGTCAGCAATAGAAATGGAGGATTGGGAGGATTGGACATTTATGAATCAACACTGGATGATGAGGGAGATTGGGGTAACCCCATCAATCTTGGAGAACCGGTGAATACACCCTACCATGAACACACTCCATTCCTGTCCATGGACGGACAACTACTTTTCTTTAGTTCAACCGGACATCCCGGAATGGGAGGATATGATATTTTCTATTGCCGGAAAAATGAAGATGATACCTGGTCAAAACCCCAAAATATCGGGTACCCGCTAAACACGACCGATGATGATATCCATTTTGCTCCGGGTTCGTTACCCGGTAGCGATACACTCCGGCTTGGCTATATTTCCAGGTATGATACGTCAGGACAGAACATTTATGAATTGGTTTTTGAGAAAGACGGCTTCAAAAAGATGTCGGAAAATCTGACTATCCTGCCACAAGATCTCACCACTCCTGCTGAGATAAATGCCCTGTTAACAGCAGAAATTGAGCCACCACCGGCTGAAGTGGAAAAAGAAGAAAAAATCGATACGATCAGCCCGGTATTGTTTGCCTTTGACGATTATAGCTTCTCAAAAACAGCTACCCGTGAACTGGGCCATCTTCTCCGGATACTGCAGCAGGATACAACCATCCACCTTATCATCATCGGTCATACTGATTCACGCGGAAGTGAATCGTACAATAGGAACCTCTCGAAAAAAAGAGCACTCGCCGTGCTTGACTACCTCACAAAAAAAGGCATTGACGCCGAACGGTTGAAACCTTTCTGGAAAGGAGAATCACAGCCGGTGGCCCGAAACAACTTCCCGGATGGAACAGATGATCCCGAAGGACGGAGACTGAACCGCCGGGTAAGTTTCGGTTTTGACGATCCGGTACCAGAAAATATCATCATCCTGAAGGTTAAAAATCAGGAAAAATGAATAATAATTCTTAATTTGGTACCAGAACGAAGACATGAGTATGGAGCTTGATTATGACTTTTTTTCAGTAGGAAAGAATATCGAACCGAAACAGGGAAGGGTTTTGATCTCTGAACCGTTCCTTGCCGATATATACTTCAAACGGTCCATTGTTTTTCTTACCGAGCATAACGAAAAAGGAACCGTCGGATTTGTCCTTAATAAACCGGTTAAGATACCGGTAAATGAGGTACTCGAAGATTTTCCTGAAATTGAAGCAGAAATATCCCTCGGCGGCCCGGTTGGTACCAATACCATTCACTATATCCATACCCTTGGAAACCAGATACCCAACAGTGTTAAAGTATACAAAAATATTTACTGGGGAGGGGATTTCGATACGGTAAAAAACCTTGTAAAATCAGGTTTGGTACAAAAAGATCAAATTCGCTTCTTTGTTGGATACGCCGGCTGGAAACCAAAACAACTGGAAAACGAAATCTCCGAAAATTCATGGGTCATCTCCGAACTTCCCCCAAATGTTATCATGCAATCGGTGGATGATGATATCTGGAAAACTACCCTGAAGGAAATGGGCAGAAAGTATAAACTCTGGGCTAATTTCCCGGAAAACCCGGGGATGAATTGAAGAACCGCCTGCCATATTGGATCGGATTATTACCCTAAACGACACATCGGAAATTTATGCACGCAGACGCCATTCATGGCGTCTGTGCCTTAAATGCCTTGAAAAGGTCAGAATTTGAGGCTGAGGCGAAGGAAAAATTCTCAAAGAAAATTTGTATGATTCTCGAGACCCAATAACTCAATAACCCAATAACAAATTTTATCAAAATCCCTCAAACCAAAAAACCATACAATCTCCTACTTATTTAGAATAATTCTTATTAAATTTGCAACACATTTATAGTATGACAATACACTCCATTGCTTATTGATTACCCATTATGAGTAAAAACGAGACAAAAGAGAAACATAACATCTCCTTTGAAGATTTTAAAAAGGAAGTGATCAGTGATTATAAACTGGCGAACCTGAGCCGAAACATCAGCATTATCGGCAGACGGGAAGTGCTCACCGGAAAAGCTAAATTCGGGATCTTCGGTGACGGCAAAGAGATTGCACAATTGGCTCTTGCCAAACAGTTCAGGAATGGTGACTGGCGATCAGGTTATTACAGAGACCAGACCTGGATGATGGCTGCAGAATTGTTCACTGCTGAAGAGTTTTTTCACCAATTGTATGGAAATACCGATGGTAAACTCAACCCGGGAAACGGAGGAAGATCATTCAATAATCACTTTTCTACACCGAATATCAATCCCGATGGCAGCTGGAGAGAGCTGACAAAACAGAAGAATTCGTCAGCTGACATCTCACCAACAGCAGGTCAAATGCCACGGTTACTTGGCCTTGCCTATGCATCAAAACTGTTCAGGCAAAATAAAGAGCTGCACAATTATACCAATCTTTCCATTCAGGGAAATGAGGTAGCATTCGGATCGATCGGTGATGCCAGCACAACCGAAGGACACTTTTTTGAGACCATGAATGCTGCCGGAGTACTGCAGGTCCCGTTAGCACTATCGGTCTGGGATGATGGATATGGAATTTCCGTACCCCGTGAATACCAGACGACCAAAGGAAGTATTTCTGAAATCCTCAAGGGTTTTGAACGGGATAAAGATAATCCCGGTATTCTTATATATCATGGTAAAGGCTGGGATTATCCAGGTCTGTGTAAAATGTTTGAAGAAGGGATACCCATTTGCCGTGAGGAACATGTACCGGTATTGTTTCACATTACTGAAGTAACCCAGCCCCTGGGACACTCAACATCCGGATCCCATGAACGGTATAAAAGCCCTGAACGGCTTCAGTGGGAAAAGGATTTAGATCCGATAAAAAAAATGCGTGAATGGATGATCGAGTCGGAGATCGCTTCGGCTGAAGAACTGGATGAGATCGAAGCAATTGCCGAACAGGAAGCGAAAGAAGCCAGGAAGAATGCCTGGAATGCTTTCCAGGACCCGATAAAAACGGAGCGGGAAGCCCTGATCAAAATTATCGATAACCGGTCCTGTATGTGCAAAAGAGAGAAGATCGATAAGGTAGGACTGATTACCGATGAGCTCAAAAAAGTGATCAATCCGATACGCAAGGATAACTTCAGCTCAGCAAAAAAAATCCTGAGACACATATGTCTCGACTGTTCAATCAGGAAAGAGCTGCAAAGAGATCTCTCCGCCTGGCTTAAACGGAATTATGAGGACAGCATGGAACGGTACAATACATTTGTTTACAATGAAACGGATAGATCGGCACTCAACGTCAAAGAGGTTAAACCCGAATTCAACGAAGACTCACCCATGGTTCCTGGACGTGAAATACTCCGTGATAACTATAACTACCTGTTCGAACATAATCCACTGCTGGTTACCTTTGGAGAAGATACCGGCATTATTGGTGGAGTGAATCAAAGCCTCGAAGGACTTCAGAAAAAATATGGCGAGCTGAGAATCACGGATACCGGGATACGCGAAACAACAATATTGGGCCAGGGAATCGGCCTTGCCCTCCGCGGCATGAGACCCATTGCAGAAATTCAGTACCTCGATTACCTGTTGTACGCCCTTCAAACCTTCAGCGATGACCTGGCTACTACCCATTACCGTACACGGGGAAATATGGTTGCACCGGTAATCGTCAGCACCAGAGGCCACCGGCTCGAAGGAATATGGCACTCGGGATCACCGGTTAGCATGGTGATCAATTCCATCCGTGGTGTCTATGTCTGTGTCCCCAGAAACATGACCCAGGCAGCCGGATTCTACAATACCCTCCTGCAAGCCGATGATACCGCGCTGGTCATTGAACCGCTGAACGGTTACAGATTGAAAGAAAAACTGCCATCCAACATCGGGCAATACACCGTACCTCTCGGGGTGCCCGAAATTCTCAGGAAAGGAGAAGATATTACCCTGGTTACCTATGGATCATGTGTGAAAATTGCACAGGTGGCGATTGAACAACTGGCAGAATTCGACATATCGGTCGAGCTGATCGATGTACAAACCTTGCTGCCATTCGATACCCATGATATTATCCTCGAATCCATAAAAAAAACCAACCGCGTGCTCTTTTTTGATGAAGATGTTCCCGGAGGAGCTACTGCCTTTATGATGCAACGGGTGGTGGAAGATAGAGGAGGATTCAATTACCTCGATTCATCACCACGAACCCTGGCAGCCGAAGAACATCGGCCAGCATATACTACCGATGGTGATTACTTCTCAAACCCGAATGAGGAGGATGTCTTTGAAACCATCTACGCGATCATGCACGAAACAAACCCGGAGAAATACCCGGAAATCTATTAATGCTTGGTTTTTCTAAATCGTCTTTTGGTGTTCTTCGGTAAAGATGCCCATATCGTAGTTCGGTTACGTATTTCGTTGTAAAAAAATATTTAATCCGTTTTTGCCCTATTAATCAGGGTGTTATATGAGACGTTGCATGCAACGTCTCTACTATTGCATGACCATTGAATGACAACCGAATGACTATCGTCCAAAGGACTCCTATGGAGAATGACAATGGTTTGACCAGGTTTCGAATTGTATAATCCTGCCGGAGCGTTATATCTCGCACTCACACATTCCTCTTTCTTTCTCTTCGCGGTAGCATTTGAGTTCGTCGTGTCGCACACAGGTGATCCCCCGTGCCTTCATCTCCTTGTTTTTTCCTATCGAGCTGGAAGGAAATTTGCCGCCTTTCTTTACCAGCATGCGGATGGATAGCCCGATCAGCGAAAGGGCTATTATGACGGTTGAAAGCAATATCAATTTAAAAAACATACCCGTAAAAAATTGAGTTAAATCTATTGGGCAAAGATAGCCATTAATTATGTATATTGTGTGCTTAATTTTTATGAGTCGGTATTTACCATGTCCACTGCAAAAAAACCCACGTTATTTCAAGCACTCATCCCGATCCTGTTTTTAATCCTGTTTCTCGCCCTGAATGTTAAGTTTTTTGCTGATGATACGCTGGGTGGTGCCAATCAGATGGCACTGATACTTGCTGCTATGGTGGCAGGGATCATAGCATGGAGACTTGGTCTGTCGTGGAATTCGGTTCGCGACGGTATTGTGAAAAGTATCGGATCTGCCATGCCTTCCATTCTGATCCTCTTCCTGATCGGTTCACTGGCTGGCACCTGGATGATCAGTGGTGTTGTTCCGGCGCTGGTCTATTATGGACTGAAGATTTTAAATCCCACCATTTTTCTTTTTGCTGCGGTGGTTATCTGTTCTATTGTCTCGCTCGCCACGGGCAGTTCATGGTCAACGGTAGCAACCATCGGAATCGCCCTTCTTGGAATCGGAAGCGCTATGGGTATCCGGGAGGGGATTGTAGCCGGTGCGATCATTTCAGGTGCCTATTTTGGTGATAAGATGTCTCCCATGTCCGACACAACGAATCTTGCTCCAGCTATGGCGGGTACGGACCTGTTTACGCATATCCGGTATATGGTCTATACCACGGGACCTACAATACTGATTACCATGATAATCTTTCTGATCATGGGATTTACCTATGATTTTAAATCAACACCGGGTGATATTGAGAGTGTTTTATCAGCAATTAAATCGTCATTTAACATCACACCCTGGCTGTTCATTGTCCCGGTGTTTCTGATCGTAATCATCATCCGGAAGGTACCTCCTGTTCCTTCCCTTCTTGCAGGTACGTTGCTCGGTGGAATTTTTGCCATCATTTTTCAACCCCAGATTATTGATCAGGTTTCAGGGATCGATGGCAGTTATATCAAGTCGAGTTACATTGCCCTGATGCAATCGATGTTTGGTCCGGTGGAAATTCACACGGTGAATGAATCGGTCAACGAACTGCTTTCCACACGGGGAATGGCAGGTATGCTGAATACAATATGGCTGATCATTGCTGCCATGGTATTTGGCGGGGTAATGGAATCGGCCGGTTTATTGATGAGAATCACACAGAGTGTTATTAAATATGTAAAATCCACCACTGCACTGGTTGCATCCACGGTCGGGACCTGTATCTTCTTTAACGTTACCGCTTCAGACCAATATATTTCGATTGTCGTTCCCGGAAGGATGTATGCCAAAACATTCCGGGATATGAAGCTGAAGCCGGAGCTGCTTAGCCGGACGCTTGAAGATTCGGGAACGGTAACGTCTGTATTGATTCCCTGGAATACCTGCGGTGCAACCCAGGCAAGTGTTCTCGGAGTACCCACAATGACCTATGCCCCGTTTGCTTTTTTCAACCTGATCAGTCCGCTGATGACCATTTTTATGGCAGCTTTCAACATCAAAATCCGGAGGTTTGAAGAAGACGAGAAAAACGAGGTTAAAAATTAAATGTTGAAAAGTTAAATGTAAGTGAGACGGTATTGGGTTAGTGAGCAGTGATGATCTGTTACGGGATATCACCTCTTATCAACTTATGAACATATCAACTTATAACAAACTTTTATCTTTCCTGCCTGCCGGCAGCTTAAAATGTATCACCCTTTGCCTTAATCTTTTTGACACATCATGCTACCTATTCTCAAATTTTCCAATCAGACACCTCAATAACCTAATAACCCAATAACTCATTAACATTTTCTTTCAACTCACTACTCACCTCTCACTACTCCTCTCCTCTATCATTTCCAGAAACCCTTCCGTAGCCCAGGTCTCAAATGCACCATCATTCCCCGAATAGATAAAAAAGGCGTCCAGCTCATCCAGTTGTGAGATCATGTCAATGCTTTTCTCCAGTCCCATTACCATACAGGCGGTGGCAAAAGCATCGGCAGTCATGCAATCATTGGCAACAATGGTTGCACTCAGAAGGTTGTGTGTGACCGGGTATCCGGTGGCCGGGTCGATGGTGTGGGAATACTTAACCCCATTCTCCACGTAAAATTTACGGTAGTTACCGGAGGTAGCCAGGGAGCGGTTATAGAGTGAAACGATCACCTGCAATTCCCGGCCCGGGATCAGGTTGTTATCGATGGGTTTATCCACACCGATTTTCCACTGCTCTCTGGCGTTTTTCAATCCGGAAGCAGAAACCTCGCCACCCAGTTCAACCAGGTAGCGATCGATCCCCCTGTTTTCAAAAAATCGGGCAAGCAGATCAACCGAATAGCCCTGGGCAATTGCATTTAAATCCAATAGCACTCCATCCAGGGATTTAACCACCCTGTCCCCCACCATGCTCACCTTTTCCATACCGACATATTGAAGAAGGCTGTCGATCATAGCACTATCCACCCGCTCCCTTTCTCCCGGGCCAAAACCCCAGGCATTGACCACAGGACCAACGGTAATATCGAATGCACCATCCGTGATCGCCGACACCTCAACGGCTTTACGGAAAACCGTTTCAAACAGCTCATCTGCTATCACAAGACTATCATTCCGGTTAATCCTTGAAATGATCGACTCGGGATGGTAAAGGGAGAGTGATTCATCAATCCGCCTCAACAGGGAATCAATCTCATCCTGAAATAAGAATTCGTCTTTGTGCAGTAAAAAATCAATGGAAAGATCCGGTATATAGATAATATGGTAGGTTGTTCCCTGGGCAAACCCATCGATTACCAGGTAGGAACTCCTCCTGTAATTGATGTGAACTAAAACCAGCAGAAGGATGATCAATGCAGCCAGGGCAATGATCCATTTCCTGATCCTATCCTCCAAAATCATCAAAATCGATCATTTCTTCGGGTACTCCAAGGTCGTAGAGCATCTTGTTCACGGCATCGTTCATTAAGGGGGGACCGCACATGTAGTATTCAATCTCCTCCGGTTCTTCATGTTTGCTCAGGTATTCATCATAGATCACCTGGTGAATGAAACCGACATATCCATCCCATTTATCTTCTTCTTTGGGCTCGGAGAGGGCAATATAAAAAGAGAAATTGGGGAATTTCTTTTCCAGATCCCTGAATTGGTCTTCATAAAATATCTCACGCATGGAACGGGCACCATACCAGTAAGACACTTTCCTGTTGGTTTTCAATGTATGAAACAGGTGAAAGAGATGGGACCTCATCGGCGCCATGCCTGCTCCACCACCGATATAAAGCATTTCATTTTCGGTGTGCTTGATAAAGAATTCGCCAAATGGACCGGATATGGTAATTTTATCGCCCGGTTTCCTGGAGAAGATAAAGGATGAACAGATCCCCGGGTTCACATTCATAAACGCACATTTTGCCCTGTCCCAGGGCGGTGTGGCAATCCGGATATTGAGCATGATGATGTTTCCTTCTGCAGGATGATTGGCCATGGAGTAAGCACGAAATGTCTCTTCAGGATTTTTCATCTTCAGATCCCACATCTTGAACTTATCCCATTCATCCCGGTATTCCTCCTCCACATCGATATCCCTGAAATCAACCTCAATTTTCGGAACATCGATCTGGATATAACCACCCGATTGAAAATCGAGTGTCTCCCCTTCCGGCAGTTTTACAACAAACTCCTTTATGAATGTTGCCACATTGTGGTTGGAAACCACCTCACATTCCCACTTTTTAATGCCCAGAATGGCTTCAGGAACAATAATCTCTATATCTTCCCTGATCTTAACCTGGCAGCCCAGCCTCCAGTTGTTCTGTTGTTCCTTGCGTGTAAAAAACCCGGTTTCGGTAAGTAGTATCGATCCACCTCCCTTGATAACCTGGCACTTACACAAACCACACGTTCCACCCCCTCCGCAGGCAGAAGGAAGAAATATCTCCTGGCCTGACAGGGTTGTGAGTAGTGTTGATCCCGGATCAACCGTATACTCCCTGTCATTCACCTTCAGTTTAACCTCTCCCTGAGGCGTAAGCTTTTTCCTGGCATACAGCAGGATAACAACAAGAAAAAGAATGATGATAAGAAAAACAACAATGCTGGACAATATGATTGTTGTTTGTGTGCTAAGCAGGATCATCTTCGGATGTATTATTGATTCAAAACACGATTAATTACTACAATTTTATACCCATGAAACTCATGAATGCAATCCCCATCAGACCGGTAATGATAAAGGTAATACCCAATCCCCTGAGGGGAGCCGGAACATTGGAATAGCGAATCTTTTCACGGATGGCTGCAATACCTACGATTGCCAGGAGCCAGCCGACACCCGAGCCCAGCCCGAATACGGTAGCTTCGGCAATATTCTGATACTCAGCCTGCTGCATGAACAGTGAACCACCCAGAATGGCACAGTTGACGGCAATGAGCGGAAGAAAAATTCCCAGTGAGTTATAGAGTGCCGGGGAAAACTTCTCAATCACCATCTCTACCAGCTGAACCATGGATGCAATCACGGCAATGAACATGATGAATGAAAGGAAACTGAGGTCAACCTCGGCAAACGATTCTCCCAGCCAAACCAGGGCTCCCTCTTTCAACATGTATTTCTCAATCAGGTAATCCACCGGTACCGTTATCCCGAGAACGAAGATTACGGCAATACCGAGACCAACAGAGGTTTTTACCGTTTTTGAAACAGCCAGGTAGGAACACATACCCAGGAAATAGGCAAAAACCATATTGTTGATGAAGATCGATTTAATGAAAATATTGATTAAGTTTTCCATGATCCGGAATGTTCTTTTTTGATTAGTTTTCTTCGATTAACGCTTTGTTTTTCGCGCGTTGTACCCAGATGATGATCCCAACCGTGATCAGGGCCATGGGTGAAAGGATCATCAAACCGTTGTCTTCATATCCGATATTGTACAGCCCGATCTTTTCAAAGATGGGATACCCTAACAGTTCTCCCGAACCCAGCAGCTCCCTGAAAAAACCTACGATGATCAGAATAATGCCGTAGCCTGCGGCATTCCCGACTCCATCAAGGAATGATGGCCATGGCTTGTTACCCAGAGCAAACGCTTCCAGCCGTCCCATGATGATGCAATTGGTGATGATCAGCCCGACAAATACCGAGAGCTGCCTGCTGACATCGTATGCAAATGCTTTCAACACCTGGTCAACCAGGATCACCATTAAGGCGATCACCGTTAGCTGTACGATAATCCTGATCCGCGGTGGAACACGTTTGCGGATCAGTGAGATGACCACATTCGAAACGGCCAGAACGACCAGGACCGAAATAGCCATCACAATCGCAGGTTTCAGCTTGGCAGTAACGGCAAGTGCCGAACAGATCCCCAGAACCTGAACGGTGATCGGATTCTCATCATTGAGGGGATTGGTTAATAACTTGATATTCTTCGTCGAGAATAACGGTTCCTTATCACTCATCTTTTTTGCTCTTTTGATTCTTAAAATAATTTTCGTACCCGGATAGACAATCCATCAGCATCGCCTCCAGTCCCTTGCTGGTAATGGTCCCCCCGGATATAGCGTCCACCTCGTTGAGCCTTTTCGGATCGGCTTTTCCCCGGATCACCGCGATGGAGATAAAATCACCGGCTTCGTCAAAGATCTTCTTACCTGCAAATTGCTCCTGGAACCAGTCGGTGTTGATCTCGGCACCCAGCCCGGGGGTCTCTCCATCGTGATCGAAATTGGTGCCGTAAATACTGTTCATATCGTCAGAAAAAGAGACGTACCCATAGATCGGACCCCAGAGTCCCTTTCCTTCTACCGGGACAATGTATTTCATCTCTCCCTCTTCCAACTCCCCGACAAAAACAGGGTATGCTCTCTCATCATGCGGTTTCCT
>Ga0315550_1002376_pt1 | contig 11546 bp, 5 predicted proteins | sample SalMarSW160190MG_2_FD_203100 | JGI IMG/M metagenome (GOLD analysis project Ga0315550, IMG submission 203100) | Salt marsh sediment microbial communities from the Plum Island Ecosystem LTER, Massachusetts, United States - Salt Marsh Sediment SW1601-90 ... | reverse complement strand
CTAGGAAGCACCATTGTTGTACCGGTCTTAACTGTCTGAACAGCGATGATTATACCTCAGTTCTGGTCCTGTACCTGTTTCTTTCCGAAAGAATTATCCTGAAGGATGAAGGATTATGAGTAGCTCATTTGAAACACACCCAAATCAAATCATGCAGTGCGTGATTTCAAACACGCACTGCATGATTTTCGTTTCCCATGGGCAAAATCAGTGTGATTCAGCGTTTGCCCGTGCCGCGCTTTGCCAGGCAGCCGGTGCCTAGACCACCAGGGGATCGCTCGGATGGTCGGCGTTCCCCAGTGCCTTGCTATTCCGTGTATGCTTTTAGCACAAGTGGTAGAAACACTTTTCTCAGGCGTCGTGTTGTATACCGGTAGACGCCAGGGCTAACCAGGGTGTCTCCATTGCTTGCTACGTCCCACTCCATATCGGTGACGCTCGCTATGTACCCGCCGGTCGTACCTGCGTATAGAATCACCCTGCCGGTCGCCGTTACCTCGGCCAGGGAGTATACGGGGACTTGGCCCAGTATGCCATCGGCCGGTCGCCACGACTGCCCGCCGTTCGTCGAGCGGTATAGCCCGCCGCTCGTGGCAAAGTAGAGCACCGGTGGGTCCTCGTGGGTGAAGAGAATCCGCTGGAAATCTCCGCTCGTAGAGCCGACCTTTGCCCACGATTCGCCGTGGTTTTCCGAAGCATACAGACCATCGTATTTGGTCAAGGCGAACACGCGGTAGGGAGGGCTCGGCTCCACGGCGATGCTCCTGACCTCATCCAACGCCACTATGCCCTCGCCCATTCGCTGCCAGGTCTGTCCGCCGTCGGTGCTCTTGAGCATGCCACTCTTGCCGTCCGGGCCTGTCGCCGCATAGACGATCGTCGGCGTGACGATATCGTAAGCCAGGTCGGTGACCGGACTGATGTGCTGGCTGGCGGTCAACGTCGTCGTCCAAGTTGCTCCGTGATCCGTGCTGCGGTAGATAGCGCCCATGTTGATGGCGAAATCGTTGCAGAAGCCGTGGATCCCTGCTAACAGCGTGCCAGCCTGTGTCGGATCTGCCCGCAAAACCTCGGGTGCGAACATCTGCGTGTTTAAGCATACGTCGGGCGGGTCGAGTTCTCCATAGGTCGGCCACGACTGTCCGCCATCTTCGCTGCGGTAGACTCTTTCGTTTGTGCCCAAGTAGACAATAGTTGGGGTGAATGGATCAACTAGTGTACTACTCCCGCCATCGGGAGTATCCAAGAATTGCCAGACCTCACCGCCTCGCGTTGCCTTGTAGATCCCGTCTTCGTTCCATTTCATCAGCGCGTACACGACGTCCGGATGGCCCTTGACGGTGGCCAGTTGGTCCGGGTACATCAGAGTCAGGCCTTGATTGATGGCGCGCCAGCTTGCTCCGCCATTCGTCGTCTTGTGGACGCCACTCGCTCCGTCATCTCCCACATAGATGGTATTGGGATCGGTTGGGTGTAAGGCAACGTCGCCCCCTCCGGCTCCCGGCCCAAAGGATACCCACGAGTCGCCGCCATTCATCGTCTTGTAGGGCGTCCCCCAGCACCCTCCGGCAAGCATTGTCTGCGAGTAGGTATCGCCCCAGCCGACAGGAGCGAATTCGATGAATGGGCAGGCCAGCGATCCCACAGGGTTCGCCACTGTGATCCACGCAGTGTGTTCTGCATTGGTGCTCTTTAGCGTGACGTTGGGCATATTCATGCAACCGTTGGAAGCCCACAACTCGTGGGAGCCATAGGGATTGAATGCCAGAGTAAGTTCCCCATTCACAGGCACAGGAGTCGCTACATAAGTCCACGTTTGCCCTCCGTTAGTTGAGCCGAAAAGGTGGCCGCCTCTGGTGCCCAGATACATGGTCAGCGGGTCGGTGGGGTGGAACACCACGTCGTTCACGCGCGTATCGGTGAGGCCGGTCGTCACGGTTACCCATGTCTGGCCGTAGTCCTCTGATTTCCACAGGCCGCCGGTTCCATCCCATCGATTGCCAGCATAGACGGTGCCACTGATCGTGGGATGAGGGTACGCGTCTTCTCCTGGGGCGTAGAGAGGTATCCAGGTGTCTCCGCCATCGTCCGAACGATGGAGCGTCCATGGCGCGAACATGTAGAGTCTGTTAGGATCGAGAGGGTCTATTGCCAGGTTGCGCACGCTATACACGCCGCCAGCGACCTTGTGTGACCAGTTCTCGCCGCCATCCTGACTGCGGAACAGGCCGACGTCACCTGAGACGGCATAGACCGTCGTGGGAGTAAGGGGATTGACAACTAGTTGGCCAACCTTTCCACCGTAGAGCTTGCCCGCCGTCCACACGCCGATGCCCTGTGTCACGGTGAAGGCGTTCGCCAGGCTGGTCGATTCTGCGCTGGGATTCTCGACGGTCAGCGTGTAAACGCCGGGGGTCATTCCCCACGGAACCGTCGCCATCAGCCTCGTGGCGCTCATCCATTCCACATCCTCCAGCGATGTATTCCCCAGGTAGACCGTTGGCGTGAAGATAAAGTCCGTGCCGGTGATGATGACGCGGGTGTCGAGATCGTTGGGGGCGTACGATGGACCAACCTCTAGCACCGTCAGGTCGAGTGGAGCAGCCAGCGCTACTTCGGGGCTTTTGTATCTGGCTGGTTCCAACAGGTAGACCAGCATCAGTAATGCAACCACTGAGGTAAGCACGGCTGCTGCAACCAGTAATTGTCTCTTCATCCGAGTGCCTCCTTTTTTGCTAAACAAACGACGACGCACCTGTGCTGTGGACAGAGCGCGCCGTCTGTACGTCGTTCATTCTTATCCGGACTCTTTCGTTATCACTAATGAGAATAATATTAGCACGATTCTCCTGTTGGTGCAAATGAGTGCAAGCCCGGCAGCTGTCAAACCGTCGCTGCCTGGCCCCTGAACTGGCTCATGTACAGGTGGTGGTAAAAGCCTTCTTGGTCCAGCAGTTCCTGGTGTGTGCCGCACTCGATCACCTTGCCGCCGTTGATCACAAGGATGTTATTGGCCTCGCGGATGGTGCTCAGGCGGTGGGCGATGACGAAGCTGGTGCGGTCCTCCATCAGGCGCAGCATGGCCTCTTGGATGCGCTGCTCGGTGCGCGTATCGACGCTGCTGGTTGCCTCGTCCAGGATGAGGATGCCCGGATCGGCCAGCACCGCGCGGGCGATGGCCAGGAGCTGCCGCTGCCCCTGGCTCAAGTTGCTGCCCTGCTCCGAAAGCTCCGTTTGATAGCCCTGCGGCAACCGATGGATGAACTGGTCGGCGTTGGCCAGCTTGGCCGCGGCGATGACCTCCTCGTCGGAGGCGTCGAGCCGCCCGTAGCGTATGTTCTCCATCACCGTGTCGGAGAACAGGTACGTATCCTGCAGCACGATGTCCAGCTTGCGGCGCAGGTCGTCCAGCTTGATCTGGCGGATGTCCACGCCGTCGATCAGGACAGAGCCGCTGTCGATGTCGTAGAAGCGAGTCAGCAGGTTGACGATCGTCGTCTTGCCCGCTCCCGTCGGCCCCACCAGGGCGATGGTCTGACCCGGCCGGGCGTGCAGACTGACGTGCTTGAGCACGGGCACGCCCTCCTCGTAGCCAAAGCATACGTCGTCAAAGACCACGTCTCCCTCGACCTGGGTCAGGGCGCGCGCGTCCGGCGCGTCCTGCAGCTCGGGCTCCTCGTCGATGGTCTCGAACACGCGCTCCGCCCCGGCGATGGCCGACTGGATCGAGCCGTACAGGTTGGCGATCTGGTTCAGGGGGCGCGAAAACTGCCGTGCATAGTTGACAAAGGTGGCGATGTTGCCCACCGTCGCCAGGCCCTGCACGGCCATCCAGCCGCCCGCCCCGGCGACGATAGCAAAGCCGACGTTGTTGACAAAGTTGTTGATCGGGCCCATCACTCCGCCAAAGGTCTGGGCGTAGGTGGAGGCCCGCCGCAGCCGTTGGTTGGCGGCGTCGAACTGGGCGATGACCGTCCGCTCGCGCACGTACGCCTTGACCACGCGCTGCCCGGTGACCGTCTCCTCGATGATGCCGTTCAGCTTGCCCAGGGCGGCCTGCTGCTCGCGGAATCCCCGGCGCGTGTGCGTGGCGATCCAGCGGCTGAGGAACATCATCAGCGGGATCGTCACCAGGCTGACCAGGGCCAGGCGGGTGTTGATCACGAACATCATCGTCGCTACACCGACGACGCTCAACACGCTGGAGAGCAACTGCGTAACGCCTTCGGCCAGCACGTTGCTGATGTTTTCCACATCGTTCGTCAACCGGCTCATCAGCTCGCCGTGGGTGCGCTGGTCGAAAAAGCGCAGGGAGAGCGTCTGCAGCCGGGCGAACAGGTCGTCGCGGATATCGCGCACGGCGCGCTGGGATACGCCAGCGATCACGTAGGTCTGCAGCCAGGTGGTCAGAGACAGGGCCACGGCCACCCCGGCCATCAGCAGCGCCGTGTGCGCCAGGCCGGGCAGGTCGCCTTCGAGGATGTATAAGTCGATGGCCCGCCCCATCAGGTACGGCCCCAGGAGATCGAGGCCGGAGCTGGCGGCCACCAGCAGGGCCGTCCCCACCAGCGCCCACCGCTGGCGCTTGAGGTAGCCCCAGATGCGCAGCAGCGTGCTGCGTGTGTTCTGGGCGCGCTCCTCGTTCAGCATGTGTTGCCAGGGCGGCCCGCGGCGTCCCATGATCGGGGGCGGGCCTTGATCTTGACGGCCCTGACGAGATCGGTCGTTGTGTGTCTGTCTACGCTCGGCCATGGACCGCCCCTCCGTTTCCCAATTGAGACTCGGACGGAAGCTCAGCTTCTAGCAGAAGCTGAGCTTCCGCGATCTCGCGGTAGATTGGGCTGGATGCCAGCAGCTCGTTGTGCGTGCCCTCGGCGGCGATGTGCCCGTCGTCGAGCACCAGGATCTTGTCGGCTGTGAGCACCGTGCTGATGCGTTGGGCGATGACGAATACAGTACCTGTATTTTGTACGGTGCCCGTATTTTGACTCGTCCGGTCTCGCATCACGTGCTCCAGCGCGTCCTGGATCTTGGCCTCGGTCTCGACGTCGACCGAGCTGGTGCTGTCGTCGAGGATCAGGACGGCGGGCTGCACGAGCAGGGCGCGGGCGATGGCGATGCGCTGTTTCTGTCCGCCGGAGAGGTTGACGCCACGCTGGCCCACCTCGGTGTCGTAGCCATTGGGGAACTGGGTGATAAAGTCGTGGGCCTGGGCTGCCTTGGCGGCGGCGAGCACCTCCTCGTCGCTGACGTCGGGCCGCCCGTAGCGGATGTTGTCGCGGATCGTGCCGGTAAAGAGCACCGATTCCTGCAGCGCGATGCCGATGTTGCGGCGCAGGGCGGCCGCGTCCACGTCGCGCACGTCCACGCCGTCGATGGTGACCCGACCGCCGGTCACGTCGTAAAAGCGGGGAATCAGGTGGATCAGGCTGGATTTGCCCGATCCCGTCGCGCCGAGCACGGCGACGGTCTGTCCCGGTTCGGCGGTAAAGTTGATCGTCTTGAGCACCGGGTCGCGTCCGTCGCTGTCGTAGCTAAAGGTCACGTTTTCAAACGCCACCCGCCCCCGCGGTTCGAACGTCTCCAGGGCAGCGGGTTTGTCCTGCACGTCGGGCTCGCTGCTCAGCACCTCCTGGATGCGCTCCGCCGACGCCTGGGCCCGCGCGGCGCGGATCACCAGCATGCTGACGAACGTCAGCGACATCAGCGTGCGCATCAGGTAGTTGACAAAGGCGATCAGTTCGCCCACCTGCATGTCGCCGTAGGTCACCTGGAGACCGCCAAACCAGATGGCGCCTACCACGCCCAGGTTGAGCGCCAGCATCGTCGCCGGCATCGTCACGGCCACTGTCCTCGTTGCGTGGACCGTCTGTGCCATCAGCCGCTCGTTGGCCGCCTTGAAGCGCCCTGTCTCGTGCGCGCCGCGGACGAATGCCTTGACCACGCGCACGCCGGCCAGGTTCTCCTGCATCACCGTGTTCAGCTTGTCGAGCCGGCGCTGCACCTCGCTGAACAGCGGATAGGCCTTGTTGATCGCCCAGACCAGCACGGCCAGCGCCACTGGCCCTAGCACGACCAGCAGGAGGGCCAGGCGCGGGCTGGTGAGGATCGCCAGGAGCAGGCTGCCTACCAGCATCAGGGGCGCCCGGACCATGATCCTGAGCATCATCGAAACCACCTCCTGCACCTGGGTCACGTCGTTGGTCAAGCGGGTGATGAGCTGGCCGGTCTCCAGTTTATCGAGATTGCCGAAGGAGAGCGACTCCACCTTGCGGAAGAGGGCGTCGCGCAGGTCGGCGCCAAATCCCTGCGAGGCCAGCATGGTGAACACGGTGCAGCCCACGCCGCCCACCGCGCCCAGCAGCGCCAGCCCGACCATCAGCAGGCCCGTCCGTGTGACCACGGCCATGTCCGTCTGTGCGATGCCCTCGTCGACGATGCGCTGGATCATCCGGGGCTGCATCAGGTCCATCGCTACTTCCAGGACCATCAGCAGGGGGGCCAGCGTGGCCGAGAACCAATATGGTTTGAGAAACTTGAACAGCTTGGATGACTTCATTCTGTCTTGCGACTCCTCGTTATATACTTTGCCGTCTAATGAATCGGATACAAAAAAACTGTGTCCGGTGGATGTCTAGCCCGGCGGCTTATCTTCGGTGACCTGGAGCAGGTTTTCACGCATGTGCAGGAAAAAGCGGCGCAGCAGCACGCGCTCCTCCAGGGTGAATCCGGCAAACGTTTCATCTTCCAGTGTGCGCCAGACCTGCTCAACCTGTGCTTGGACGGCGCGCCCATCGTCGGTGAGGTACACGCGCGATACGCGCTGGTCGTCGGGATCCGATCTGCGCTTGACGAAGCCGGCTTTTTCCATCCGCTGGACCATCTTGGTCATCGTGGAAGGCTGGACGTGCAGGCGGGCGGCCAATTCGCTGTGCGTCAACCCCTCTTGCTCCCACAGCGCGCGCAGCATCGGCGGTTGGCCGTGGTATAGCCCCAGCGCCTCCAGGAGCGTGTGCGCCCGGACATAGTGCAGGCGGCAGATTTGGGCCAGTAGAAAATCGATCGATTCCGGTTTGGATGGTGAGGACATAGCTTCTCCTGATGGATCACCTTAGAAAACTTAGCCGTCTAAGTATACCGCAGAAGCGTGTTTTTGTGAAGTTGATGCTGGAATGGGGTGGGTCGGTGGCAGTGTCTGTCCTATTTGAACCACGCCCCGCCGTTGATCTCGGTGATCTCGCCGGTGATGAAGGCGGCCAGGTCCGAGACCAGGAACAGTACCGCATCGGCCACGTCGCCGGGCACGCCCCCGCGCCCAAGGGGAATGCTGGCGATGGCCGCCTGTCTGCCCTCTTCGGTGTTGAAGGTCTCGTGGAAGGGCGTCTCCAGGATCAAGCCTGGCGCCACGGCGTTGACCGTGATGCCCCGGGGAGCCAGCTCCTTGGCCAGACCACGGGTGAGGCCCAGCAGGCCAGCCTTGGCCGCCGCGTAGGCCACTGCGCCGGGACCGCCGCCGTTGCGTGCCGCTAATGACGACATATGCACAATGCGGCCCCAGCCGGTCCGCATGTATGGCAGCGCCGCCCGGCTGCAGTAAAAGGCGCTGCTCAGATTGACGTTTATCACCCGATGCCAGTGCTCGTCGCTCATTTCGGCCACTGGCACGCGGCCCACCATGTACCCGGCGTTGTTGACCAGGATGTCGACGTGGCCGTCCAGCGCGCTGACCAGCTCCGGTACGCTCCGGTTGACCTCTCTGCTGTCTGTAGCGTCCATCCGTAGCGCCAGCGACTTGCGGCCCAGCGCGCGGATCGCGGTGACCGTCTGCTCGCCGGAGTTGGAAAAGTACGTCAGCCCTACGTCCGCCCCCGCCCGCGCCAGGACCAGGGCGATCTCTCGCCCGATGCCGGTGTTGCCTCCGGTAACCAGCGCTGTTTTGCCCTCTAGATTGATGCTCGTCATCGTAGCCTCCTTTATCTGGATCAGGCGCAATACTAGCACATTTCCCCGGTCGGGCAAACGGGAAGGTTGTCAAGGGAGCAGGCTTACACGTCCCTCCCCATCGATGGGTGAGGCTAGGAGGGGGTGAAAACAGCTTGCGACCTTCCCCCCCCCACCTAACCTCTCCCGCTATGGGGGAGGGATCGTGTGCCCCCTCCCAGGTGGGAGGGGGGCGCGCAGGACGCGCGAAGGGGAGGGACCGGATGCTTCCCGCTATGGGGGAGGGATTAGCTGCTCTTTCCCAGGAAGGGAAGGTTGACAATTATCTCGGGTTCTGGCATGATTACCGTGCAGTCTCTGCAAAAGGGATAGAAGAAAGAAGCGATATGCCCCACAAATCCCGCGCACGTCCCACGGTCGGTTTCCTCTCGACCTGGTCGGTCTATGAGGGCACGACTATCGACCGCTATACCCACACCCTGCTCCAGGGTGTCTGCGCCGCCGCGCGCGAGCTTGACTGCAATCTGCTCCTCGGCTGTGGGATCAGCCTGCCTGCCACGCCGCTCGAGAGCCGCACCGCCTGGCCGGTACCTGGCGTGGACGTGGATTTTGTCCCCGTCGGCCTCTGGAATACCGATGGGCTGATCGTCATCCCCGACGATCTCTCCGACGCACAGCTCGAGTACGTGCAGGATTTGGTTCGTTTGGGATTTCCCGTCATCCTGACCACGGCCGAAAAGCCGGGGCCGCTCGTGGCCGTGGACAACGCGGGCGGCATTCGGCAGGCGTTCGATCACCTCCTGCAACACGGGCATCGACGCATCGCGTTCATCGCGGGCAAATCGGGGCGCGGGGGCGATACAGCGGAACGCCTGGAGGCGTATCGCCAAGCGCTGCGCGATGCGAACATTGAGCAGGATGAACGCCTGATTGCCTTTGGCGAGCATCGGCGCGAGGACGGGCGTGTGGCCATGCAGCAGATCCTCTCCACGGGCGCGCCGTTTACCGCCGTGCTGGCGAGCAACGACCTCTCCTGCCTGGGCGCTGTGGAGGCGCTCCGCGAGGCCGGACGGCGCATCCCCGGGGACGTTGCCGTCATCGGCTTTGACGACATCCTCGATGCGCGCTCGCACCTTCCGCCGTTGACCACTATCCGGCATCCGACGTTTACGCTGGGCCACCAGGCCGTGCTTTCGGTGCTCGACGCGATCGCAGGGAAGCGGGCGGCCGAGACGCTCACGCGCGTGCCGACACAGCTCGTCATCCGCCAGTCGTGCGGGTGTCGGCCGGAAAGTATGCCGTTTCCCAAGCTGCCCGCGGATATCGAGGTGACGTCGGCCACCATCGCGCGCGCCATGGCGGAGGTGATGCTCGGTGAAGGGCGGCACAGTGCGCGCGAGGAAATCGAAAGCCGGTGCTTGGATCTCGCCCGCGCGTTCACGGTGAGCCTGGAGGCCAATGATCCCGCGCCGTTCGACGCGGCGATGAAGGGTCTTCTCGATTGGCTAGAAGGACGCGACGAAGATGCTTACGTATGGCACCCTGCGCTCTCGACGCTGCGGCGCGGGCTATCAGACCGGGCGTCGCTGACTTCTATGGCCAACCTCGTTTTTGCTGACGCGATGATCGACCGCGCGCGCCTCGAGATCGCCGAACAGGTGCAGCGCCAGGCGACCGACGCACTATTGCAGCACATGGAGATGGCGAACCGGCTGGGACTGATGACCTCTCAACTCCTCGCCGCGCTCGACGCATCAGAGGGCGCGCGGATGCAGTCCATCCGTGGCATTCTGGCCAACCACCTGCCTCAGTTGGGCGTCGAGCATGTGCTCGCGGCGCTGTATTCGATGGAGAGAGACCCTTCGCTTTCCCGTTGCACGGTTTTGCTCGACGCTGGTCTGCCAAAGAGTGGGGCCGGGCGTCAGTTTCCTGCCCGCGATTTTCCGCCGCCGGGACTGTACCCCGCCGGTAAGGCGCTTCAACTGGCGATCCTGCCGCTGGCGATTGACGACCACACGACGGGCTTTGTGGCCTTCAGCGCGACCAATCTCGAGCCCTGCGCGGCGATCGTGCACAACCTGGCCTCGGCGCTGCGCACCGGCAGGCTGTATCGCGACGCCATCGAGGGGCGCCAGCTGGCGGAGGAGGCAAACCGGCTCAAGAGCCGTTTCCTCTCCACCGTGAGCCACGAGCTGCGCACGCCTCTGAATCTGATCACCGGCTTGAGCGCCGTGCTGTTGCAGGAGGGAGAGCGGGTCGCGTCGGAAAAGTGCCTGGTAAACCGCGAAGATGTGGAGCACATCCATGCCAGTGCGCAGCACCTGGACGGTCTGATCCGCGACGTTTTGGACTTGGCCCGCAGCGAGGTCGGGCAGCTCGAGTTGGTCTGCGAGCCGTTGCACCTGCGGGAGGTTTTGCAGCCGGTGTTGGCCATCGGGCGGCAATTGGCGCGTGATAAGGACCTGGCTTGGCGGGTCGAGATTCCCGAGGAACTGCCCCGCGTTTGGGGAGACCGGACGCGCCTGCGGCAGGTGATGTTGAACCTGGTGCACAACGCCGTCAAGTTCACGGCACGCGGTGAAATCGCGCTGACCGTAGCGGTGGAGGACGACCGGGCTATCGTGTCGGTGCAGGACACGGGGCTGGGCACTCCCGTGAAGGAGCAGAGGGCGATCTTTGACGAGTTCCGACAATCGGAGCGGACGGCGGCGCGCGGGTACGGCGGCCTGGGGTTGGGACTGGCGATTTGCAAGCGCCTGGTAGAGTTGCACGGGGGCGAGATCGGCGTGCGTTCTTCGGGAGAGGCGGGTGGGGGCTCGACGTTTTACATCACGCTACCGGTAATGGCCCCTCAAGCGGCCTTCGCCGATGCCGGGGTTCCACTGGCAGAGATGCACCAGGTATTGCTTTTGGTAGAGGATGCGCGGGGTGGCGATGTGTTACGCGATTATCTGGCGCGCCAGGGGCTCGAGGTGACGGTGCATCAGGTAAGTGCGGATGATGAGGAGGCGGATTGGCTAACCTGGCTCCTGGCCGGTCTGCCGGAGGCCGTGGTGTTGGATCGAGAGGTGGCGTCGGAGAGAGGCTGGAAAATACTCAAAGTCTTGAAGGAAAATCCGGCGACACGGCACGTGCCGGTGCTGTTTTACACGCTTGCCGATGGCGGCGGCCGTGGCTCGATGCTAGAGATCGACTATTTGACGAAACCGATGGGCACGACGGATCTCATGAAGGCGCTAGAATGCCAGGGACTGCTTGCGGATCAAGTCGCGGAGAAAAAGATACTCGTGGTAGATGACGTGCCGGCGATCCTGGAGATGCACGCGCGCATCGTGGAGGCGCAGTCACCCGGTTACCGCGTCTTGCGGGCGCGCAACGGGTGGGATGCACTGGAGATCATTCGTCGCGAGCAACCCGATTTGGTGCTCCTGGACCTGATGATGCCGGAATTGGATGGGTTCGGCGTGCTGGAGGCGATGCGCGAGGATGAGGTCAGCAGCAACATCCCGGTGATCGTGCTGACAGGGCAGGTGTTGACGGAAGAGGATATGGCGCGCTTGAACCAGGGCGTCACAAAGGTATTGGGTAAGGGTTTGTTTAGCGTA
>Ga0315550_1002374_pt1 | contig 11550 bp, 4 predicted proteins | sample SalMarSW160190MG_2_FD_203100 | JGI IMG/M metagenome (GOLD analysis project Ga0315550, IMG submission 203100) | Salt marsh sediment microbial communities from the Plum Island Ecosystem LTER, Massachusetts, United States - Salt Marsh Sediment SW1601-90 ... | reverse complement strand
CTACAACGAGGCCCGACCTCATCAAGGGATAGGACAACGGATTCCGGTTGCGTCAGAACAGTCACCCTGCAGTGGCGCGGTAGAGCATCGAAAGGTGTTGGGCGGCATCATCAACGACTACTATCGCGCCTCAGGCGATTACTATCGCTCCTCAGGCGATACAGCTGTTCATCTGTACTGAACCGGTCACGGTTAGTCAGGCTACAGCCTCGATTCTGGTAAACACCTCGGCGGAATCGTCCGCATCTTTCCCCAATCCCTGCATCGGAAGCGCCCTGCACATTGATTGTGTTTCTGCACTTTCCGGATATGGTCTTGGGTGAAGGCACTCTCAAGGCCACGTCCAGATCTCTTGAGACGCCTCGATTGAATCGCGATTCCCGATGCCATTTGAGCCTGAAATCATTGGGAAGCACTCATCCTTCCCTAGAAATCGAACTGATGAGGTTTTTACACCCTACGGGTATGACAGAATGAACCAACCCATTTATTTGCGCCTCTGGATGAAGTGTGCTACGATTGTACCAGAAAAGGCAAACCAAATCGGATTGAGATTGCGACTTTTCGAGTCGATTTTCTCTGGATGAGGTTTTTACACCCTACGGATGTCGATGCGCTTTTTCAGAGGGGGTATGGCGTGAAATCTGATCACAAGACCGAGCACCAAATCGAGCCTGAACTGGAAGCGACGGAGGATGTGCATAGGTCCGCGGCGAACTTGGAAACTCAGCAGCAGATCGATCTGATCATCGACACCCTGCCGGCTCTGCTGGCCTACGTCAACGCCGAGCAGCGCTATCTGTACGTCAACCGGCTTTACGCAGATTGGTACGGCCTTGCCAGGGAAGAAATCATCGGTAAACACGTCCGCGACATCTTGCCAGAGACGACGTATCAAGGGGCGTTGCCTTCTATCGAGGTCGTTTTGAGCGGCCAAAGAATAACGTACGAAAACGCCGTCTACGATACGCAGGGCCAGCCCCGCACGGTGCGGGCTACCTACGTGCCTCATCTCGACGAGAACGGGCAGGCAAAGGCCTTCCTGGCAATGGTCGAGGACATCACCGAGCGCAAACAGGCCGAACAGGAGATTCAGGATCTGGCAAGATTTCCCGGCGAGAACCCCAACCCGGTGCTGCGGCTGGACGGGGAGGGAGAAATCCTCTACGCCAACGAGACCAGCCTGCCCTTGCTCGATACCTGGGGCTGCCGAGAAAGCCGGCGTTTGCCCGACGAGTGGCGCGAGATCATCTCGCGTTCGCTTGCCTCTGGCGCCCGCGACCAGGTCGAGACCCGGTGCGGGGAGCATACGTTTCTTCTGGCAATCGCACCGGTGATGGACGCCGCGTACGTCAATGTGTATGGGTTCGATATCACGGTGCGCAAGCAGGCGGAGGAACGGGCCAAGCATCTCAATTCCGTGTTGCGCGCCATCCGGGATGTCAACCAGCTCATCGTCAGGGAAAAGGACCGCGGGCGTCTGCTGCAGAGCGTGTGCGACTGCCTCACCGAGGCACACGGTTACTACAACGCGTGGATCGCGCTGCTGGACGAAGAAGGTGATTTGGCCTTGGCCGTCGAAGCCGGCGTGGGCGAGCCCTTCCTGTCCCTGGTCGAGCAGTGGAAACGCGGCGAATTGCCCTATTGCGCCCGTGCGACACTGTCTCAGGCAGATGTCTTGACCGTCGAGGATTCGCGCGCCGTCTGCGCCGGATGCCCCCTATCCGACATCTACACGGGAAAAAGCTGTATCGCCGTCCGTCTTGAGCACGACGGGAGGGTCTACGGGTTGCTGGAGCTTTCCTTTTCGCGCCAATTTGCCGCAAGCGAGGAGGAGAGATCCCTAATTCGAGAGGTCGCGTACGATATCGCTTTTGCGCTACATGGCATCACACTGGAGGAAAAGCGCAGGCAAGCGGAGGATGCGCTGCGAGGGAGTGAGGAAGCGGAGCATCGTTTCCAGGAGCGGCTGCGCATGCTGCTCGAAGTCAGCAACAGGCTTTCCAGAACCGACTTTGTGGATGCGCTGTGTCGCCAGGCCGTGGAACTGGGCCGGACACACCTCGGTTTCGACCGGCTTGGGATATGGTTCCGCAGCCCGGACACCGACGTCGTCGTCGGCTCTTACAGCACCGACGAGTCCGGCGACCTGCGCGACGAAAGAGGATCGCGATCAACCGTGGACAACAGGCAAAAAAGAATTCTCGCGCAGACGCAGCCCATCACCCTGCGCTGGGACGACGTGGATCTGTTGGATGGAGATGGGAACGTCGTCGGTCACGGCGCGTGGGCACAGGCGGCGATGTGGGATGGCGAACGGACCATCGGCTTTGTCAGCGCGGACAACCTGCTACGAGGCCAGCCGATCACGGAGCACGACTGCGAGTTACTGAACCTGTACGCCTCCACCCTGGGATACCTCTGCTCGCGCAAGCGGGCGGAGGAAGCCCTGGCTTCCGAACGCGCTCTGCTGCGCACCATCATCGACATTCTTCCGGCCCTCGTCTATGCCAAAGACACTGAAGGTTACAAGTTTCTATCCAACCAGGTGGACCTGGAATACATGGGGGCAGCAACGGAAGCCGAGGCGCTCGGCAAGACCGACTTTGACTTCTATCCAGAGGATATGGCTGCCCGGTTCTACGCCCGCGACCAGGCCATCATCCAGACCGGCCAGCCGTTGGTCGACTATGAGCATCCCATCGTCACGGCCGACGGGCAGCAGCGTTGGCTGCTCACCTCCAAGGCACCGCTGCGCGACAGCGCCGGGCAGGTAACCGGACTGGTGGGCGTGGGCCAGGACATCACCGCGCGCAAGCAGACCGAGGAGGCGTTGCGAGAGAGCGAAGAGAAGTATCGCAACGTGGTTGAGCGGGCGAATGATGGCATTATCATCATCCAGGATTCGCTGGTTCAATACGCCAACGCGCGCATGGCCGAGATGTGGGGCGGTAGCGTCGAGGAAATAGCCGGCACCCGCTTCACCGGCTACATTGATCCCGATGAACTTCCCACGGTGGCAGAGCGTTACAGGCAACGTATGGCAGGCGAGCAAGTTACGCCGATATACGCGACAGTGCTCAGGCGCAGGAATGGTGAAAAAGTATACGTCGAGTTGAACGCGGGTGCCATCACCTATCAGGACAGGCCCGCCGACCTGGTGATCATCCGCGACGTCACCGAGCGCATCCGTTCCGAGGAGGAACGGGCACAGGCCGCGGCAGCGCTGCAACGATACGTCGAGCGCTTGAGGATCCTGCGCGCCATCGATAGCGTCATCCTGGCCGCCCAATCTCCGCAGGATATTGGCCAGGCCGTTCTGCGCCACCTGCAGAGGTTAGTGCCCAGCGACCGGGTTCTTATCTCGTCGTTCGATCTGGAGAAGGGGCAAGCTACGGTGCTCGCATCTTTGGCAGGCGACGAAACCTGGCTGGAAGCAGGGTCGCAGATTGAGCTGAAGGCGTTTGGGGGCATCGCCAATCTGTGGGAGGGCAAGGTCAGCATAGTGGGTGATGCTCAAGCGCTCGATGAGACACCGCTGGAACAGTCTGGTGTGTTGGTCGAAGGCATTCGTTCCTACATACACATCCCGCTCGTCGTGCAGAGCGGATTGATCGGCTCTATTCTTTTAGCGGCGGAGAATCCCGCTGCCTTCACCACTGAGCACGTGGAGGTGGCCGGCGAACTGTCTGGACAACTGGCCATCGGCATCCATCAAGCCCGCCTGCGTAAGCAGATCCGACGTCACACTCAAGAACTGGAACAGCAAGTGATGGCGCGCACGGTGCAGTTGGCGCGTCGCAGTGCCCAACTCAGGGTCGCCGCCGAGGTGGCCCGCGATGCCACTACCGCGCACAGCCTCGATGATTTACTGGACAACGCCGTGAACCTGGTACGAGATCGCTTTGGATTCTACCACGCCGGCATCTTTATAACCGATCAGCGGGGCGAGTACGCCGTTCTGCGCTCTGCCACCGGCGAGGCCGGGCGGCAGATGCTGGAGCACGAGCACAGGCTGAAGGTGGGCCAGGTGGGCATCGTGGGCCACGTCTGCGCCAGCGGCGAGCCACGCATTGCCCTCGACACAGGAGCCGATGCCGTCTATTTCGACAACCCCTTTCTGCCGGACACGCGCTCTGAGATGGCGCTGCCGATGCGCGCGGGCGGGCGCGTCATCGGCGCTCTGGACGTGCAGAGCACCGATGAAGTGGCCTTCGACCAGGATGACGTCGAGATCATGCAGGTGATGGCCGACCAGTTGGCCGTGGCTATCGAACGAACGCGCCTGTTCGAGCAGGTGCAGGCGACGCTGGAAGAGCGGTTGCGTACGGTCATCTCAAACGCGCCCGTGATGCTGTTCGCCCTGGATCGGGAGGGGGTGTTCACACTGGCGGAAGGCAAAGGACTAGGTGCATTGGAGGTCACATCGGCCGATCTTGTGGGACATTCCGTCTTCGAGTTGTACGGCGATGCCTCCCAGGTCCTGGATAGCGTCCGCAGTGCCCTGGCAGGCGAGGCCAGCGCGCTAACCGCCGAGGTAAGCGACCTGACCTTCGATATGTGGTATTCTCCCCTTCAAGACGCAGGAGGCGAGGTCACTGGTGTCCTCGGGGTGGCAATTGACGTCACCGAGCGTCGCTGCATGGAGGAGCAGATGCAAAGGCAAGAGCGGTTGGCAGCGGTAGGACAGTTGGCCGGCGGTATCGCCCACGACTTTAACAACTTTTTGATGACCATCATCTTTTACGCCCACCTGCTCCTGCGCGACAAGGATACGTCGCCGAACATCGCCTCGGTCGCCGAGACGATCGTGGGAGAGGCCAACCGGGCGGCCGCCTTGGTACGGCAGGTGCTCGACTTTAGCCGCCGCTCGGTGATAGAGACCGAGCCGATGGATCTGTCGTCCTTCGCTGCAGAGGTGGTGGATATCCTGCAAAAGACTCTTCCGGAGAACATCCGAGTCGTGACGGAGATGGGAGAGGACGACTACACGGTGGAGGTCGATCCGACCCGCATACAGCAGGTGATCATGAACCTGGCGCTGAATTCACGAGACGCCATGCCGGACGGCGGAACCCTGCGTATCGAACTGTCCAGGACGACGGTCGAATCTACAAAAATGAGGCTGCCGGGAGCTTCAGATCTGGAGTTGACGACGGGCGATTGGGTGTGCCTGTCTGTTCAGGATACGGGAACGGGTATGGACGAGCGCGTGCGCGCGCACCTTTTCGAGCCTTTCTTTACCACTAAAGGGTCAAAAGGAAACGGGCTGGGGCTAGCCCAGGTATACGGCATCGTCAAGCAGCACAGGGGAGAGATCGACGTAGAGACCAAAGTGGGTCGTGGAACGACGTTTCGCATCTACCTGCCTGCCTACATGGAAAAACGCAGAGTGGCCAAATCAGAGGAAATATCGGCCGTTCCCGAGGGTAGAGGCGAAACTATCCTGTTCGTAGAGGATGAAGAAAAAGTGCGAGACGCAGGGCAGCGCGTTCTCCAATCGCTGGGCTATCGCGTTCTCACGGCATCGAATGGCAGGGAGGGATTAGAGGTCTTTGAGAGAGCCGGTGAGGTGGACCTGGTGCTCACGGACATGGTCATGCCAGAGATGGGGGGCAAGGAGTTGATCCAGGAATTGAAGCGGATTGCTCCTGATGTCAAAGTCCTGGTCATCACCGGCTACACGATGCAAGAGGATGTACGGGCGTTAAAGGAAATCGGTTTCGTGGACATCGTCTATAAGCCTCTCGACGTAGTCGTTCTGGGAAAGACCGTTCGCCGGATGCTGGACAGGAATACAGAGCACGAATAGCGTGTGCGAAGAAGGTGGACAGTGGACAATATTGGGCACGTGTTAGTCGTGGAGGATCAGCCCCCCCTGCGGGTGGCCATCCAGCGCTTCTTGGAAGCGGATGGATACGTGGTCTCGACCGCCAACGACGGCGCGCAGGGGCTTCTAGTGATGGAAGAGGACACCCCTGATATCATCGTGGCAGACATCATGATGCCTAACATGGATGGGTATGAATTCTACCATGCAGTGCGCGCTCGTTCCGAGTGGACGTCGATCCCGTTCATCTTCTTGACTGCCCGGGCGCAGCGGGAGGACGTGATCAAGGGAAAAGAGCTGGGCGTGGAGGACTACCTGGTCAAGCCTGTCGATCCAGAGGAACTGCTGGTGACGATGCGTGCCCGGCTGGCGCGCGCGCAGGCCGTCCAGGAAAACGCCGAGGCGAGACTCGACGAGATTAAGCAACAAATCGTCACCGTGCTGGGGCACGAGATGCGCACGCCCCTGACCTATATCCGCGGCTACACCGAGCTGGCGCTGGAAGATATTCCTGCTTTGCCTCCCGAGCTTCTTCAAGAGTTCCTTCAGAGTATCAGCCAGGGAGCGGATCGACTGACTCGCCTGGCGGACGACTTTTTGACACTGGTTCGGCTGGATACCGGTCAAGCAGAAAGAGAGTTCCAGCAACTGGCGGAGGTGCGCCGCGATATGGACGTGATCGTGAAGCGCACGACCGGCCAGTACGAACCGCGGGCGGCGGCCAAGGGCGTCACGCTGGAATGTCTGGTACAGCCCAACCTGCCGTCGGTGCAACTGTGCGAGCCGCTCTTTGCCGACGCGCTGGGCAGGCTGATCGACAATGCCATCAAGTTCTCCTCGAACGAGGTGAAACGAGTTGCGGTGAGCGCTCAAGAGGTGCAAGGATGGGTAGAGATCGCCGTGGCTGACGAGGGGTCTGGAATACCGCCCGGCGAAATCTCGCATCTTTTTGAGCGGTTCCGCCAAGTCGACAGGGAGAAGATGGAGCAGCAAGGGGTTGGGCTTGGGCTATCCATCGCCCGGGGGATAATTCACCTGCACGGCGGCGAGATCATGGCGAAGAGCACCGTTGGGCAAGGAAGCACCTTCACGATCAGGTTGCCGCTGGCCGAAGCGTGAGGCTGTACTAAGGATTGAGTGAGGTGGCCGATGACCACAAGAAAAAGCATCTTGATCGTGGATGACGATCCCGGTCTCCGAAATGCTATCGTCAGGACGCTCAACGCGCGCGGCTATACGCCCGCGGTCGCCGGCTCCGTGCAAGAGGCGTTGCACAGAATCGCCGAGGATGATCCTATGGTAGCCCTGATCGACCTCAGGCTGGAGGAAGGGTCAGGCATAGACTTGCTCCGGGCGGTTAAGGAACGAGACTGGCCCACCGAATGCATCGTCTTGACAGGCCACGCCTCACAGAAGTCGGCCATCGAGGCGCTCAACCTGGGTGCCTATGGATACGTGCAGAAACCCCACGACCCGGAGCAACTGATAATGCTCATCCGGGGAGCCTTCGACAAGCGGCGGGCGGAAGAGATGCTGCAAGAGCGCACCGCCGAGCTTGGCCAACGGCTCAAGGAGTTGCACTGCCTGTACAGCATCTCTAACCTGATCCAAAGGCCAGGTATCTCGCTGGAAGAGATTCTTCAAAGAAGCGTCGTCCTCATTCCTTCGGCCTGGCAGTACTCGAAGGTTGCCTGCGCACGGATCAAGTTGGGAGATCGAGAATTTCGGACGCCAAACTTTGCTGAGACCTCCTGGAGACAGGCCGGCGACATCATCGCGCATGGCGAACCGGACGGCGTCGTGGAGGTCTGCTACCTGGAGGAAAAGCCCGCGAGCGACGAGGGGCCTTTTTCGAAGGAGGAAAGGGACCTGATCGACGCCATCGCCGAGCGACTGGGCAAAATCGCCGAGCGTAAGCGGGTGGAGGAGGCGCTGCAACATTTCCAGGAAGCGACGGCACACAGTCACCGCCTGTTACTGGCTCTCGGCTACGCATCCGAGGCTGTGCAGCGCGCTCGCACGGTGGAGGAAGTATACTGCACCGTCTTGGACGAGGTGGTTCGACTAGATTACCACGCCCTGGTTTTCACCCTGACAGAAGATAGAGCCCATCTGGCCCTATCGTACGTGACGGTCAAATCCCCCCTCCTGCGAGCGGCGGAGGAACTGGCCGGGACCTCTGTGGTCGATTTTCAGGCGACCATGGAATCCGGTGTCTTCCACGTGCCGGTCAAGCCCGGCGGCTTTCACGACCGGTTGATCAAGAGCCGACAGGCCGTGTTCGTGGAGAGTATGTTCGAGCGCCTGCTTGAAGATATGCCAGACCTCGTGCGCCCTTTGACCAAAAAGGCTGCCAGCGCTTTAGAGATGGAACAGGGCATCTATACGCCCCTGGTCATCGGCGGCGAAACCGAGGGTATACTGGTCGTCAATGGGATCGACCTTACCAGAGACGACGTCCCGGCCGTGACTGCCTTTGCCAACCAAATCGCCATCGCCATGGAAAGAGCGCGGTTGTATCAAGAGACGCGGGAGAGCGAAGAGCGGTTCAGGGCGATGAGCGCCTCTGCCCAGGATGCCATCATTATGACGGATGACACAGGCAGAATCTCTTTTTGGAACGAGGCGGCAGAAAGGATTTTTGGCTATTCGCATCAGGACGCTGTAAGCAAAGAAGCGCACATGCTTCTCGCCCCTCAGCGTTACCACGAAGCTTATCGGCGAGTCTTTGCGGGATCCATAACAGCGAACCAAGAGCCGGCTGCCGGCGGAACGATCGAGCTGACGGCCATGAAACGGGATGGAACCGAGTTCCTGGTGGAAGTATCCCTTTCAACTGTGATGCTGAGAGGAAGATGGCACGTCATCGGGATTGTCAGAGACATCAGCGAGCGCAAGCGGGCCGAGGAGGCGCTCCGTCAGTATGCCGCCGAGTTGGAGGCCAGCAACGAGGAACTGGATGCTTTTGCGCACACCGTGGCCCACGATCTCAAGGGCCCTCTGGGCAACCTGATGGGGTTTGCCGAGCTTTTGATGGACAGCTACGGCGAACTGCCGGAGGAGCAGATGCAGGAGTGCCTCCAATCCATTGTGTATGGCAGTGAGCGGATGACTGGCATCATCGACGCCTTGCTTCTGCTGGCCAGCGTGCGCAAAATCGAAGAGGTACAGGTCGAACCCTTGGATATGGCCAACATCGTGGCGGAGACACGCAGTCGGCTGGGCCAGCTCGTCGGCGAATACCAGGCGGAAATCATCTTGCCCGATGCGTGGCCGGCAGCGCTGGGCTACGCACCCTGGGTGGAAGAGGTGTGGGTGAACTATGTAAGCAACGCCATCAAGTATGGGGGACGACCTCCACGGATAGAGTTAGGGGCAACCCTTCTCTCTGCCTCCCCCATTGGGGGGGAAGGGAAGGGGGGGGCGGTGCGTTTCTGGGTGCGCGATAACGGATGTGGCGTTTCACCGGAAGAACAGGCGCGCTTGTTCACACCATTCACACGGCTCAATCAAATACGGGTGAAGGGGCATGGCCTGGGGCTTTCCATCGTCCGGCGCATCGTGGAGAAACTCGGCGGCCAGGTAGCCGTGGAGAGCGCCCCGGGACAGGGAAGCATGTTCTCCTTTACGTTGCCGGTTGTATCCATTTTGGCCTAGTCTAGATGGTCTGGGATGTGTCAACTATGGCTGAGCACCAATTACAACCAGAAGAACCGAGACGCCAGGTACTGATCGTTGAGGACGAAGAGTTGCTGGCCAAGGCCATCGCCGCTACGTTAGACCTGGAAGGCCTACATACTGTCGTGGCCCACGATGGCGACCAAGCGCTGGCTGTTGCCCGAACCGTGCGCCCTGATCTGATCCTTCTCGACGTAATGCTGCCGGGACGTACCGGCATCGAGGTGTGCGCGACGCTCAAGACCGAGTCCGACACCGCCCCTATCCCGGTGATTCTCCTCACGGCAAAAGGTGAAAAGGACGATCGGGCATTGGGATTGGCGGCTGGAGCCGACGCGTACGTGATCAAGCCGTTCAGCCCGGTGCAGCTCATCGACTTGGTGAAAGAGGTATTGGCCGGCGAGGAGCCCCAATATCACAAGCCGACCTTGGCCGACATGCCCGCCGACCAACTGCTCGTGTATGCCCAGGACCTGAAAGAACTGTTTCAGCAGGAGCAAGTGGAGCGGCAGGTGCTAGAGGAAGCGCGGCAACAACTGGACGAAATGGATCGGTTGAAGGCCGAGTTTGTCAGCTCGGTGACACACGAACTCATGACGCCCTTCGCGTCCATCGGCCTGGCGATGGGAGTTCTGCAGCGGCAGAGTGAAGACTCCCCCCCCGAGCTAAAGCTTGCCCTCGAGGACCTGATGACCCAGATCGCGGGCCTGCACCGGCAGGTGAGTGGCGTGGTCAAGTTCGCCGAGTTGGTGAGCAAGAAGCGTGCTCCACAGCCTGGCTACATTTCCCTGGATCAAGTGATCCCGTGGGCCGTGCAGCCGGTGGCGGTGTTGGCACAGTCACGGGGAGTGGATTTCAGGGTGCTGGTGCCCGCCGATCTACCGAATGTCCACGCCGATCCCGAGTTGTTGGGGGAAGCCGTTTTCCAGATGGCTCACAATGCCGTCAAATTCAACTCGCCGGGCGGGCAGGCTCGGGTTCAAGTTCTGGAATATGCTGGGGGCTTGACTATCGAGGTGACGGACACGGGAGTAGGCTTGACTCCTGAACAACTGGCGATGCTTGGACAGCCCTTTGCACAGGATGCTGACGCCTTGCGTCGTGGGCAAGAAGGTTTGGGGGTTGGCTGGGCGTTTGCCTGCTATGTCGCCGAGGTTCACGGCGGTTGGACTCACGTAGAGAGCCCAGGGCCCGGACAAGGAAGTATATTCTCCCTGGTTCTTCCGTTGCCGGTGGAGGAGTACGAGTCTCAGTAGATCCAATTTTCGTCACTCCGAGCGGAGCGAGGAGTCTCCCAATGCAGGGCGGAGATTCTTCGCTACGCTCAGAATGACGGTTTCGCAGGTGATTTTCATCAACACGCACATGTGCACACCAAGAATTTGGATCTACTGAGTCTGACGTATCAGATGAGTGGACTGTAGAGGAGGAGAAGGGAGGTCTATGAGCAGACAGCGCATTTTGATCGTAGAAGACGAGAAGCCTGTCCTGGTCAAAAACCTCATCCGCCGTTCGCAAGTCACTTGATCGGGGTTGCAACTTCCTTGGGCAATGGCGGCCTGCCACCAGTTCTCTTTGACTGGCGTAGGGTGTAAAAACCTCGTCTGGTCGATTTCTAGGGAAGAATGAGAGTCCCCCGATGATTCCAGGCTCAAATGGCATTGGGAATCACGATTCAATTGAGGAGTCCCAGGGAATCTGGATGTGGCATTGAGAGTATCTTCCCTTGAGGCCATATCCAAAAAGCGCAAAACACAGTCAAGGTACTGGGCGCTTCGGATGAGGATTGGGGAAAGATGCGGACGATTCCGCCGAGGGGTTTACCAGAATCGAGGCTGTAGCCTGACTAACCGTGACCGGTTCAGTACAGATGAACAGCTGTATCGCCTGAGGAGCGATAGTAATCGCCTGAGGAGCGATAGTAGTCGTTGATGATGCCGCCCAACACCTTTCGATGCTCTACCGCGCCACTGCAGGGTGACTGTTCTGACGCAACCGGAATCCGTTGTCCTATCCCTTGATGAGGTCGGGCCTCGTTGTAG
>Ga0315550_1002373_pt1 | contig 11551 bp, 9 predicted proteins | sample SalMarSW160190MG_2_FD_203100 | JGI IMG/M metagenome (GOLD analysis project Ga0315550, IMG submission 203100) | Salt marsh sediment microbial communities from the Plum Island Ecosystem LTER, Massachusetts, United States - Salt Marsh Sediment SW1601-90 ... | reverse complement strand
TATCTTGTTTAAGAAATCAAAAATAAAATCATATTTACAATTAAGAAAATCTTACCTGGAAAATAATCTGTACCACCATGTGCCTGATTACCCCGGTTTTTTACAGGAGTTTCATGATTTTTTTCTTTAAAACTTCACAAAACCTTATTCTAACGTCAGCTAAAAAGGGAGGGCTGACCGTTCAGAAGGACGTCTCGGAAGCCGAACGGCCACGGTCTGTTGAAATACTTGTATTTCAACAGGAGTGAGGCTGAGAACCGAGCGGCAATTTTCTCGGTGGGAAAATTGACCTCGTTCCTGATGAATGGTTAGCCCTCTCTTTTGCCTATATCAAATGTTGGTGTTGTTCACTTCCAAAAACTTGTAAATGCTTGCAATTAATGGGTTAAAAAGAATAAAGGTTTAAAAAACCATGAAACTCCTAATTTTTTTTATTGTATTCTAAATCCTACATCCTAAAATTTATTTAATACCCCATATATAGGTATATAACTCCTTAATAAAACATTGATCCTTTTTCATATCTTTTTCTATTCTTTTAATACCTTTATCAAAACTTTCATCGCTTATAAGGAGTATTGAAGAAAAAGTCTTATTTCTAAATTTTTGGAATATTTCCTCGGTCATTTTATACTCTTTCTCCGTATGAGTAATATTTATTCCCTTAAAACCGTTATTTTGCATGCTTTTTACTGTTTTATAGACCCCGGGATATCTTTTCTTTTCAATTTCTAATGATTCGGGAAAATATTTTGTTATTGTCCTATTCTTTAAATCTTCCTGGGAATCTGTTATTGTAACTATTATACCGTCTTTATCTAGAACACGATTACATTCTTTAAAATAATGATTTAAATCTTTTACATAATGAATCACATCGATTGAATACACTAACCTGAAAAAATCATCAGTATAATCAAAAACATTATACAGATCATTAACACTTAAATTTAAGCCCGGATTTTTTTTGTTTGCTTCATCTATCATACCCTCGGAATTATCAAACCCATAAGAATCGCTTTTCAACTTCTGTGTTAAAGCATATAAATAATCAGCCGTACCGCACCCTAATTCCAATATCTTTTTAATATCTTTATTTTTTATCTCTTCTAAAATATGATTTACTACGGTAGAACTGGCATTTCTGTATATAGAATAATTCTCTGAGATATTATCATAATCAATATTATAATTCATTTATCCTCTCTTTTGTCTCTAATATCTTCCCATGAAAGATAAGATTATTATTATAAAAACCAAAAAACTCGTGAAATTTAATGGAAGGGATAAAATCCTACCCGCTATACGCTCCCTCTACCTTTTATACAATCCTATAAGTTCTCCCTTAGCTAATATATGACCTTCCATTTTATCAAGTAACTCGTACTTGTCTATATTGCTTTCCGCATCCAACATATCATCCAGCGCGTACACTTTGAAATGATAATGATGAAAGCCGGAAGGCGGACAAGGGCTTCCGTAACCGGGACATCCGTAATCCGTAATACCTAATTTATCACCGTCAATTTCCATACCTTCACTTAACCCATCCATATCCACAGGAATGTTAAAAACAACCCAATGAACGAAATCTCCACTAGGAGCGTCCGGATCATCGCATATTAAAGCGAGTGATTTAGCCCCCTCGGGAACTCCTTCCCAACTAATATCCGGAGATATGTTTTCTCCGTCACAGGTAAATTTAGCCGGTATTGTTCCCCCATTCTCAAAAGATGAAGAAAAAACTTTTAACTCAATCATAATAACCTCCGTGTCTTCTAAAAAGAATATAAAAAAAACTTAATTTAAAATATAGCATTAAGGTCTTTGACTCTCATCCAATTCACTATCCATGTCTTTTAAATAACCTTCTTTTAACTCATAATAAAAACGCTTACGCAACCAGTCAAAATCATTCATTAATTCTATAGCCTTCCAGTTCCCAACATTTTCCATGCCATATCTTCTACCGGCACGAGCCCCTCTAATACACCATTTACCAAATTTTCTGCTGGCTCCCTTATTACACCATATATTGAGAAGATAAATTCGCGTTTGTCTTTTTATTTTTTTCGAATGCTCACTGGCAATCTGAACACACTCTCTGAATCCCGCACGCCAGGAGCAAAAAGGAGAAGAATTGAATTTGTTTATAGAAGCAACCTCATATATCTGTACATGCGGTAAATTCACAAATATATCAACACCATAGTCTTTAACTCCATTAAAAATATTCCCGGGAAATAATTTGATTCCTCCATTACCATATGCTAAATCGTTTATTGGATTACGACTCATCCACATATAAAAACAATTTTCAGAAATATCCGAGGGAACATCATCAAAATTAAAATCGTCGAGAATATAAGCATCTCCATCGACAACAAAAAAATAATCGGTTTTTGTCAAACTGGCGCATTTCTTATGGGCTTTAAGAATACCTTTAACACCGTGAACTCTCTTTGCATGAGGAAAACGTTCTTTCACTCTCTTCCAGTGTTCTTCCGCAAGTGGTTCGTCATAAGAAAGAAAAACTACATCAAATTTTACTTCTTGCCTTTTTTTCATTTCGATATCCTTTGAATAAAATAATTAATCTCTTCAGCTGCTTCTCTCTGTCCTCTTCCATACATAACTTTTCTACAAGCCTTTGCAATATCGATATTCTTACACTTTGAATTGAAGAATTCTTTTATATTTTCAAGCAGAACGTTTTTGTTAAACTTTCGCGGATCAATCCTCTGTGTAAGTTTATATTTATCCATTCTATTCACATGTATCTGATCGATGGGATTACTCATATCCGGTATGGATATGGACGGGACACCCAGACAGGCAAGCTCCCATGTTGTTGAGAAAGAACCCTTACAAATAACAAGATCACTTGCAACCATCAATCGATCCATTTCCCAATCAAAATCCTCAACTATTATTCTATCTTCATCAATAGATCTTTCCCTAAATTCCTTACAAAGTTCTCCAGCCAAAATTATCAATTTTAAATTATCGCCTTTTAACTCTTTAAAAACTTCTAAATTTACTTCCAAGAATTTACGCCTAACCTGATGCCCTCCACCGGGTGTTACAAGAATAACCTTGTCTTTCATACTAATTCCTAACTCATGCCTCGCTTTCTTTTTATCCTTCAAATGATATTTAAATTCTCTAATTAAAGGGCCTACAAAAGTAAGATGAACATTATAATCCAGGGGAATGTTATGGAATTCGGGCGTGTCCACAAAGATAACATGATCCGCTTTTTTAACCGCGGGAATTATCGGATGTTTTTCAGTCAATGTTTCAAAGAACCAGTGTGTTATTAAGATAGAAGGGATTTTAAGCCCCTTTGTTATGTGCAGGGCAATAAAAACCTCGTCACTGACAACTAAATCAGGATTAAACTTGCGTATAATAGACCATATTCTAAACCCCGCTTTCAATGTTAATTCCTCTCTCGGTTTCAATCCAAGATTTAATGGTCTAAATCCATTCTCAATAAAACAAACGTATCCTTTATGATAAGAAGCAACAAGTATGGATAAATCTATATTTATTTTTTTTAATTCTTTAAGAATAAGCAAATCATTCATTGTATGCCCAAAACCGCGTCCGCGAGATAAGTACAATATTTTAGGACTTTTTATTTTAGAAATCTTCATAAATTAAATTTAATTACTAATAAAAATTTTTCAACCCACTACAAAAAATTTTACATCATCATTACATATACTACCCAAAGCGTAAGCCCAGATTTGAAATAGATAAAAAAGAATTCCGAATAATATAAGAATAAAGAAGAAATTTTTCCATATAGGAAGCAAAACAATATATATTAAAGCAGCAAAAGACAACATATAAAATGTAAAAATCTTAAATATTGAACTTTTAGATAAAGTTCTGAATAAACGGGTAATAATAAAATCATCAAAAATACTGTATGATAATAAATTTATAGGATACAATATAACAAAAGGGATAAAAATCAGTAACTTCCAATAACCTATAAATTGATTCAAAAAACTGGTATCCATACTAAGAGAAATAAAAAAATTTACAGGTATAGCAAAAAATAAAGATTCAAAAAACGAGACGGCAAAAGGTATTAGCCCCCTAAACATTTCTTCTGAATCGATTCGCTCAATTTTCCATTCCGGCGGTTCCGATTCGCCGTGAGCCGCAGACTTTACTATTTGACGTATATAATCTAAAGAAAAACAAACAATAGCAACAGCTAATAGCAATCCCGGCACAGCACCATAAAAGCCTATCAACCCTCCAATTTTTTCCGAGATGAAAACCATAAGAACGAACAAAAGAGAAGGAACAAGAATTGTTGCTATATTACTCTGATAAAGTGGATATGAAAAATAATGTTTTAAATTCTTTTCCATTTTACCAATCTAATTTTATAGTCATTTCCGTAGAAGTCAACTTTTTAAAAAAATCAAACCACGAAACACAAAAAAATTTACCACAGAGAACACAGAGAAACAAAAAACTCACAGAGATCACAGAGGAAAAAAAGATATATTTTTCAAAACCCAACTTACTTTACCTAAAAAAAGAATCTTTTGTTGTAGAAGGGTTTTCCCAATCACGAAGAAAAATATCATTGCGAGGAGTGCATTGATATTTTTGTTGCTATGCGCCTTAGCGACGAAAAAACAAGCAAGGGCACTCGGCCCTTGCTTGTAGAGGTGTACGAAAAAATAGAATCTATTATTAAGACTTTTAGTTATTTTTCTCCTTTAAAACTGCCTGAGCCGCAGCAACTCTTGCTACAGGTACCCTAAAAGGAGAACAACTAACGTAATCAAGCCCTATTTTATGACAGAATTCAATTGAAGCAGGATCTCCCCCATGTTCACCGCAAATACCTACTTCTAAATTGGCATTCGTCTTTTTACCTTTCTTAAGGCCCATTTCAACCAGCTGACCAACACCTTCCTGATCCAAAGTCTGGAAAGGATCAGCCGGTAAAATACCTTTTTCAATATAGCTGGGAGTATACTTACCAACGTCATCTCTTGAAAAACCAAAAGTCGTCTGTGTCAGATCATTTGTTCCGTAAGAGAAGAAATCAGCAACTTCCGCTATCCTATCCGCAGTTAAAGCAGCCCTTGGAAGTTCAATCATTGTGCCGATCTGATAATCAACAGTTTTCCCCTTCTCTTCAAAAACCTTTTCAGCCACTTTCTCGATAACTTCTCTTTGTGAAGCAACTTCTTCTTTTCTTCCCGCAAGAGGTATCATTATTTTTGGAATAACTTTTATATTCTCATTAGCTACGTTAACAGCAGCTTCAATAATTGCTCTTGCCTGCATTTCAGTTATCTCGGGAATAAGAATACCAAGTCTGCACCCACGAAGGCCTAACATTGGATTTACTTCTTCCAGACTCAATATTTTTTCTTCTACTTTTTTCACTGAAACACCCATATTTTTTGCAAGTTCTTCTACTGCTTTTGGATCTTCAGGTAAAAACTCATGCAGAGGCGGATCAAGAAGTCTTATTATAACAGGATATCCGTCCATTGCTTTAAATAGCCCTTCAAAATCTCCTCTCTGCATAGGAAGTATCTTATCAAGAGCCTTCTTTCGCTCTTGGGGAGTTTCAGACAATATCATTTCTCTCATAGCCGGAATTCTATCTTCGCCAAAAAACATATGTTCTGTTCTTGCAAGACCGATCCCTTCCGCACCAAAATCCCTTGCCTGTTTTGCGTCAGCCGGAGTATCGGCGTTAGCTCTAACGCCAAGCCTTCTTATCTCGTCTGCCCACTCCATTATCTTTTCAAAATTACCTGAAATCTCAGGTTCTATGGTTGGAACTTTACCAAGAATGACCCGGGCTGTAGTTCCATCGATAGTTATCGGGTCGCCCTCTTTAACAGTTACGTCGCCAACCGTAAAAGCTTTAGCTTTGTAATCTATTACAATATCTTCAGCCCCAACAATACAGGGCGCTCCCATACCTCTTGCTACGACAGCCGCATGTGAAGTCATCCCTCCTCGTGAAGTCAAGATACCTTCTGCTGCATGCATTCCGGCAATATCTTCCGGAGAAGTGACATGACGAACAAGGAGAACCTTTTTACCGGTATTAACTTTTGCTACCGCATCATCAGCTGTAAATACAACCTCTCCCGAAGCAGCACCCGGAGAAGCAGGAAGACCCTTGGCAATAACCTCAAGTTCTGCTTTAGGATCTATCATCGGATGCAACAACTGATCGACCTGTTCCGGACTAACTCTCATAACTGCTTCTTTTTTATCAATAAGCCCTTCTTCGACCATATCGACTGCTATTTTTACGGCAGCCATCGCGGTTCTTTTACCTGTCCTTGTTTGAAGAATCCAGAGTTTACCATCCTCAACCGTAAATTCAAGATCCTCCATTTCTTTAAAATGTTCTTCAAGTTTTTTCCTTACGTCTTCTAATTCCTTGTACATATCAGGCATTAAATCCTGGAAAGCATCAATTGAGGAACCGGATTCTTCTTTTTGCTTATGCGTAACAGGACCCGGAGTTCTTATACCTGCTACAACATCTTCGCCCTGAGCATCAAGCAAATATTCTCCGTAAAAAGAATTATCTCCGGTCGCAGGACTACGCGTAAAAGCTACTCCTGTTCCGCAGCCTTCCCCCCTATTACCAAAAACCATAGCCTGTACATTTACCGCAGTACCGAGATCTCCGGGGATATTGTTTATTCTTCTGTATTCTCTCGCTCGTTTATTATCCCATGATGAAAAAACGGCATTAACAGCACCCATCAATTGATCTTTAGGCGATTCAGGAAAGTCTTTTCCTGTTTTTTCTTTAATAAGCGCCTTAAATTTACCGGCAATCTCCTTCCAATCATCAGCAGCCAATCCTGAATCTTCTTTTACACCTTTTTTGTTCTTAGTTTCCTGTATTATTTCTTCAAAATCTTCGTGCTCAACACCCATCACAACATCACCATACATTTGAATTAATCTACGATAACTATCATATACAAAACGAGGATCCGCATTGTTAACAAGATCCATTACTATTTCTTCGTTTAATCCGAGATTTAAAATCGTATCCATCATACCCGGCATTGAAATAGCTGCTCCGGAACGAACCGAAACCAATAAAGGCGAATCAGATGCTCCAAACTTCTGTCCCATCGAACTTTCCAATTTATTTAAATTATCATTTATTTGATCTTCCAGACCTTCTGGATATTGCTTATTTTTTTCATAATATAAACAGCAATCGGAAGTAATTGTAAAACCCGGAGGAACGGGAACGCCTATACTTGTCATCTCTGCTAATCCGGCACCTTTACCACCTAAAGTTTTTTTCATAGAAATATTACCCTCTGCCTTACCATCTCCAAAGAAGTACACCATTTTTTCCATCCTAGCTCCTCCTTTTTTATTTTGGAAAAAACACTTTAGTTTATCATTCGATTTAAGAACATTATCTTCACTGCTCACAAAATATAAATACTTTAGATAAATGCAAGGGGGAAAATTTTTTACAGCCCTTAGCGTTTGGCTTTTCGCAGTTAGCTAAAAAAACAATAAACTTTTTATTAGGAATTAGTGGTAAGCTAAAAGCAAAAAGCGAACAGCAAATAGTTTTTTACCTATAATTTGAACTCAAGGTCGGGAAAATGTTTTCAACCGGAGGATCAGTATGAACAAAAAGTCTTACCCCGCAACGGTAAAGCGTCCGCTCTTTTAAACACAGTTCTACTTTATGGAAACCGGATTTTTTTATTAAAGGAAAATCTATCCGCCTTGAATATAAATAAACAGAATCCGTATTTATGGGTTCACCATTATCAAAAATACTAAACTCGGGAACAACTGAATTCATATACAATGATATTAAGTATCTTTTTTTATCTACTTCAGCCAACATACTATCGACGGAAAAATCTCTCTCATCCGCAAAATTCTGAGTTACTTTATGGGTATTTTTATACGCAATAGAACCAATTCCTAAATGAGTAAAATCGGGGTTCAGAATGTTTTCCTTGTGAGGAGGACTATTCATCCATTCTTTTATAACAATTTTTGCCAAGGAATCCGGATTTTCCTTTAAAAGCGCCTGCACCGCACCACCTTTATTTTCCGCAATGTTTTCACCGACAACAAGGACAGATAAACCCGAATTATATATTCGATGTAAAGGGGTTTTACTAATATTATCGCCGGAATTGTGTGAAAGATATTTTCTGTTTAACATATCATTTGAATGCTGTCTTGCGGCAATTCTCAATCGTTTATCGAACTGCAATTCCTTTAGGCCCCTTCTTGTTCTCTCTTCATTTGTCAACTTAAACAATAAAGATTCAATATAATCAATTCCCTCGATCTCCGGATAAAGAGAAACCATCTTAGCCGTAGTATCAGCCATTTTATTAACTCTAACCTCGGTTAGAGAGATACCGAGCAACAAAAGAAAAAAAGACATACTAACCTCTTATCACATCCTTTATTATCATCAATCTGGAATTTTTCTCCCTTTCTCTTTCTTCGAGTTTCATATTTATTTCTCTAACATTACTTTCTATCTCAGGAATTAGTATATACTCGAGCGCGTTTACTCTGCGTCTCGTTTTATCCATCTCAGCAGCTAAAAGGATTATTCTTTTCTCTAACTCAGCCATTTCAATTAACCTATCAAAAACTTCCATCAAACCCTTAAGCGCAACGTCAAGCACGGGAGAAGTCATCGCGAATCCATAAGAGACAATCTCGCCCTTCAAACTTTTTTGATATTTCGGAAGGGGAACATTCATAACTTTTTCCACATCCATAGATAACTCGATATAGGTATCGAGCATCAAAAAAGACCCCTCAAAGATATTTTTATCCTGGTATGCCCGCGCAAGGAAAAATTGCTTCAGAGCTTCCGCCAACTGTTCTTCTACTTCCTTTCTCATAGAAGAAAGCATACTTATAGTCTTCTGAAGTATTCTTAGAAGCTCATCTTGCTTCTGCTTCAACAATTTATGTCCTCTTTTCGCGATATTGAGCCGTTTTTTAAGATGGAGCAGCTCCATCCTCGTTGCGTTTACCTGCATCGCCATATCTCTATTTATACCTCTTCAATTCTTATACTCATTCTATTTTTTAGTCTTTTTGCTCTGTTGTTCTTTATTCTCTTCTGTTTTTTTCTCTTTTTTATCTTCTTCTTCCTTCCCGCCGAATTTTACAAAATATTTATCCAGATATTCATCCCGGATTCTCTTTAACTCTTTTCTGGGAAATATAGAAAGAAGTTTCCAGCCCAAATCAAGCGTTTCTTCCACACTTCTATTTTCATATTCTCCCTGCCCAACGTATTCTGCCTCGAATCTGTTCATAAACTCAAGATATTTTTTATCCATTTCCGAAAGAGCAGCTTCCCCGAGAATCACTGAAAGTTCCTCGGCTTCTTTACCTCTTGAATATGCGGCATACAACTGATTATACAAATCCGCATGGTCTTCTCTCGTTTTCTCTTTACCTATACCCTTATCTTTAAGTCTTGAAAGCGAAGGTAAAACATCGATAGGAGGAGAGACTCCTTTCCTTTCAAGCGAACGAGAAAAAATAATCTGTCCCTCCGTAATATAACCGGTAAGGTCAGGAATTGGATGGGTTTTATCGTCTTCCGGCATCGAAAGAACGGGCATCATTGTTATGGAACCCTTATTCCCCTTTATTCTTCCTGCTCTCTCGTAAATGGAAGAAAGATCGGTATAAAGATACCCGGGGTAACCTCTTCTTCCCGGAACTTCCTTTCTAGCAGCAGAAATTTCTCTTAATGCTTCACAGTAATTTGTCATATCCGTAATAATAACGAGAACATGCATTTCAAGATCGAAAGCAAGATACTCGGCAGCAGTTAATGCAGCACGGGGTGTGGATATTCTTTCGATTGCGGGGTCATCCGCGAGATTTAAAAACATAACCACTCTTTCCAAAGCTCCAGTCTGTTCAAAATCATTCCTAAAGAATTCAGCTTCCTCGAATGTAATACCCATAGCGGCGAATACAACCGCAAAACTTTCTTTCGAACCGAGAACTTTCGCCTGGCGAACTATTTGCGCGGCCACCTTATTATGAGGTAAACCCGAACCGGAGAAAAAGGGCAGTTTTTGTCCTCTGACGAGAGGATTCAACCCATCGATCGTCGATAAACCGGTTTGGATAAACTCATTGGGATATTCTCTAGCGTAAGGATTAATCGGTTCTCCGTTGATATCCTTTCTTTTCTCTGGTAAAATCGCCGGACCGCCATCGATAACCCTTCCCATACCATCGAAAACACGACCTAATATATCACGGGAAAGAGCCAACTCGATGGTTTTACCCTGAAAAACAACCGTGGTTTCCGGAATATCTATTCCTCTGGTACCCTCAAAAACCTGAACCATAGCTCTATCTCTATGAACTTCCAAAACCTTTCCGGTTCTTTCTTCTCCATTTGGTAATATAATCGAGCACAGTTCCCCATAACTAACACCACTAACACCCTCAACAAATAAAAGAGGACCGGAAATGTCCGAGACAGCCTGATATTCTACTCTCATGTCGTAACCTCCTCTTTAACGGTTGCAATATTACGGAGCGCGCTTTTTATTTTATTCTGTAAATTTTCAATTTTTTTCATTTCTTTTTCATCAATAAATTTCATACGGGCAATTTCTTCGAGAATATCAAGATCTTCCAATTCTTCAGGTTTGGCATCATGTTTCTCTGCTTCCCGATGTAAAGTTATGATATTTTTTAACATAATATACTGCTTCTTTATCGAAGTATAGGTGTCTACTTCATGAAACGCGTTTTGATGCAGGAAATCTTCCCTTATGATTCGCGCGGTAATTAGTATCCTTCTTTCCCTGGAAGAAAGAGCATCGACACCAACGAGCCTCACCATTTCCTGTAATTCATCTTCTTCTTCCAGCAGTTTCATAGCCTCCTGCTCGATTTCCAGAAAATCTTCAGCTACTTCATTATTTATATAAGCTTTAACATTGTCCGGATAAAGAGAATAAGAAGTCAACCAATCGATAGCAGGAAAATGTCTCGCGTAAGCTAATTCAGCCTTCAAACTCCAAAAAACTTTTACGACTCGAAGTGTATTCTGAACAACCGGATCAGAAAGGTCTCCACCCGGAGGGGAAACAGCTCCGATAACAGAAATCGCCCCTTCCCTATCATCACTGCCTAAACACTTTACTTTACCAGCTCTCTCATAAAATTCCGCGATTTTACTTCCCAGATAAGCGGGATATCCTTCTTCACCCGGCATTTCTTCCAGTCTTCCGGATATTTCACGCAAAGCCTCAGCCCATCTGGAAGTAGAATCCGCCATAAGGGCTACCGAATATCCCATATCTCTAAAGTATTCGGCAAGAGTTATGCCTGTATAAATTGAAGCTTCTCTTGCTGCCACCGGCATGTTGGAAGTATTTGCCAAGAGGATTGTTCTCTTCATCAAAGGCTCTCCGGATTTAGGGTCAATAAGCTTCGGAAATTCGTTAAGAACATCCGTCATTTCATTACCTCTTTCTCCGCA
>Ga0315550_1002372_pt1 | contig 11551 bp, 25 predicted proteins | sample SalMarSW160190MG_2_FD_203100 | JGI IMG/M metagenome (GOLD analysis project Ga0315550, IMG submission 203100) | Salt marsh sediment microbial communities from the Plum Island Ecosystem LTER, Massachusetts, United States - Salt Marsh Sediment SW1601-90 ... | reverse complement strand
GACGGGGACGCGGGCCCCGGACGAGCCGGCACCCCACGCCGCGCCCCCTCACGAGGCGACACAGGGGCTCGGGATCAGTAGCGCGGACGACGCAGAGACTGTCCATGAAACAGCGTGACCAGAGACGGCAGCAAAGGCTCAGGCCCTACAGCCGCAAGATCCACTTCCCCGACGGGGAGGTCTGGTCGTACCGTTTCACGGGCTCGGTCGTGGCCATCCGGACGCCCGACTGCGAGACGACCCATCAGGTCCCGCTGCCGGAGATCTCCGGCATGTCGTGGGACCTGATGGAACGCGGCCGTTGGAAGCAATGGTGGAAGGGCGTCGGCCCCGGGGCCCTGAAGGAGTACATCCTCTTCCACCTGCGGCCCGATCCCCGGGAGGTGCGCATCCCGGGCGTCGCCTTCATGCACCCGAGGTTCTTCGGACGGTGGCACTACTTCCGCGACTGCCCGGTGCTGCCGCACCGGAAACACGGCCAGAAGTACGACCCCGCGCAGGTGCCCGACGACGACCTGGAGCACCGCCTCGGGGAGAAGCCGACGCTGCGCAACCTGTGCGGAACCTGCATGCGCACGTACCAGGCCCGGTTCCGCTGCATGGACTGCCGGAAGCCGGACATCGAGTACTACATGGTGTGGGACGCCTTGTGGGCTCAGGCGGTCCCCGACCGCGAGGGCCAGCTGTGCCTCGTGTGCCTGGGCAAGCGGCTCGGTCGGCCGCTGCGGCGCGGCGACTTCCCACCGTCGGTCCCCCTGAACCAGTTCGCCGAGATGCGCGAGCACATCGCGAGGCTCGCGCCGTGACCGAGATCATCCAGATCCTGGTCGAGCACCCCATCGCCACGCTCTTCGCGGCGTGGGGCATCGGCGTCGGCGTGAAGGGCATCGCGGAGGCGTTGATGCACCCGCTCCAGCTGCGGCTCGAGCACCGCGAGAAGATGGCCGAGATCGAGGCCCGGAGGGACACGGCGAGGGCGCTCGCCGGGGCTGTGGACGAGACGGAGCGCACCGAGTTGGTTCAGCAGCTCCTCGCCGCCTACGAGGAGGCAGGAGAGGATCTGCAAAACGACGACAAGGGCGTCCTCGTCAGGTGGGGGCTGAGCAAGAATGACTGACACGACGTCGCTCGGGGACCGCATGAAATCCTACGAGGAGGTGCCCCGCACGCAGCTCACGCCGCGGATGCCCATGATCCTGCGCGTGGACGGCCGCGCCTTCCACACGTACGTGAAACGTCTGCACCAACCGGACACCGGGGCCCCGTGGAACCCGGTGGTCCGCGACGCCATGACGGACGTCGCGAGGGCGCTGATGCGGGAGATCACGGGGGCCAAGATCGCCTACCTCCAGTCGGACGAGGTGAGCGTGCTGGTGACGGACTACGACAAGCCCGGATCGCAGGCGTGGTTCGACAAGGTGGCGCAGAAGGTGTGCTCCGTCGGCGCATCCGTGGCCACGCTCGCCTTCAACACCAACATCCGCCAGTACGCGGACATGGGGATGCCCGCGGAGATTTTCCCAGCGACGGCGACCTTCGACGCGAGAGCGTTCTGCATCCCACAAGACGACGTGTGCAACTACTTCATCTGGCGCCAGCAGGACGCGACCCGGAACTCGGTGTCGATGCTCGCGCAGCACCACTTCGACCACCGCGAACTCCAGGGCAAGTCCTGGGGCCAGATGCAGGAGATGCTGTTCCGGCAGCGGGACGTCAACTGGGACGCCTGCGACACCTGGAAGAAGCGCGGCTGGTGCGTGACCCGGCAGAGGGTGCACACGACCGTCGGGGAGATGCGCGCCGCGGGCCACAGGATCGACGCGCCGCCCGAGGTGCAGGTGGCCGACAGCGTCGGCGTCGTCCGGCAGGCCATCGATCCCGACTGGGACATCCCCGTCTTCACGAAGGACCACTGGTACATCCACCAGCACGTGGATCTGGAGGCGGCCGACCGCCTGCGCCGGGCCCAGGAGATCATGAGCCAGATCTGCGGTCCGGGATGGGAAGAGGAGGACGAGCCGCCCCCCGTGCCGGTGTCGCCGGCCTTCCTGCATCAGGCCCTCCTCGGGAGAGTGGAGGACGACGAATGAGACTGGTCATCACGAGCGACACCCACGGTTTCGAGCGCGGGTGGGGCCTCTACGAGGACACCGTCCCCGCGGGAGACGTGTTCGTCCACTGCGGGGACTACTCGCGCGACTTCGGGTCGTGGCTCGACACCGTGCGCTTCGCCCGGTGGATGGGCGAGCTGCCCTTCGAGCACAAGCTCATCTGCCCGGGCAACCACGACTACGCCGTGTGGGAGAACGCGGCCAAGGCCGCCACGCTGTTCAGAAGTCACGGCGTCACCATGATCGGCGTCGACCGGATCACGATCGACGGCGTGGTCTTCGACGGCTCCCCCGCGATGCCCATCAGCGGCTACGACCCGGCCTTCGGCTTCGAGATGGAGGAGGCCGAGCGCGAGCGCCTGCTCGATCGCATCGGCCGCGTCGACGTGCTCGTCACCCACACGCCGCCCCTGGGCGTCCTGGACAAGACGGCCAAGGGCAAGCAGCTGGGCTGCCCCGTCCTGCGCACCAAGATATTCCAGACGATCCGGCCGCAGCTGCACTGCTTCGGCCACGTCCACGAGTCCAGGGGGACCTTCCAGGAAGCCGGCACGGACTTCATCAACGCCGCCTCCAACACCCGCGGCACCTATGTCCGCGACGCCATCAACGGCGTCACCCACATGACGATGGGCGTCCGCGCCCCGTTCGTCTACGACGTCGAGCCCCGCCGCGAGGGCGGCGCGGAGGAGGGCTGATGGGGAGCAGCGACCGAACCTGCGCCGTGAGCCACCTGCCGATCCAGTACAAGGACCCGTGCAGGATGATCTTCCTGCGGCAGGTCCTCGCGTGGGACGACGACCTGGAGCCCGGAGACTGGCAGCACGTGTGGACGCAGTGGCTGCCGCTCGGGCTGCCCGTGAAGGGTCTGTACGACGGCTACGGACGGGTCATGGCGGGGTACTCGGACAAGGTCCCGAAGGGCCAGACGTCGCCCCACATGCCCTACGACCCGGACGCGGTGCTCAGGTTCCAGATCGAGTCCATCGCCCGCGTGGCCGAGCCGCTCCCGAAGGACGAGGGATGGGGCGCCCTCGCGGACTTCCCGAACACCATAGAGAGCCTCATGAGCGCCTGCGAGCGCGGCTGGCTCCGCGTCAGGCTCCCGAGACCGTCGCTGCGGGACGAGGTGCCCCCCACGCCGGTGGTCTGCCGGGTGTCCCCGATGTACGTCAGCGAGCGCGCGTGGCAGGCCGTGACCTCGGGGTCCGACGACGGCATCGGCGTCTCGCGCGCCCGCCTCGAGAAGCACTACGGGAACGACATCCTCGCCAGCCTTCGCAGCACGGTCGAGCACTACAGGGACTGGCCCGCGCGCAGGGAGGAGATGCGCGAGACCCTGGCGATGGCCGAGGAGTCGGCCGAGGAGGTGGAGAAGACCATGGCTCTCCTGGAGCGGGTGTGGCCCAGAAACCTCGACGGCCTCGGGTCACAGCAGGAGCGGGCCCCCGACATCCTCGTGGCGGGGTACGACAGCACGCCGGACATCCAGCTGCGGACGTCCCTGTACGACTTCGGGGACGACGACTGGGCGAAGCTGGCCGAACTCGTCCTCGACACGAAGGTCTTCTTCGCCACCTACATGCACGAGCTGCGACGCCACGTCCACCCCGAGATGTACAGCGACCAGTTCCACCTGCCCGATGGCGGGCTGGACCAGCACAGGATGCTCGCCGTCTACATCCAGAAATGGTGCCAGGAGATGGAGGACGACTACGAGCGGGAGACGCGGCAGTGGGAGGAGCAGCAGGCCGCCGAGGGTAACGACGGGTAGCCTGCGAGGACGGCGAGGACGAGGTGCAGCACATGACCGACCGAGCACGAGTTTTCCAGATGGTGCGCAACGCGGACGAGACGGGCGTCTCGGGCACGGGCGTCGTGGCCGACGGCATCGAGTTCCCGAACGGGATGGTGTCCGTCTGCTGGCGCTCCAAGACCCCGAGCGTGAACGTCTACCGCTCCTACGTCGAGTTCAAGCACGTCCACATCGACGCGCACCCGGGCAACGACACGGAGATCCACTGGTTCCAGCTGACCGAGGAGGCCCGCGAGGAATGAGCTACGACGTCGACAGCGCGGAGATCATCCGGGGCGAGCTGCGCATGCGCGTCGAGCACTACCGGGCCTGGAGAGCCCGGGCCGACGAGCTCCCGGAGATCCACCCGTTCCACCAGGAGGAGAGCGAGTTGTCCGAGATGCTCGACGAGAACCGCCGGTTCGTCTTCGAGGATTTCTGGTGGGGCGGCATCCGCTCCAACGAGTTCTACTACAAGACGCTCCCCCTGCTCGCGGCCGACATCGAGGGCGACGCGGACGTGCTGTTCACGTGGGAGGGAGGGGACAGCCACACGATCGTGCGGTTCCGTGCCGGGCAGGCCGTCGAGCACGCCACCGAGTTCGCGGCGGGGAAGATGACGAGGGTGCTGTAGGTGCTGCTGCATCCGGCCATTCCGGCGATCATCGACGGCCTCCGCGACCTGGGCCTGCGCGTGGGCTTCGCGGAGTCGTGCACCGGGGGGCGGCTGGCGGCCGACCTGACGACGGTGCCCGGGTCCTCCGACGTGGTCGCCGGCTCGCTCGTCTGCTACCAGCTGGAGGCGAAGCGGCGCATCCTGGGCCTGCAGGAGGTGACCGAGCGCAACGTCGTGTCCCTCGGGACCGTCAAGGCCATGGCCCTGCGCGCGCGCGACATGTTCGCCGCCGACATCGGGGCCGCGACCACCGGCTGGCTGGACGGCGCCCGCGAGGCGTACTGGGCCGTGGCGGGCCCGATCGTGTCGGAGAACGGGATCGTCCACGTGCAGTGGGATCACATCGAGTTCGGGCCGGACAGCCCGCGGGACTTCAACCGGGAGATCGTCGTGCGTGCCGTCCTGAGCCACCTCGAGATCTTCACGCAGGGAGCACGATGAGCTACTACGACGACTGGGTGGACCCCAACGCCCTCTTCCGGGGCGGCAGCCGCCTGTGGTGCGGTGCTCCGAGCCGGCCGCCCGAGCGCCGGGGCAGGAACCCGCGCACGCACCTCGCGGACGGCTGCGGGGCCAAGATCCGGATCGTCGCCACCCGGGAAGAGGTGACGTGCGACAACTGTCTGAGGACCACGGAGCCAGATGCCTGACCAGGAGACCCCCGAGCAGACCGAGCGACGCCTCGCGCTGGAGGAGCGCACCCGCGCGATCGCCGACGTGATCAACGAGATGATGCCGGGGGACACCACCTTCATGCTGTTCCTCGCGGACGTCGGGGACCAGGGCAACATCGCCTACGTGGGCACGTGCAGGCGCGAGTCCACCATCGAGATGATGCGCGAGTTCCTGGAGCGGTGGGGCGCCAACCAGTAGGAGAACGACACCATGCGAGGAAGACACGGATTCACGCTCATCGAGCTGCTGATCGTCATCGCCATCGTCGGCATCGTAGTGGCCCTCATCGCCGGGGCTGCCGGGTGGGGCCGCGAGGACCGGTGCGGGGAGTTGTGCGAGGGGTTGCGCCACCGGATGGTGAAGGTCACGCGGGACGTGTGCATCTGCGAGGACCCGAGGACCGAGCAGCGCCAGGCGTACCCGATGCGGTCCGGCGGCTACGGGGCTGCGGTCCCGAGCCCGAGCCCGCCCCCGCAGGGGATCTGGGAGGCCGAGTGAGTCGCCCGTGCCCGGCGACGCTTCGAGGTGCCATGAGCGAGCCCATCAGATTCTTCCGCATCCCGGATCCCTGGGGGATTCTGTCGAACTTCACGCGCCATCCCTTCCAGCTGGACGGCAGCGTCTGGCCGAGCACGGAGCACTACTTCCAGGCGCAGAAGTTCGTGCGCACGGACCCGGAGCACGCCGAGGCCATCCGCGCGGCCCCGAAGCCGGCGACGGCGGCCACCATGGGACGCGACCGGGGCCACCCGCTCGACCCGGCGTGGGAGGACGCGAAGTACCACGTCATGGTCGCGGCCCTCATCGCGAAGTTCACGCAGCACGAGGACTGCAGGGCCGTGCTCCTCGCCACCGGCGACCGCGACCTGGTCGAGGACACCGGCAAGTCGGAGGACGACGACCACATCTGGGGCGACGGATCGACGGGCACGGGACGCAACCTGCTGGGGAAGGCCCTCGGGGAGGTGCGCGCCGCCATCAGGGACCACAAGGTGGAGTACCCGCTGGACGACGACGGGGCGACGGGCGGTCTCCGGCCCCGGACCGAGATGTGCATCGTCACGTGCCACGAGCGCCACCCGGTTCCGTGAAACCCGGTGAAGGTCCGATGGGGTACCATCGATGTGACCCGAGAAGAGCAGATCGCGGTCCTGCGGCTCTACGACGAGAAGTTCGAGAACTGGGGGCTGGAGCAGTGCCCCGACGGCCGCGCCGAGCCCGTCGGGATGGGACGCGGGGTCAAGCACGCCCGCTGGATGATGCAGGAGATGATCAGACGCATCGAGGAGGAGGACGAGAGCAGCCCCGGGCAGGCCGACCGCTGGATCGGCTTCATCCAGGGCGTCCTGTGGACGCACGGGCTGTTCTCGATCGCCGAGATGGCGGCGCACAACGTGCCCCCGGAGGACGACTAGGATGAGCAACGTGAAATACGAGACGGCCCGTCACGCGGTCTGCTGCCTGCTGATGAACAACGACGGCGAGATCCTCGCGGTGTCCCGGGGGACCGACACGGCCAAGTGGGGGATGCCGGGGGGCAAGGTCGAGCCCAACGAGAGCCTCGACGTCGCGGTCGTGCGGGAGACCTTCGAGGAGACCGGCTACGTGATCGCGGCGCCGCAGTCCGTCTACACGGCCTTCGTGCCCGGCGAGTCGAACTTCATCTGCACGACCTTCATCGCGCAGGTGGCCGCCGAGACGCCGGACGCGCCGCGCAGCCACCCCTTCGAGGGAGAGGTGCGGTGGGTGCACCCGGGCGTCCTCGCCCGGGGCCCCTTCGCCGACTACAACCAGGCGCTGTTCGGTCACCTCAACATCCGGTGGCGCGACGTCCCCCCGGGGCACCTCCCGTTCGACAGATGAATCCCTTCGACGACATCCACGCCAAGAGCAGGCGCTGGTCGCTCTCGGACGACGGCATCGAGCTCCGCTACGACGCGGATTTCCTGCCCCCGGCGGAGGCGGACCGGCTGCTCGAGGCCCTCAAGAGCGAGATCGACTGGCGTCGCATCGTCGTCAACACGCCCGGCGGACCGCAGACCGTGCCGCGGATGATCTCCTGGCACGCCGACGAGGGGCTCACGTACCGGTACAGCGGCGTCGCCCACCGGTGGCAGGACTGGACTCCGGGGCTCGCCGAGGTGCGCGACCGGGTGGGGGCCGCCACGGGGGTCCGTTTCAACGGAGTCCTCGTGAACTTCTACGAGAACGAGCGGGACTCGGTCTCGATGCACGCCGACGACGAGGACGACATGGAGCCCGGGGCGCCGATCGCCTCGGTAAGCCTGGGCCAGGTCCGCGACTTCGTGGTCAAGCACAGGGAGACCGGCTCCCGGCACGTCATCCCCCTCGAGCACGGCAGCCTGATCGTGATGGAAGGTCGCACGCAGCAGGTCTCCCGCCACGGCGTGCCGAAGTCCCGGCGGTCGTGCGGCCCGAGGATCAACCTGACCTTCAGAAGGACGCTGAACCGATGAGCGACGGACTGGACCCCAGACACGGCCCCTACAAGGGCGACCGCGGCCCGCAGCTGGAGGAGTGGTGCCACGAGTTCATGTGGAACCTCGTGAAGCTGGGCGCCCTCAGGGGCGACGTCTCCGTGAAGAAGGCCACGGACGAGATCAAGACCTTCGCCACGCAGGTGGTCCGCGCGACGAGGGACGGCTGCTTCCTGGAGGTGACCTGATGGGCGGCCCGACGCCCAAGGGGACCGTCAGGGGGCCCGCGATCGACACGGAGGCCCGGGGCGTGGAGCATCCCGACGAGATGATCCACATCGTGCGCAGCTCCGGGGGCGAGATCATGGACGCCGGCATCGAGGACTTCGTCGAGCTGGAGCGGATGACCCCGAAGTACCTCAAGCTGACGCTCACGGGACGCGACGAGACCCGGCCGGTGGTCCTGGTCATCCAGTCGGAGGCGAGGATCACCGTGCGGGAGTTCGGAGGCAGGGAGGGCTGATGGCCTGCTCGCCTCTCCTTCGCGGGATCACCGATCCGCTGGCCGTGCTGCGGGTGGTCCGGGATCATCCGGTGCTGGCGTGCTCGGAGCCCCCGCAGACGTTCTATCCCCTCCGGGAGCAGGGCTGGGCCGAGTACGGCGACGGCCGCTGGCGTATAACACCGGAAGGTCGCGCGGCGGCCGAGGGGGACGTCCCGTCGCGGCCCGCGTCCCTCGCTGACTTCTTCGAGCTCTGATGCAGACGGCGGCACATACCCTCTTCGACTGGTGGCACCACGTGGCCGCCATGCAGGACAAGTACGGCCTGCGTCACGACATCGAGACGAAGCCGGAGTGGCCCGAGATGCGGCGGCTCCAGGACCGGATGCTCCGCGAGATGCACGAGCAGACGAGGGTGCCCGTCCCCCTGATCTTCGAGGCCCTCCAACTGGCTCTCCCCAAGGTGATGGGAGACCTTCCCACGCGCCTGACCCACGAGGAGGCCGAGGCCGTCGTGGCCGAGACGTCCCGCACGGCCCTGCGCAGGCACCTGCTCGCGCTGCGGCTGAGGGGGATGCGGAACTAGGAGACATGTGGCGCGACGCGACCCCACCATCGTCCGGCGGACGGACGAGATCCCCAACCACGCGGTGCCCCGCACCGAGTGGTTCGAGCGGAACGTCGGCGAGTTCACGTGCCAGCGCCAGCTGGCGGCCCACCACGACGAGGGGACGGACACCTGGTACGTCACGGCACGCGAGTGGGACGAGTGGGACACCGAGCTCGTGCGCTACTTCATCGGGCACGGGTACGGCAGTCCCGGCGTCGAGGCGTTCATCAGGGCCCATGTCCTGAGCGCCGGAGAGTAGAGTGAGAGGGAACATGAAGCAGATCAACAGACTCATCAACGCGCACGGCATCCTGGGCGCCAGCGTGGGGGGGCGCGAGCAGCAGAACTTCGGCTTCTCGGCCGAGGTGTCCGAGACGGACCGCGCTCGATGGAAGGCCCTGATCGGTCGCATGGCCGAGGCCATCGACGCCTCCCCGATCAAGGACGACGAGATCCGGGTCGTCCTCGCCGGGGAGACGGTGGTCCTGCGGCGCAACGACGGGGTCTACGTGGGCATCGTGGTGGTCAAGGGACACCCCGTGGTGAAGTCCATGAAACGCATGATCCGGAGCACGCTCAAGCAGATGGGTGCTCCCATCCGACGCGAGGAGATGGCTCGGCCGCCGGCCGCGGCGCCCCCGGCCCCGACGCCGGCCGCGGCGCCCGCCCCTCCTCGAGCCCCCGGCGACGACGGCAACTCCGACGGCTTCGGTCACGGTTTCTGACGTGCGTGTCGTCCGCGACGTCCCGGAACCGACCTCCGCACAGGACGCCGAGCGCATCCAGGTCGAGCTCGCCAGGGCCGTGCGCCTGGGCGACACGTTCCGGAACGTGGCCGGGGTCGACGTCGCCTACAGCCGGGACGACCAGCGGGCCTACGTGGCCGCGGTCGTGCTGAGCACCACCAACTGGAAGGTCGTCCACGAGCAGCGCGTCGCGATGCCGGTCCGGCACGGGTACGAGCCGGGCATGCTCGGTTTCCGGGAGGGCCCCCTCATGCTGGCCGCCCTGGTCAAGCTCGCGGTCGAGCCCGACCTCATCATCGTGGACGGCTGCGGCACCGCACACCCGCGGCGGTTCGGGCTCGCGTGCCACGTCGGGGTCTCCCTGGACCACCCGACGGTCGGCGTGGCGAAGACGTGGCCTCCCGGGTGCGTGGACGTCAAGGCCCAGATCGCGGGCCAGCCGCGCGGCGCCAAGGCGGCGCTGGTCCTCCAGTCCGGCGGCCACCGGGTCGGCTACGAGTTGTTCACGCAGCCGAACACGAGGCCGGTCTACGTCAGCCCGGGCCACCGGGTGAGCGTCGAGGAGGCGGCGTCGCTCGTGCTGCGGTGCGCTCCGTTCTTCCGCAAACCGGAGCCCCTCCGGGCCGCGGACCAGGCAGCGAACGCCTTCCGCGACGCCGAGGAGGGGGTATAAGACCCGCTACCCGGCCTATGCCGCAACCCCAGACACAGATGACCAGCACCGTCGACACGCAGGAGATGGTGGCGCGGCCCGGGTGCTGCGCGACCGGGGACGAGTACATCCGCATCTGCGAGGCCGACGCCTTCTACGGCCCGGACCGTCAGGGGTGGGCCCTGACGCTGCACCGAACGGAGGACCCGGTGCGCGAGAACGTCGCGCACTGCCCGTGGTGCGGGAAGGCGCTCCCCGAGCTGTGATCGTCGTGCGCCTGGAGATGTGGCCCAAGGGCGACGAGTCTCGCAAGCGCGAGATTGGGCGCGCGTTCGTCTACAACGACGGGGGCTCGCTGCGACGCGGGAACTACGAGGTCCGCGTGTGTCGCAAGAACCGGTTCGACCACGTCCCGGGCGACGTGCCGACGGACGACGGCTTCGCCCGCACCGGCCGCGTGGAGAACTATCCCCGCCTCTCCTACAACGTGTGGCGGCTGATCCTGCGCGCCCTCAGGGCCGCCTTCCCGGAGGAGAAATGAAGAGGCGGCGACCCGACTGGGAGGCGGACATCGAGCTGGAGGAGTCCCGCAGGAGACGGCTCCGCTCCCGGCAGGAGCGCAACCGCCGGGAGAAGATCGCCCGCGGCGGCAAGACGAGGTTTGAGGCCATGAGCCGCGAGGAGCGCGACGCCCTGCGGGACGACCTCCTGCGCGCCCACGACACGATCACGGCGCTCGTCGAGGAGACGCGCTCGCCGGAGTTCCAGGCGGCGGCCGAGGCCGCCAAGGCGGATTTCCAGGGAGCGTGCCGCGACCTCGGGGAGGCCATCGTGCTGGCGCAGGCGCGGCTCGCCGCCGAGTTCCCGGGCGTCGAGGCGTGCGTGCCCGCGTACGACCCGGAGACCAGCGAGGAGTGGCTGATCTTCTTCGACGGAAGACGCCTCCTGTGGGCCGATCCTCCGCGCACCAACATGTGGCAGTCCGTGGTGGACAACGCGCCCCTGCGGGTGCGGACGCACCTGTGCGACGCCCTCCAGCCGCTGCGGGCGGCCCTCGTGGCGCGGCGCTGGGTGGCCGGTCCGGCCCTGTGCGCCGCGAGGACGCCGCGCGCGAACCTGTGCACGGGCACGCCGCGACACACGAAACCGCTGTGGGAGTTGCAGGGGCTCCCCAACCCCCGGAAACGGTAGGGCGCCGCGTGGCCGTCGTCGTCCCCGGGAGCTTCGTCTACCTGGCCCATCCCGCGACGGGCTCGACCGCGACCACGTCCGCGCTGATGAGGCTCGAGGGCGCGGTCATGCCCCTGGACGAGAGGCGCCGGTGGGGAGAGCACGCGTCGATGGAG
>Ga0315550_1002371_pt1 | contig 11553 bp, 8 predicted proteins | sample SalMarSW160190MG_2_FD_203100 | JGI IMG/M metagenome (GOLD analysis project Ga0315550, IMG submission 203100) | Salt marsh sediment microbial communities from the Plum Island Ecosystem LTER, Massachusetts, United States - Salt Marsh Sediment SW1601-90 ... | reverse complement strand
ACAGTGAGCCTGCCGTGGATGCCTTCAGAAACTGGCGTCTTGTAATTGATGGTACCATTTTGAACCCGCCTTATTAGAATAAATTGGTTTTCCCACGCTTAATAAGTGAACTAAAGTTTGGAGTGCCCAAAGTGACACGTAAGTGTCATCCTGAGGCGAAGCCGAAGGATCTCGTCAACGAAAAAGAGATTCTTTACTTCGCTGCGCTGCGTTCAGAATGACAGCAAAGCTGTCACTTTAATCACTTTCCACTCACTACTCACCTTGCGGGACGCTAAATTTAACCTTCTGCCCCGCTTTGATTAGCAGGGTCTTGTCAAATTGTATATCACCGAAATTACGGAGGATAAACTTCGAAAGAGGCAATTGGCCATGTAAAACCGACAACTCAACTTTAATGTCTTTCCGAGTCTTTTTGAGAGAACAGGTTCCCCAGGCATAACCATTTGACCAGAAGAAGCTGCCATCCTGAGCGGCAAAAGTCATTGTTTTTTCGACACCGGAATAACCAAATCCGGTCATTGCAAGCACGGCCGCCCAGCTTGCCATAGCGCGTGCGTAATGGTGGCCGCACTCAGCCTCGTCGAAAGGGCTGCGCTTGCGTCCATCGTATCTGTCGCGGATGTTCCTGATGCACTTAAGCCCGTCGTCCACCTGGCCTTCGTACAGCATACCCACAGCCGCGGTGTACTCGAAGCCCGTCATCACCTCGGTGAAGTATGGAAAAGGATTCTTCGGACGGTCCTTCGGATAGCTGGCCATCAGCAGCGCCGACTCATCACCCAAAGCAAAACTCCTCATGCAGTTGAAATGTCCGTACAGGCCATTCCTGAGATTGTACTTCATAACGGCCAGCAGCGTTTTGCGGACATTGGCCGGCTTGAGCAGGTACCCCAGGTCGCACACGTGAGCCATATACTGGCCTACAAGCTGGTCAACAAGGCAGCCTGAGCCGAGCTGGTAATCAGGGCTGGTCGGGTCTTTGGCTCCCATTCCGATGAGCAGACTGGGGGCTATCTGCGACTTATCCTTTGGCGGATGGATGTGATGCTCGTAGTACTCGCCATTGAAAAGATTGTTATCTATCCATTCACTGCCTCGCTCGAAGAGGTCCCGGCAGGTAGCGGTGAAATCATCCTCGCCGAGATGGCGGGCCATTTCCTCGGCCGCCCGCAGCGCCCCTAAATACCACACACCCATCTGCGGATTGGGGCCATAGTATTCCACATCCATCGTGTTGTGCTGACAGCCTTCCATCACACCGTCGCGGTCGGCGTCCCAGCCGCCCTTAATCCAGCAGAACTCCAAGGCCCTTCTCACATTTGGCCAAAGGTCTTTTAGCATCTGGTCGTCACCGGAGAGCTGCCAGTCGCGGTACATCTTCATAATGCATCCCATCTGACCATCGGCTGCGGCCTTGCCAAAATCCTGAGCATGCTCGAGCGGCAGATTGACACGAAAGCTCATCAGCCCATTCTCACCCGTAGCGTGGGCGAACTCGACCTCGCGCATTGACTTAGCCAGCCCGCCGAATAGAAAAGCTGTAGCCTGCTCGTAGTTCCAGACGTGGGTACAGGAGCCATGGCAGCAGCCCCTTCTATTACTGGAACCTTCCCAGCCGTAGAAGCGTCCGTCCTCTGTGCGAAAGCAGGTTTGGGTGCGCAGTGTGCTGATATTAAAAAGAGCCGCTTCTTTTACTACCTCAGGCAGATTGCTCTGTAGAAAGGTTCGCACAAAATTGACTGTCGCTTCTTCCAGTTTTGCAAGCTGCGGAGCAACCTTCTCTGCCACGTCCCAGGCGTCTTTGTATTGTGTGGTATAGTAGTTGCCGATACGGTCCTGCTCGTTGCCTTTCGGCGTCCAGGTCTGGCGGTTCGGAAAATGCCAGGTGAGTAAAAATGTTACTTCCTCTGTCCCATGCGGGGGCAGCTCCACTTCGACGGCAAGCGAGGCCATTGGTGTATCTTCGGCTGTGGCTTTGCGCTCCTGGAGTTTTCCATCGTCACTGAAGTCGTCCCAGAAATCGAGTGCCGAACTGCCCCAGCCTTGTCTAATCCAGGCCGTGCGATAGCTAACGCCGGTCTCGGCCCCCGCTTCTTCGCTTTGCGAAGCAAAACGGCGGGGGGTGGTCAGCGCTAACGTGCCCCACTGCTCCGCTCTCGGTGCCACCCCCTCGGAATCCATAAAGATACCCTGCACATTTTGGCCTTTGCGGAAATGATTGTGGTTGGCCTTGCCGCCCACTGCTACAAGGTCGCCCTTCCAATCCTTCGTATTACCCGAACCGTCAATGCCAATGAAGTTGGGCATGCTACCGCAGACAGAGGCGGTTACCGACTTGTCGGTCTTATTGTGAAGCACGTACCGCAGAACAGCTATGGGTATGCCGCTGGCCTCGGCGTCGCCGGGTATAAGCGGGTTGAACGCCTTGATGCATACGTCCACCGGCACATCAGGGTCAGAGAGCATCACCTGCCCAAGAGGATAGGCAACAGCGAACGAACACTTGCGGAACCGAGGCAGGCCGTGGTTGGGCACCGTACTGCCGTGGCTGTCTTCGTAATCCGAGAGCTCAATCGGCCCTTCGATTGCCCTGGCTGCCGTTTGTCCCGTTTGTAGAGTTTTGGTAAAAAGTGCAAAGAACGGGCCCGACCGTCCCCTGAGCGGCACAAACCCCTTAGCCGGACGGTTCATAATCTCCCAGTCGCGCAGGTCGCCCCGCCCTCCCAAAGAAACGGTTCCCGTACCGATACCACCTAACGGAAGGGCAATCCGGCCAAGGTGGTTCTGGTCATACTGTTTTAGAATCGGCCAGTTTTCATAATCAGCCGCTTCCGTCTTTACCCGAACTACTGTTACCTTCTCCTCGGCAAATGATTTATCGCCGGAATATAAATTACATCCCGCAACGACCATCATTGAGATTAACAATAACTTTCTCATAATGTTCTCCTATAAGCGAAATAATTAAAGGCATATATACTATTTCCGTCAATACTTAAAATTTTTTCATTTTTTGACTTTTCTTTTTGCCTATCAGCGTTTTTGATTGAATTTGATTGAAAATGTGTTAAAATATATATGTATCATGCCGTTGGCAGACTTAAAGCCTTGTGTTAATACATTTCAGAACTTTTTAAAAAAACTGTAATATTTTCTAATCGGGAAGAGTCTAATATTAGAGAAGTTTCCTTTGGTATTTCATATTCCAAGGAGGGAAGTCTTGTTCCAAGTAGGGATGTAGATAAGTGAGTATCGTTCTGTATTAAATGATTCGGATATTTGTGAAAGGGAAGAGAGATGAAAAATGCTTACAGAGTAGTATTGATAGGTCTGGCTGTGGTTGGGGTTGTCTATGCCGTCACCAAGCCAGAGGAGATGAACAAGGAGGTAAAGTACGAGTACGAACCGGTTGACATCTGCAACATTCCTGTGTCTATGGAAGTGGGTCATTTTGTACAGCTGGAGAAGTGCGGGGACTACAAAATCAAGCTGGAACAGGTACCCTGCGGAGATATCGGCAGGAACTCCACTACAGACTTCCCGTGCTACGAAGGCTGCGTGACAATCAAGGTAAGAGCCAACTATCCGGCAATATTTAGTGCATCGTTAAACAAGAGTGGCGGCGATGAGGATATGCTGAAAGAAATGAATCTTCATTGGGAGAATGGTGTTAATACAATCCAGGGCGGCACTGGCTGGGAAGAATTGAAACTTTATCTCGAGGCCTGGGATGTTGAAATATGGAAGTTTACCGCTGGTACAGTTCAAGTTGGTGAGATTACGATAAAAGTAAAACCCAAAGACACACAATGAGGAAGCTAAGCTGCCAGAGCGTCTTGGATTTTGCCTTAGACTGGAGGCAGCCGAGCCGGATCCAGCCGGTTTGCGACAATGGGATGATTTGAAAGTCCGGGACGTTGCAAAATGGGTCTTCCTGCTATGGCCGATTCCATTGCTCAATCATCTTCCGGATTTTTTCTCGATTCCAGCTCTTTGACTTCGGATAGTCCTGGTTGGCTTCCAGCTCTTCAATAGACGGGGTCTTCGATGGTACGCCGTCAGGTGGCACCTCGGCCCCGGCAATCCACACCAGGGCATTGAGCACAAGTTTGCGAAAGTCATTGGACGCCCAGCTCCAGTGCCAGTGTCCGCCGGTAAAGCCGAAGCCCCGTCCGCCATCCGGACGTTCATAAGCCCACGCTACGTGCTCCGGCATACCCATCCGGGCACGAACGTGCCGATTAGCGCGATGAGCGTCCTCACCTTGCTTACGTGTACTGTCAGGCGGGACAGCGGTGAGTATCGGCGTTACGTTCTGCATGTTCTCGACGAATCGCATGTGGTAGTACCACTCATCATCCATCGAGAAAGGCCGGACGCCGCGCGTGATGGGATGCTCAGGCAGATCCTTAAACTCAGCTTTCCAGTGCGGATTGACGGACCAGTACGTCTCGTAGTATCCGCCGGTCCAGTTAAGCATATAATTGCCGGGTTTGCCCTTGGGCACCTCGACCGCATAGTGGATAGTTGCTATACCCACGCCTTTTTTAGAAAGTTCGTCAACCTGCTCAAGGTGCCGCATAACCACGTGTCCTCCGCCGCCGTCACAGTAAATCGCAATCGCATCGGCATTGTCGAAAGCGGTCGGGTCCCTGGGCCAGCCGTTAAGGTGCGCCGTGGCATAAACGCCGGGCATACTCTCGTTCAGAGATTTTGCCAGCAGTAAGCAGCCGGCGTTGTGCTCGTGTGAACCGTAACCGTGGCTGCGCGGGCCGGCTACCAAAACTATCTTTTTCCTTTCCTGCATTTTCAATCGCTTAAGTTGAATGTCCTTGAACTGCACCGTCATCGGCGGTCCCGAGTGCAACTGTAACGCCAGCACACCGGAAAGCTCTCGCTGTTTTCGGTCGTTATCAATTACCTCGGCAGTAACTTTACCATTGAGCTTAAGAACGATGTGACCGCCGCGGGCAATGATGTGATAGTCGTTCCAGTCGTCCTTTTTAACAATGGCAAACAAGCTGTCCGAATCTCCGAGTGATGTGCTTGTTTTGCTGCCGTCGGAGCCAATGATGGTTTTTTGCCCCCGCTCTGCCAGCATCCCACGGCCTTGCTCGTCATAAAGCGCGCCGGCATATTGACCGGCCAGGTCGATATCAGCCTGGTAGCCGACAGCGTGGCCGTCCTCTGCGACCCGGCTGCGAATCTGAATGCCGGAGTTGGCCGCCGGGGTTCCACTGATGCGGTACTTCAGTTTCAATTCGAAGTCGTCCAGCTCGCCAAATTGCCAAACCAGAAATTGATTCTGTTTTACCGGATTCTGCTGTGTCGAGCGGGCGGTGATTGCACCGTCCTGGACCGACCAGTAGCTCATATCCGGTGCTTTCCAGCCGTCGAGTGTTTTGCCGTCGAAGATTGGCTTAAAACCGGCTTCTTCAGCGACAGCGGCGTTTGCAATAAGCCCAAAAACACTAAACAATGTAACCCAAACGAGTCGTAAGTAAATCGTACGCATAATCATTCCTCCTTTACAAATACATAACATTAACATACTCCAGCACCAAAGTCCTTAGCCAAATCTCCTTTGGTGCGGAATGAGAACCCATACAAGAAATTAGTTATGCCGCAGCACTTAGCCAGCGGCTTGCCATTGTTCTTTAACAAACTTCAGACCTTCGGTGTAAACCTCCTCGCGATTAGGGAAGAAATCCCGCCAGACACGTGTGGCGGCAGCGAGGTCCGGCAGCGCCCGTCCGAAGGCCTCAATTACCAGCCATTTGTCGTAACCGCCTGAGCGCAGCGCCTTAAACGTACCGGGCCAGTCAATGTGGCCTTTGCCCGGCGTGCCGCGGTCGTTTTCGCTGATGTGTACATGCTTAATCATATCGATGTGCGGACCGATACAGCCGACAGGATCCTTCTCTTCGATGTTGGCGTGGAAAGTATCATAAAGAATGCCGAAGTTGTCATGGTCAACAAGCCGAACGTAATCCGCTGTGTCGGCCATTGTGTTAAGAAAATAGCATTCGAAGCGGTTGAGGTATTCCACAGCCAGAGCAAGGTTGGCTTCGGCGGCAAGGTCGGCGGCCTTGCGGTGCAGCTCGGCGGCCCGCTGTTTTTCCTCCTTAGTTGGTGCCTGGCCTGTGAACACACCCAGCGGCTGATAAAAAGGACCGCATAAAACCTCCGAATCTAAAGCCGCCGAGCAGTCAATCGCCCACTTGAGGTGTTCAGCAGCTCCTTCACGGTTACCGGCGTCAGCACTAACGGGGTTGTGCTCCTCGTCCGGGATGACCGTTACAGATGTGCAGTTAAGGCCGTTGTCCTTAATCGCTTTACCGACCTTTTCAAAGTGTGCGGTCCGGCCCTCGAAAAGAGGAATCTCGACGCCGTCATAGCCGACTTTCTTGAGCGTTTCCAATTGGGGAAAATCCTCTTCGGTAACGTGCGTGGTCCACAATAACATATTAAATCCGATTTTCATTACAGTTTCTCCTTCTACTTGTTACGGTTAATATTATTCTATTGTCCGAGCCGATGATTAACCGATTTTAGATAATAATTTGTTTGAGGCATTCGGCTCATCCTGTTTTATTCCTGGATTCCCGCTTTCGCGGGAATGACAAGGTGGTACGATTATCTAAAAACTTTGTAACGGCAGTTTAGTTTTCAATTGGGATATTCAACTCGGCGAGTGTATTGCGCATCCATTTCAGCGACTGCTCTATCATTGGTCCGCCCTGCCCTTCGCACTCCATACTCAGGACGCCATTGTAGCCGTGGTCCTGCAAAAGCTCCAGACACCGGCGGATGTTCTCGGCGTTGACACCTTGGCCCAGCGAGCAGTGGCTGACGGCGATACCGGTCTGTTCGCCCCGAACCGACTCAGCCAATGATTTGGAGACGTCCTTGATATGCACGTGGCTGAGACGCTCCATAAACCGTTCGAGAAACTCAGCCGGCTCCTGACCGGCGATAAAGGTATTGCCCGTATCCATATTCATTCGCAGGTAAGGGCTGTCGCAGAAGCTCAGCATTTTTTCCATCATATCCGGCTTGGTGGTGAAGTATCCGTGCGGCTCGATGTTGACCGTAATCTTATGCGCCTCGGCAACTTCGATAATCTGTTCGTAGCTGCGTTTCATCATGTCCATAGCTTCGGTGTCGCTAAGACCTTTGGGCTGATGCATGCCATCGGTAGTATCAACGCACGGACAGCCCATCAGGTTCGACCACTGGATGGCCTTTATAACGTATGGCACGCCGCGGAGCGGCCCATCTTTGCCCGACAGTGGATAGGCGGCATCCACCTGTGAGAAACATACTCCATAGTTCTCCATCTTACGCCGAAGCAGCAGCGGGTCTTCGTAAAGGGCCACGTGCGGCTGATAGCCCAGACCATGTATCCAACTGACCCCGTCAATCAGGCCGCACTCGATATAATGTACGTTGTTACGTTGAGCCCACTGAAGACAGGCCTCGAAGCTGAAATACGCGCTATTAAAAGCGTCCGTATGAAATCCTATTTTCATCTCTCACACATCTCCATTAAGGCTCCTGCAAAATTGAGGTTAGGCATATATTATTTAAGAAAATCTGTTTTTTTAATTTTCTTAAATAATCAGCTAACTTTTTATTAGACAATAATTTACTGTTCGAAAAGAAAAAATCAAAAGACAATTTTTTCTTTTCAAAGTATGCCTAACCTCAATTTTGCAGAACTCATTCTCCATTAAAAAGTACAGAATCTGAAAATAACCGATTAATGCACGTCTGCCGCAACCGGTGTTAGCCGGGCCGTCCAGGCGCAACCTCGCCGCAAAAGCTCGGCAGCAGGTGGATTCTCAATCGCTTTTACATCGTGGCCCAAAGCGCAATGAAACACCCGACCTCTGCCATATTCGAACACAAACGCCATCGGGTAGTCCTTGCCGTCCACCTTGGAACGGGCGGTTGCGAGCAGGTCAATCGGCCTGTCGCCTGCAAGACAAGTGTATAGCTCATCCTCGGTCTGGAAAGAGGCCATCCCCCGCGTAATGGGATGCTCCTTATCGACAATATCCACGCGGAAAGGTCCCCTGGGGTCGTGCGCCCTGAGATTCGGGTCCCAGACACGGCCGGCGAGATTGCGATATTCCGGACAGTCCCGAAATGCGCCACAGCCAAAATGCAGAACAAATAGGCCCTTGCCTTCATTGACGAATTTTTGCAGGTTTGCGTGGGCATCTCGGCCGGGCGTGGGCTTTTCCCAGCTCATAAAGTGAACCACAACCACGTCGTAGTCGTGCACTTCGTCCGTCCCCAGGAATTCGGGATATTCTACCACATCCACCTTCATTCGTCGGTCTTTGCCGAGGACATCAGCCAGCGCCGGAGCCGTCTTTTTCCATTCATGAGCAGGATGGTCGATGCCGGTAACTATCAGCACTTTCTTAGTCCGAGCCTCATCCTGGTGTTCGACCGAAGCTGTCTGGCTCATCCCGCAACCAGCCACAAAAATAACCAATGCTCCAAATACAACTGCATATTTCATAATCTATTCTCCATAACAGTGCTACTTCAAAAGATGAAAACCGTTCTCCTTCAAAGCTTTGTTCGGCGGTCTAAAGCCCAACCTACGAAACTGGATTCCCGCTTTCGCGGGAATGACAGGGAAACGATTGTCTAAAAACTTTATAATAGCAGTCTCATTAGGGGCTTTGGTGCTTCACAGGGCAACAAAGCACCTGTTTATTGTTTTGCAATATAACACGTTCCGTTACCACCTGTCAAATCCTATTTTCCTCACGACTAATCCTTTGCAATTTTGACAAGGGGTTGCATATCTTACTTCGATGTGGTATAAGGACAGGGTAGTGGCGGTTGCTACTCTGCGAAGTAGCTCGCTACGCAGCACGAGTAGCGAACCGCCCGTACGAGCAGGTAGTCAACGGTTAGTAATCAGTGATAGTATTATGGAAACAACGGAATTAAAATCAGCGATATCAGAGCTATCGGCCCGGGTTGCGAAAATCCGGGACTGGCTTTGACTTGTCCAACAAGAAATCCCAGCTGCAAAAGCTGGAATCCCGGATGTCCAAGGCGGGATTCTGGGACAATCCTGATGCCGCCCAGTCCGTGGTCTCTCAATTGAGCGCACTTAAAACAGTCATTGAGCCGGTGGAAGAAATACAGCGCGAGGTTAAAGACCTTCAGGAGCTGTTTGAATTAGCAGCGGCTGAATCGGATGATAATGAGCTGGCACAGTTGGCCAATGACCTAAGCTCACTTGTCAAAAGGTGCGAACAGATCGAATTAGCCGGCTTGTTATCCAGACCCGAAGATATGAAGAACTGCTTCTTTAGTATTCACGCCGGGGCAGGAGGAACAGAGAGCTGCGATTGGGCAAATATGCTGCTTAGAATGTACACGCGGTACTTCGAGACAAACAAATACAAATTCCAGGAGCTTGATATCACGCCGGGAGAAGAGGCGGGAATTCGGTCGATAACACTGCGAGTCAGCGGGCCTTTTGCGTTCGGCAAGCTCTCTTGCGAAACCGGCGTGCATCGGCTCGTTAGAATCAGCCCATTCGATTCGCAGAGCAGGCGGCACACGAGCTTTGCCGCGGTGGACTGCGTTCCGGAATTTGATGACGATATCGACGTTGAAATAAATGAGGATGAACTGAGGATTGATTTTTATCGGGCCAGCGGGGCCGGGGGGCAGCACGTGAACAAGACCAGCTCGGCGGTACGGCTTACACACGAGCCGACCGGTATCGTCGTGCAGTGCCAGAACGAAAGAAGCCAGCACAAAAACAGAGCCCAGGCGATGAAGGTGCTCAAGGCCAGATTGTATATGCTCGAGCAACAAAAACGCGATGATGAGATTGCAAAACTGTACGGCAATAAGGGCGAAATTGCCTGGGGAAGCCAGATACGAAGCTACGTTATGCAGCCTTATCAAATGGTCAAGGATCATCGAACCAGCTTCCAGACAGGCAATGTGGAGGCGGTGCTGGATGGAGAGCTCAACGGATTTATCGAAAGCTATTTGCGGCACCGGGTCAAAAACAAGCAAAAGTAAAAAGGAAAATAAAGGTCAGAAAAGATGAAAGAGATTATTGATGTCGAACTAAAAACACGGAAGGTTGATCCGGCAAAATGCCGGACAGATTTGCTTGCAGTGGGGCTGTTTTCGGATGCTAAAGGGCTGGACAAACTGAATGCACAGCTCAATAGTAAGCTCGACGGTGCAATCGAGCGATTGATTAAGTTGGGCGATTTCAAACCAAAAGACGGAACCAGCGCAATCGTCTATGGCAACGACAGCATAGGAGCCGAAAGGGTTCTGCTGGTCGGCTTAGGTGAAAAGAAAAAAGCAACACTTGATACGCTCCGCAAAGCGGCATCCAACGCTGCAAAAAAGTCAGTGGAAATGAAAATAGAAACTATCAGCCTGGTGCTGCACAAAGCATTTGGCGGACGATTCGATTTATCTGAAATGGGCAGGGCCGCAACGGAAGGGGCCTACTTCGGCAGCTATTGCTATGATGAGTTTGTTACTGAGAGCGAAAACGGACGGGCGGATTCGCTTAAAGTTGAGCTGATTGATTCAGACTCAGCAAAAACAAGAAAATTAAACAAAGGTCTTTTGAGCGGGGCTGCTATCGGCAAGGCACAAAGCTATGCCAGGACCTTAGCGAACCGGCCTGCCAACGTAATAAATCCAGCCGAGCTGGCAGCCGCCGCAAAAGAGTTAGCTCGTGGTTCAAAAAATTTAAGCTGTACGGTTTTTGACGAAAAGCAGCTGGCAGCGAAGGGTATGGGCGGAGTGCTTGCGGTCGGGTCAGGTTCACAAAATAAGCCGAGATTCATTGTTTTGAAATACAGTCCCGCCGGCAGAACTGCAAACTGTCAGCCAACGGTTGGTCTTGTGGGCAAAGCGATAACTTTCGATTCCGGCGGAATAAGCATTAAGCCCGCCGCCAATATGGACCAGATGAAATTGGACAAAAGCGGCGGTATTGCAGTGTTGGCAACGATGAAAGCCATGGCGGAGCTGGGGCTGGGGCTCAATGTTTACGGGATAATCCCGTCGGCGGAAAACTTGCCGAGCGGAACGAGCTATCGACCCGGTGACATTATCACCACCTTCAGCGGCAAAACCGTTGAGGTGCAAAATACCGACGCCGAAGGCAGGATGATACTGTGCGATGGTCTCAGCTATGCCGTCAAGCAAAAATGCGATATTATCATTGACATAGCAACATTGACGGGCGCCTGTATGGTCGCTCTTGGCAAATACATGGCCGGACTAATGGGCAACGATGAAAATTTGATAAAGCAATTGCAGAGGGCCTCCCAGGACAGCGGTGAAAAGGTATGGCCAATGCCGAGCAGCGAGGAGTACGCAAAAGAGATGAAGAGCAAGATAGCCGACCTGAAGAACATCGGCAGTAAATGGGGCGGAGCCTGCACGGCGGCAGCCTTTTTGAGACAATTTGTCGGCGATGCAAAATGGGCGCATCTGGATATTGCCGGTATGGACATATTCAGCAAGCCCACG
>Ga0315550_1002366_pt1 | contig 11561 bp, 9 predicted proteins | sample SalMarSW160190MG_2_FD_203100 | JGI IMG/M metagenome (GOLD analysis project Ga0315550, IMG submission 203100) | Salt marsh sediment microbial communities from the Plum Island Ecosystem LTER, Massachusetts, United States - Salt Marsh Sediment SW1601-90 ... | reverse complement strand
TCCTCTTCCCTGATCCCGAGCTTCTCCATCTTCTCCTGGAGCTCCTTTTCCTTTGAAGGACCGACGGGAAACATGCCCATGACTCTTTAATATAGCATCTTTGGGGTTTACATAGGATATTGGGACGAAATAAGCCGCGCCGTCATATTGAAAAAAAAGCTCTTACGTTTTATTATTAGCAGGTCGTTCATATATTCCGGAAAGGTGCGTTATGAAAAAAACAGCGTTGATCTGTTGTGTGCTCCTCATTCTTGTCTCCTGCGGAAAAAAGGAGATCAAGCCCGTGTCCCAGGAATCGAAGACGGCCCTTGCCGCCTTTAACCTCGCAGACAAGATCAGAAAGGACTTCGTCGAAAAGGACATGGCTGCGATCCGGCAAAACTCGACTGAAAAGGGCTACGAGGATATCACGGCAGGCAACGGCTCCTTCGACTCGCTCGAACTGACATTTACCCCCAGGTGGGTAGAGATAGACAATAACAAGGTGACCGTAAACATTTCATGGACCAGCAACTGGGTCATAGGCGGGAAAAAGAAGGAAGACAGGGGCATGGCCGTTTTTGTCATGGAAGGCATTCCGCTGAAAGTGGCCGGTATCAAGAGGGCAAACCCCTTCGTCGCCCCGGCAGAATAACGGCTGAAGTTCCTAGCTATGACAGAAGCCGGCTGCTTACCTGCAGGAAGTGCAGGTTCCCTTGCTGCATGAGGTGCATCCTGAATCGGAACCTGCAAAAGGCTTATCTACTCCGCTCATCCCGAAGGTGGACATTTTCTTTTTGACGTCCTCCGATGAACACTTCGGACAGCTTACGGCCTTGTTCCCGAAGACGAGTTTCTCGAACTCCTCATTGCACTGACTGCATATGTATTCATATATCGGCATATACGCCTCCCAACGCGTCCTGATTGTTATTTCGTCTTCTTCTTCACCGGGACCTTTTCCCAGTCCTTGAGGAATTTCTCAAGTCCCACGTCCGTCAGGGGGTGCCTGATGAGCTGCCTGATGACGGCATAGGGAATGGTTGCTATGTGGGCTCCCATCCGGGCCGCTTCAACGACATGAAGGGGGTTCCTTATGCTGGCGACTATGATCTCCGTATCGAAGAGGTAATTTTCGTAGATCTCGACGATCTCACCGACGAGCCCCATTCCTGAATGACTGATATCGTCCAGGCGGCCGACGAAAGGGCTGACGAAGTTCGCCCCGGCTTTTGCCGCAAGGAGCGCCTGCGGAGAAGAAAAAACCAGGGTGACATTCGTCCTGATGCCGAGAGCGGAGAGTTTCTTCACCGCCTTGAGCCCTTCCTCGATCATCGGTATCTTGACCACGACATTCTTATGGATCTTCGACAGGGCGCGGGCCTCTTTCACCATCTCATCGGCAGTCAGCCCGACAACTTCGGCGCTGACCGGACCGTTCACGATCCCGCAGATGGTCTTCAAAAGGGAGACGGGGTCCTTCCCTTCCCTGGCGATGAGGGAAGGGTTTGTGGTGACGCCGTCCAGCACACCCAGTTCGTTTGCCTTCCTGATCTCTTCAACGTTTGCAGTGTCGATAAAAAATTTCATTGGCGCTCCTCTCGGAATTGATTGTTTATTATAACGAAAATATGGCGGTTTTTTCCGACTAGAGGTGCAGTCCATTCACCACGAAAACACGGAGACACGGAAAAATCGACAGTTAAAAAAAACGTCTTTTCGGCTCTGTGCCGTTATCTCCGTGGTGAATCGCTCTTCCGGGTAGAAGCCCGTCGGGTTAATTGTAGGAATCGATTATCTTCTTGAGAAGCGCGGACTTGTCATAAAGGTGCTGCGACCCGGCGGCTTCCCCTTCATGCGATTTTTCAACGGGCCGTCCATATGTGCCCCGCACATCCAGCTTTGCCAGTACGTTCGGCATGTCCACAAAACGTGAAACCTTGTTGAACTGGGCGATGCCGCCCCTCATGCCTTCATGATGGAGGGTGAGAAAGAGCCTGTCTTTCGCCCTCGTGACCGCGACATAAAAGAGTCTCTGCTCCTCCTCAAGATCGTCTTCGCTGTCGAGCGCGAATGTCACAGGCAGTACGCCGTCTACAAGGCCCATGACAAATACCGTGTCCCACTCCAGTCCCTTTGCCGAGTGCACAGTGGACAATACAAGCGGTTTTTCCTCCTCCTTTGTCTCCGGCTCAACCCTCCAGACCCCTCTTTCCGGGGGTTCTATGGCAAAATCCTCGAGAAGTTCCTCCAGGGAAGCATACCGCATCGCTATCTGCCTTAGGGCCTCCAGGTCGTTCAGCCGGAGATGCCAGTCGTCGTACTTGTCCTTCATCAGCGGCAGATAGTATTTCATCATCACATCGAAGCGTTCTCCGGCGGCCATCTTTTGGTCACCGGCCCCACGGAGCGCCGCCCCAAGTACTGCCAGACCCTCCGAATAGGGGCGACCTTTGGTGTATTTCGGAAACCCGCCGGCCAGGACTTCCTCGAGTGAAACACAGGCGGTGAACTCGTCGGTGAGCCTGGCGGCAGTCCTGGGCCCTATCCTGCCGATCAACATCAGGGCCCTGTTCCACGCTAGCTCGTCCCCTGGATTCACTATGACCTTAAGGTGAGACAATAAGTCTTTCACGTGGGCGGTCTCGTAAAATTTCAGTCCTCCGAACGTCTCATAGGGAATGTTTCTCCTGCTCAACTCGGACTGGAGCTGGATGGAGAGGTACATCGACCTGAAGAGTATGCACTGGTGACCAAGCGGCAGGCCCTCGTCGAGCTGTCTCTTCACCCTTTCCGCCACCCATTCGGCCTCTTCGTAGGCGTCCCTGAAAAAAAGCAGCTGCGGCGGCTGCCCGATTTCCTTCTTAGCCGAGGCAAGACACTTGGAATACTTGTTCTTCATGTTCTCCAGGACGGCGTTCGCCACATCGAGTACGGCCTGCGAACTGCGGTAATTTTCTTCCAGTTTGACGATCGTGCATTCAGGGAACCTCTTCGGGAATTGCATGATGTTTTCATGAGAGGCGCCCCTGAACCCGTAAATGCTCTGGGCGTCATCGCCTACGGCCATGATATTCCGGTGCCTTTCGGACAGGAGAAAGGCAATATCGCCCTGGAGTTTGTTCGTGTCCTGGTATTCATCCACCATTATATACCGGTACTTCCGGGACAGCCTCTCCCTGATCTCCGGATTTTCGAGCAGGATCTTGAGGAAGACAAGAAGGTCGTCGTAATCAAGATAGTTCTTTTCGATCTTATATCTTGCATATTCCGTCCTGAGATTTTCTATGTCCATGATTTCCTCCATGAAATGAGGATATTCCTTCTTGATTATCTCCCCGATGGAGGTGTTCTTGTTTATGGACATGCTGATGATCGCCCTAAGGCTGTCTTTTTTCGGAAACCGTTTTTCCCTGTCGTAAAATCCCATACGCGCCGCGCACCTGTGGATCGCCTCCTCGGCGTCGCTCTCATCCAGGACGGCGAAGGAAGAGGGAAAGCCGATCGCCTTTGCGTACCGCTTCAATAACTTGAAGGCGAAGGAATGGAATGTCCCCCCCTCAACGTTCTTACACCGGGGGTCGTGCCTCGAAGCGCGGGAGAGCATCTCCCTGGCGGCTTTCCTGGTGAATGTCAGGAGAAGGATGGAAGAAGGAGCGATCTTTTGCCGCACCATATGGAGCACCCTGTACTCGATGACCCTCGTCTTTCCCGACCCCGCTCCGGCGATAACGAGGACAGGCCCGTCAATCGTGGTCACCGCCTTGAACTGCGAGGGATTCAGTCTGCTTCTGATGTCAGCCATATCTTCATCTTCCACGGAAATCTCTTTAATAAGAAACCTCAGACACTGCCCGACGCCGGGACAAGCTCCTCATTCTCCGGCGACCTCAGGCAGTATGCCTCTTCGATCAACTCGATAAGATGCAGGACGGGCCGGTCCTTGATCGTTCGGCTCAACTGAAGGATGCATCCCGGGCAGGAGGTGACAACGGCGTCGGCGCCGGACCGAATGATTTCGCCCGTCCGTTTTCCCAGCAGCCCGAGGGAAAGGTCCTTGTGAGAAAAACAGAAAGACCCGCCAAAACCGCAGCAGCCGGTATCACCGGTCTCGATGAGCCCGATGCCGGCCCTCCTGATGATATCCCTCGGTTCTCTTCTTATGCCCAGTCCGTACCGCAGATGGCAAGGGTCATGATAGACCGAGGTCTTGCCTATGCTTTCCATAAGCATCAGCCTGTCCCTGAAGAAGACCGATATGTCGGCCGCGTTTTCAAGACCTGCCCCGATCAATTTCCTGTACCCGTTCCTGAGGGTGTCGGTGCAGGTGGGGCAGAGGCTCAGGACCGCTTCGACATTGAGCCTGCTGAACACTCCGAGGTTTTTTTTTGCAAGTCGGGCAGCCTCTTCCCCGAGGCCCAGTGCCCTCAGCGGCGCCCCGCAGCATACCTCGCCCTTTGGAAGGACCACTTCATATCCGAACCGCTGAAGCACCTGGATAAGCGACTCCGCCAGGGAGGGGAAGATGTAATTGACACTGCAGCCTGTGAATACCGCAACGCGCCCCTTTTTCCCCGGGACCTTGAATACCTGCTCCTCTCTCTCGAGCGGCGACGGCGGCAGATCGGGAAGAAAGGGGATCGATCCCCTTCTGACGAGCGGCCGCAGCAGGAAGCGTCTGCTCATCTGGAGCAGCCTGAAAGTCAGCTCGGGCCGTCGCAACGCAAACTTTGCGGCCGACCTCAGGTGTTTTCTTTCTCTGTCCGTCCTCGCCAGAAGCTGCCGGCCCCGGTACATCGCCCCACTCACGTCAACGCCAAGAGGGCAGGCCGATGTACAGGCCCCGCAGAGGATACAACTGAATATCCGTTCATTCAGGAGATGCGATGGGCCGGCCTCTCCCGACATGAGGGCTCTGAGCAGCATGATCCTTCCCCTGGCCCCCATAGGCTCCACGGGCTCCTGATCATGCGTCGGGCAGACGGCCTTGCAGCTTCCGCAGCGCACGCATTTCGAGAGGTCTTCAAGGTATGGTGACAAGTCGTCGTTCATTTGGCCCGGATACTCCTGATCATAATCGGACGTACATTAATAAGAATATCTCCCTCATCCCCTCTTTACTAAAGAGGGGTATTATTTATCCCTCCCTTTGGCAAAGGGAGGTCAGGAGGGATTTTATAATTCAGTAAGATGCTTATCCGGTTAATACAGAATTCATATAATCTGTCATTCCCGGGTCAGTAATCAGGAATCCATATCTCTGCTACTCACCCCTACCATCGAGCACCCTGTTCAGACTGCCACTCATGTATCCCTCAAGGTCGAGAGATACAAACTTGTAGCCGAGGGATTTCAGTTCCCGGGCAATCAGGTGGCGATTATCCTCGTTGAGCAGTATGTGCATATCCTCTTCTCTGACCTCGATGCGTGCGGTGCTGCCGTCGTCCCTTACCCTCAGCTCCAGCAGTCCCAGCCCTTCCAGAAATTCCTCAGCTTTTTCCACCCTTCTCAGCGCCGGTCCGTTTATCCTCCTGCCGTATGGAAACCTGGAGGACAGGCACGGGGATGAAGGACGATCCCATGTATCCAGACCGATTTCCCTGGACATTGCACGGATGTCGGCCTTGGAAAAATTGCATTCGGCAAGCGGGCTCCTTACCCCGTGGTGTTCGGCTGCCTTCCGGCCGGGCCTGTAGTCACGGAGATCGTCCGAATTAGTTCCGTCAAAAACGAACCTGTAGTGTCCGTCCAGCGCCATCGCCGTCAATTTCCCAAACAGTTCGTCCTTGCAGTAGAAACAGCGCTCGGGTGGATTGTTTGCAAAAGCCTCGTTCTTCAGCGCCTCGGTCCTGATAATGCGCTGTTCCATGCCGAGTAGCTCTGCGAAGGCGACAGCCCGCTCCCTGTCTCTGGCCGGAAGCGTTTCGGAAACGGCGGTCACGGCCAGCGTCCTTGTCCCGGCAGTCTTCAATGCCTTCAGGAGGAAGGAACTGTCGACTCCGCCCGAGAAGGCCAGCACGGCGCTCCCGGCCCCCCGCAGCAGTTCCAGGAGGTCAGAGAATTTCTTTTCGGGCTTTTCTTCATTGCTCACAGGGAACTGACCTCGTAATTCTCCTGGTGCATCTTGTTGTCGGCGCGGATCATGACCTTGACGCCGTAACGGCTCTCCACATCCTCTATACCGAGCATCTCCTCGTCGGAGAGCATCTCTGCAACCACGGGATGTCCGGTGATGATGATTTTCTTGGCACCGTGCCGCGCCATCTTCTTGATGGACCGCAATATTTCATAGCAGAGGGTTTCGGGAGATTTCACAAACCCCTTGCCCTCGCAATAGGGGCAGGTGGTGCTCAGTGTCCTTCCGAGGCTCTCCCTGACACGTTTTCTCGTCATCTGGATAAGCCCCAGTTCGGATATGTGGAAGATGGTATTTTTCGCCCTGTCCTTTTTCATCGCCTCGATGAAGGCGTTGAAAAGCTTATCCCTGTTTTCCGGCCTGTCCATGTCGATAAAATCTATTATTATGATGCCGCCGAGGTTTCTCAGTCTGATCTGATACGCGATCTCCTTCACCGCCTCGAGGTTTGTCTTCAGTATGGTGTCTTCCAGACCCTCCTTCCCCACAAACTTGCCCGTGTTGACATCGATGACGGTCATGGCCTCGGTCTGGTCCACGACAATATATCCTCCCGACTTCAGCCAGACCCTCCTGCCGATCGCCCTCGATATATCGAGTTCGATGCCGAAGGCGTCGAATATCGGCTCGGTCTCTTCGTAAAGCTCGATCTTGCTGAGCAGCTTCGGGAAATACATGTTCACAAATTCGAGGATCCTGTTATATTCCTCCGATGAATCTATTATCAGCCGCTCCACGTCCTGGCTGAGCAGGTCCCTGACGCTCCTGAAAACCAGGTCGAGGTCGCTGTAAAGAAGTCCCCGCGCAGGCACCCGGTCCTTCTTCTCCTGAATGTTTTCCCAGAGAAGCAGGAGGAAATCGAGGTCTTTCCTGATGTCCTCTTCGGTCGAATCCTCACTGGCCGTCCTGATTATGAGGCCGTAGCCCGGCGGCCTGATCCCCTCGACAAAGGTCTTGAGCCTGTTCCTCTCCTCCTCGTTGGAGATCCTCCTGGATATCCCTATGTGGTCAACGTTCGGCATAAGGACGAGATACCTGCCCGGCAGTGTCACATAGGACGTGACCCTGGCGCCCTTGCTGCCTATCGGATCCTTGGAGACCTGGACAAGTATCTCCTGGCCCTCCTGTATGATATCCTCAATCGTCATTTCCGAGCGGCCCCTCCTCGGGATGAGCTCTATGGAGTTGTCCTTCTCCTCGTCCTCGAAAAGCGGCGCGTATTCATCGGTGTCGGCCCTGATATCAGCAACGTAAAGGAAGGCGGCCTTTTCGAACCCTATGTCGACGAAGGCGGACTGCATCCCGGGGAGAATTTTCACTATCTTCCCCTTATATATATTACCCACGAGGCTTGCGTCGCGTTTTCGCTCGACATAGAACTCCACCACCTGTCCGCCTTCGAGCAGTGCGACCCTGGTCTCCCCCCTGGTAACATTGATCAGGATTTCGCTGTCCACACCTTTTCACCTTCCAGCGGCTCGACCCAGCCGCCCTGCCAGCCGAACATGGCCGTTCTCGTCGCCTCCAGCTCCGCCGGCGCGCTGTCGAAGATTTCTGAAAGTACCTCGTCAAGCCGTACCTTCACGTCCCCGATGTCACGCACGGTAATACGGACAGTATGATCGTCTACCCTTTCCACTTCCTCTAACATCCGCCTCAGGTCTATGGGTGAATCCTTTCTCATTACGAACATTTCATCTCCCCCCGAAAATTTCTCCGACAGGGAAAGGCCTTTTTCTCTCCTGATTTCGTAGGTATATCTTACAATAAAACTGTTGAGGGATTTCTCCCTGGCGTACAGGGCCGTAATCCTGTCGGCACGGAGCCCGTCCGGCAGTGTTGAGTTGAGCTTCATGAGGGCCCCGGCCGTGTCAAAGGGCAGAAAGACCTCGAAATCGAGATATTCCTTCAGGCCGCCCGTGCCCACCGCGAGCGCCGGTCCGAATGAAACCCTGGGAGAGGGATGGAATCCGCTCGAATACTTCAGGGGGAATCCCGCCCTCCGCATCGCCCGTATCAGCGCCGTCGTCAATTCGAGGTGTGAGAGATACACCGTACGGCCGGTCTTGGCATAGCGCATCCTAAGGTTTACCGAAACGCCCTGAAGGGCTTTCCCGGCCGTCCCCGGCGAAAACTCCGCATTTTCGCGCCCCGCGGTTTCACCTTTCCCGGACGCGCCGGGTCCGCATTCAAGACCGCACCCATGGCACTGCTTCCTGCAGTCGATGGTAAACCTTCCCGAAAGCGCATTGCCGTATTCTCTCCACAGATAGTCCTTGTCGACCCCTGTCGAAATATTGTCCCATGGAAGCCTGGAGCCGGGCATGTATTCCTTCGCCGCGAGATCGAAGGCGTCTATCCCGGTCTTTTCCATCGCCTTTTTCCATTTTTCAAAATCGAATAACTCGGTCCAGGCATCAAGCCTGCATCCCGATGCCCAGGCCTCCTCGATAAGTCCGGAAATGCCCGCGTCTCCGCGCGCAAAGGCCGCCTCCAGCAGGGACATCTCTTCATTATGGCCCTTGTACTTGACCCCTTTTTTCAAAAATGCCCTCTTCAGATAACCGTCTTTTTCCTTCAGTGCGGCGATATCGTTCTGTCCGAACCACTGGAAAGGGGTATGAGGTTTCGGTATAAAAGGAGAGACTCCGACACTCAGGTTCAAGTGTCTTCCCCTGAGTCTTTTCGATATCTTTATCGCCTGAAGCACCATTTCCGGGATGGCGGCTATGTCCTCCCCGGTCTCGGTAGGCAGACCGGTCATGAAATAGAGCTTGAGATTGTGCCACCCCTCCCTTAGGAGCGTCTCCAGGGCCTGGAGGTATGTCTCTTCCCTGAAATCCTTGTTGATCACCGCCCGCAGACGTTCCGTCCCTGCCTCAGGAGCGATCGTAAACCCCGTCTTTCTTACCGAGCGTATCTCCTTCAGCACCTCGCTGTTGACCGAAGCGACTCTCAGGGAAGGCAACGATATCGCGACCCTGCTGCCGGAAAATTTCCGGTTGAATTTCTGAAGGAGAAGGGAAAGGCAAGAGTAGTCCCCGGAACTGAGGGAGGTAAAGGAGATGTCCTCGTATCCGGTGTTTTTCAGCGAGGATTCGGCGAGTTCCAGTATCTTCCCGGGGGACCTTTCGCGGACGGGCCTGTATGCCATTCCGGCCTGGCAGAACCTGCAGCCCATCGAGCAGCCGCGCGCAATCTCGATATTCACCCTGTCATGGACTATGCCCGTAAAAGGCACCACCGGGGCAACCGGAAACGGAGCATCCTCGATGGAAGGTATGACGCGGCGCCTGACTTCGCGGTCCCCGCCCAGGGCCGGTACGAACATGCCGTCGATCTCGCGGAGGGATTCCAGGAGCGATATGCGGCTGCCCGCTCCCTCTTTTTTCCATTCATGGTACGCCGCTATCATCTCTTTTATGGCTTCCTCGCCGTCTCCCACGAGAAAGGCGTCGATAAAAGGGGCCATTGGATGGGGGTTCAGGGTACATGGGCCGCCGGCTACAACGAGAGTCCCCTGTTTTCTGCCATGGCGCTCTTCGGACCTCAGGGGGATACCGCCCAGATGGAGCATGTTCAGCACCGTGGTATAGGAAAGTTCATGCTGAAGGCTGAAGCCCACGATATCGAACTCCTTGAGAGGGGTCCGCGATTCAAGCGACGCGAGGGGCGTCCCGCTCTTTTTCAGATGGTCTTCGAGGTCGGTCCAGGGAGAAAAAACCCTTTCGGCAGACGCATAGGGGATATCATTGACAATAGAGTACAGTATCTTGAGCCCCAGATGGGACATCCCTATCTCATATACATCGGGGAAGGCGAGAGCCACATTGACAGTCGCTTTTTTATGGATCGAATTAAACTCGCCGTTGATGTACCTGCTGGGCCTATGGAAAGGGGAAAAGTTCACTTTTAAAGATACCACCCGTGGGAGGCCTTTGGCAAGTTCGCGGAGTACCCATCCCGGGGTCCGCGTATCGGAACGCCGGTTCTCCTAAGCTTGACTTACAGACAGGGTTGGCGTTTTAATAAAGCGATGAAAAAATTGCAGTTACTGTCTCTTGTCTTTCTGGTAAGCCTCCTTTTTTCGTGTTCCGGCAAAACCGCTGTCAAGCCGACCGAAGTGGGATTTAATGCCCAGAGGTCGTTTGCTAAGGCAAACAAACTCATAGAAGACAAGGACTATAAAGAGGCCAGGAGGATCCTCACCGAGATAAAGAACCGGGACCTCTCAGGAAAATTTGCCCCGCTGGCTCAGCTCAAGATCGCCGATTCCTACGCCAGGGACGACGAACCCGAACTGGCTGCGGCGGAATACAGAAAATTCATCGAAATGTTTCCCGACCACAGGCTTGCATCCTATGCCCAGTATCAGATAGCCATGATATATTTTGACCAGATAGAGGGGCCCGAGAGGGGATACAGCGGCGCCGCGCAGGCACTTGCCGAATTCGAGAAGCTAAAGAGGGACTACCCCCGGAACCCTTACAGGGAGATCGTCAACCTGCGTATACAGAAATGCAGGAACACGATCGCCGATTACGAGTTCCTTGTCGGGAAATTCTATATGGACAAAGACTCCTATAACGCTGCTATCGGAAGGTTTGAGGGGCTGGTCGGCAAATACCCCAAGTACAGAAACATGGACCGTGTCCTGCTGGACCTCGGGATCTGCTACATGGAGAAGGGCCGGAATGACAAGGCCTCGGATTATTTCACCAGGCTTCTCGACGGATATCCGAACAGTCCCCTGGCGGCGAAAGCCAGAAAAAAGCTTTCATCACTTGAGATCGGCAAGAAATAGCACACAAGAACCTGCCCGGTGAACTATTATCCCGCATTCCTGGACCTCAGAGGCAAGAGAGCGGTCATTGTCGGGGGTGGGAGGATCGCCGAGAGGAAGATCCTTTCCCTTATCGAGGCGGGCGCCGACGTCACCGTCGTAAGTCCCTCCCTTACGGAAAGACTCAGACAGGAGAAGTCCGACAACCGCATCAGCCATCTTTCCAGGAGTTACCGTAAGGGTGATCTCCTGGGAAGTTTTCTTGTGATCGCGGCAACGGATTCGGAAGAGATAAATTCCAGGGTTGCAGGGGACGCACCGGCACTTGTAAACGTAGTGGACGTGCCTTCAGAGTGCAATTTTATCGCACCTTCGGTTGTCCGGAGGGGACCGCTTACCCTCGCGGTATCCACGGGCGGCGCCAGCCCTGCCATGGCAAAGACCCTCCGGAAAGAACTCCAGAAGGCCTACGGACCGGAATTTTCAGGCTACCTGAGATTTTTAAAGCAGGTGAGGGCGGAGGCCCTTGCCGGTATCGGGCAAAAGGTGAAGAGGGAAAGATTCCTGAAGGGCCTGGCCTCGCAGAAGATGGTAAACATGTTGCGGACTAAGGGTCTCAAGGCGGTCAAGGAGAAGATACTGGAGAGACTCAGAAGACTGAGC
>Ga0315550_1002365_pt1 | contig 11562 bp, 11 predicted proteins | sample SalMarSW160190MG_2_FD_203100 | JGI IMG/M metagenome (GOLD analysis project Ga0315550, IMG submission 203100) | Salt marsh sediment microbial communities from the Plum Island Ecosystem LTER, Massachusetts, United States - Salt Marsh Sediment SW1601-90 ... | reverse complement strand
TCGTCTTGCGAATCTGAGCGAAACAGACAAAACCAGAGATGAATCAAAAGTTGAAAGTGGGTTTGGGAAAAATGTCTCTAGGTGGGTTGGGCGTGATGAGGTATACCCGACAAACGTCATCCACATGGCCACAGAGTGTTCAAACCGAAAGCACAGTGCCGTTTTTCCTGTGTCCCTACCTATCTGGTTCATAAAGCTGTTCACGAAACCAGGTGATATAGTCCTTGACCCCTTCGTTGGCTCCGGAACGACCGCCGTAGCAGCGAAAAAGCTTGGACGCAGGTATGTGGGAATTGAGATTAACGAAGAGTACTGCCATATTGCACGGGAGAGGCTCGTAGAGAGACAACCGTTGTTATTGGAGAACCCTGAAATCTATGAAACAACGAGGTGAGTACAATGAACCAGCTGGAACTTGATATAGTCAGAGCCTACGTCAATGAGACCGTCGTGGATTTTCATCAGAAGAGGTTCAAGTCATTGGAACAGTTGAAGCTCAAGAAGTTGCTCAGAAAGAACCCGTATCTGTTCAAAGCCAAAAATGTCACTACCGCTGGAGAGCTGATAAATGGTTTGCTTGACGCCTTTCTCTCATCATCTGAGGAGAAGCTATTTGGTGACTTTTTGGAAGACTTGGCCATCTTTATTGCGGGTCAGACGTGCGATGGACATAAGTCAACGGCACCGGGTGTGGATTTGGAGTTTGAGAACAAAGGCATCTACTATGTTGTCTCGGTAAAATCGGGGCCGAACTGGGGAAACAGTTCCCAACAAAGCAAACTTGCTGACGACTTGCAGAAAGCTGTTACCAGAGTGAGACAATCACGACATGGTGCAAACGTCCAGTCAGTCTTAGGCATCTGCTACGGCAAGACAAGAACGCGCTACCTGCGAGGCTACCTGAAAGTGGTAGGTCAGAACTTTTGGTATTTGGTCAGTGAAAACGAGAACCTGTACACGGACATTGTTGAACCAATTGGATATAAGGCTAGGGAGCATAACGAAGCATTCCATAAAGATAGAAGCCGAGTAGTCAACAGGTTTACAAAAGAATTCATCGACATTTTTTGTGATGGTACAGGCGCAATAGATTGGGTGAAACTTGTCGAGTTTAGCAGCGGCAATTACGACCTGGACAAGTTCTTAGCATGATTCCTAGGGAAGAAGGTAGAGCTAAACAAGGAGCGATACAGCGTTTTCACGCGATCATTTTTGACTTTGACTATACCCTGGCCGATTCATCAAGAGGGGGCATTGAGTGCATCGATTCCGCCCTCGCTGAACTGGGTTTGCCGGCTGCCTCGGCGGAGGCGGCCAAGCAGACGATTGGCCTGTCGCTTGCAGAGGGATTCCGGGCGTTAGTTGGCCCGCAGCCCGCCGCTCGGGCCGACGAGTTTGCGCGCTTGTTCATCGAGCGAGCAGACGGGGTGATGGCTGATCTGACCGTTCTCTTCGAGTCGGTCCCGGCAACCATCGCGGCGTTAAAGGCTCAGGGTTTTTCCTTGGGCATCGTCTCGACCAAGTTCCGGTACAGGATAGAGGCCATTCTGGAGCGCGAAGGCTTGCAAGACGCTTTCGGCGCGATCGTCGGTGGAGAGGATGTGGCGGAGCACAAGCCCGATCCCACCGGTCTTCTCACCGCGATCGAGAGACTGGGCGGTGCGCCCGAAAGCACGCTCTACGTGGGTGACAGCGTGACTGACGCAGAGACGGCGAGGCGAGCGGGTGTTCCCTTTGTGGCTGTTCTTTCGGGGGTGACGCCGAGGGAGGCTTTTCTGGATTATCCTGTCTGTGGGATTCTGGAGAGTCTGTCTGAGTTGGCAGATATAAAAGATTTCCAGGCGTGATTTAAGAGCATGAAGGACCGACGTATCGTTGAAGAGCTGACCATAGAGGAGCTGGGGGAGGTTCTGCGCATCCGCAGACGCGAGGCGCGATTGGAGCGGCTGCGCCAGATGGGGAAGGACGCCGACGTGGGCACCTTTGATCCATTGGCCCCTAAGCCGGCCGTCGAGCCTCAACCCGCACCCTTGCCGACCGACCACCGGCGTTTCCAGGACACGGGAGCGACGGCGCAATACCGGGTGCACGTGCCCGATGAATCACCCGGGAAGGAAAAACCCCGGTGGCGGCTGCCCCGAATCCGTTGGGACTGGCTGCGCGACAAGAGCTTGCTGGTGATCGAGTTGGGGGTGCTGGTCGCTTTGATCCTCGTTTTCTTGAGCATATGGATGCAGATGCGCGAGATCAACGAGGAGGCCAGGGAAGTGCAGCAGGAGCAGCTTCCCACGCTCACGCCGACGCCGCTCATCCGGGTGGCGCTGTTGCCTGGGGGCCACACGCCACCCGACGCGTTGGGCAGGAGTGCGCCCGAGGAGGTCCCCGCTCATTTGCGTGATCTGGTCAGCGCGATTACGCCGCAGCCAGCCCCCACGCGCGGCCCGGAGCATGCGATCCGCATCCGGATTTCTTCTATTGACGTGGAGGCGCCCGTCGTCGAGGGAGATGACTGGGAAGCCCTCAAGCAGGGGGCGGGCCATCACATTGGGAGCGCCAATCCGGGTGAGAGTGGCAATTGCATCATCTCCGCTCACAACGATATCTTTGGCGAGATTTTTCGCTATCTGCCAGACGTCGATCTGAGCGACGAGGTGTTCGTCTACACGGCCAGCCAGGTCCACAAGTACGTCATCACCCAGAAGCGCTTCGTCGAGCCGGACGACGTGAGTGTGATGTATCCTACTTCCAGCCCAGTCTTGACGCTGATCTCTTGTTATCCGTACGGCATCGATTCGCATCGTATTGTCGTTATTGCCGAGTTGAGGTAGAAAACAGGGAGGTTTTGAGATGGCAAAAAAGTCGCGCCGCAAGAAGAGGGAGATACGTCTTTCGCCAACTCAGCTCATGCGGCCGGGTGTTACTGAGGTGGCTGATGGCTCCCTCACTCTTGAGGCGGCGGTGCCCGACTTGCGGGAAACTTACGGTCATGTCACAACCGACCTCAAGCGTATGGGCATCGTCGCTGCAGTGGCTCTGGTTGTGGTTATTATCCTGGTGATCGTGTTGGTGTGATCGTCAGGCTGCGAGGCTGGACCGGGTTACTTTGCCCTAGTTGGATGGTTGCGTTTGAGCTGGGGCCTGGTCGTGTTTGTGGGGGGGCAGCAGAGGAAAGACGCGCGTCAACATGGCCAGCCCCCACGATACGCAAAAGTGGAGTAGCAGCGATAGCAGCAGATTTCCATCTTGGGTCTGGATGACCATCATGCTGCTGACGATGGCTAGGGCCCCGCGCATCAAACGCGCCGGGGCTCTTTCGGGATCGGCCAGTGCTTTGCGCCAAGCGGGGTTGAGTGCCGTCTCCAGCGCTGTGAGCGCCAGGCCAATCCAGACGCCCCAGTATTTGTTCCTGGCAAGGTTCGCCTGAGCCAGGGTAAAGATGGGCACGCTGCGGTAAAAGGCCCAGTGCACCTCGTGGTAGGCGGCTTCGCGTAAAAGTATCCAGCCGGAGGCGCTTGCACCTGCGATAGGGCTTTTTCTTCCAGCGGTGTGCAGCGCCCGGCGGTAGGCCCACCAGCCCGCTGCCAACAGCGCTCCGGCGCCGATGCCCAAGGCGGCGGCCCATCCGATGTCATAGACCCACCTGAGCCATACGTCGCTGAGCCCGCTCGATAAGCCCAGGTAGCGTTGAATGATGGCGTGCCTCCACAGCAGTGCGATGCCGGGCAAGCCAATGTAGTACAATAGGCGGAGAGCTTGGAACAACAAGGAAGAAAAGCGCCAGGAGGTCAAGCGAGCGACAAATTCACCGATTCTGCCGGCGCGGGGCTGGCGAAAGTACCAGGCTAGATTTGCCCACAGGATCGCCACTAGGAGCGAGCCTCCTAGCCACAGCCAGCCTTCACCCCAAGACGCAAGCTGCTCTGGCATAGGGCTACCTACGCTGTAGCGGGGCGGTCAGGGTGATGCGCGTACCTTCGCCTGGTGCCGAGGCAATGCTCAGTTTGCCATTGACCAACTCAGCTCGCTCGTGCATGTTGATTATGCCCAGGCTTCCGCGTTGATCGTACTGCTGCTGTACGGCGTCTACGTCGAACCCAAGCCCGTCGTCCTCTACCTCGGCGACGAGCATGCTGTCTTGGCGGTGCAGTCGCACCCATATATTCTCGGCCTTGGCGTGTTTGCGGGCGTTGCCGATGGCTTCTTCGATGATGTAAAAGATGACGCCTTGAGCGTTCTGTTCGAGCGCTTTTTCCAAGTTTTGGTCGGCTTCCAGGTGAATGGACAATGGATCCGTCTCTGCTAGCTTGGAGATGTACTGCTCCAGGGCCGCTCGCAGCCCCTGCGTCTCTAGGATGAGGGGGCGGAGCGTGAAGAGCATGTGGCGGATTTCCTTTGTCGTGCGTCGCGCCAATTCCTCGATGCGCGCCAGCTCTTCAGTCGTCTGCTCGATGTCCTTGTCCCTTTCCAGCATCATCCGCGTGTAGTTTACCCGCATCGCGATGGCTGCGATGCTCTGGGTAGGGCCGTCGTGCAGGTCGCGAGCCAGTTTCTTGCGCGCATCCTCTTCCACGTCGACGATGCGCTCTTTCTCTTCCATCAGGCTTTGGTACAGTTGAGCGTTCTGCAGCGCTACGATCGCCTGATTGCAGATAGCCATGAGCAGGTCTTGATGATCCCGTGTATAGACGTTGGGCTGCGGGCTGCCAAATATCACCACACCGAAACTTTCAAACCCGGCTCTGAGCGGCACGGCGATCGCCTGATGGCAACCGTGCATCACGATGAGTTGTCCTAGTTCCGGGTCTTCTCCGGGATTGTTGGTGATGACGGGTTCTGCGGTCGTCAAGGCCTCGGCCAGGACGCCGTTTTTACCTTGAAAGGTGTTGTTTTGGTCGCGCGGCGGCAGATGGCGGTGGGCCACGATGCGCATGTCACTGTGACTGAAGAGCAAGACCATGCTTACGTGGGCCGGTTGAGGGCGGCCCAACTCGCGTATGCCCTCCTCGCCAACCTCAAGCACAGCCTCTAGCACTCTGTTATAGTTTAGTGTGGCGCTGAGGGTGCTGGCCAGTTCAAAGATGACGCGCGAGTGCTCTTGAGCGGATTTGAGCTTGCGCAGTTCGGCCTCTTCCTGAAGCCGACTGGTGCGCGCGAGGGCCTTTTTCACGCGATCTCCTGCGTAGCCGCTCACGAGTGTCGCCAGCAACAGGATCAGGGAGCTGGTAGCAAAGATCATTAGGTCTCTGACCGCTGTATCAGGAGGTGCGATGACGTAGCCGATGAGGGCGCAAGCTGTCATGGCAATTGCATAGACCAGCAAGCTAATTACCCATGGAAAGCGCAGCGCTGCGGTGAGGATGGGGAACAGGGTGAAAAATAGCAGCGGGCTGGTCAAGCCTCCTGAAAAGATGACGAAACTGATGGTCAGGAGTGTGTCGAGGGCGAGGGTCACTGGGGGCAGAACCCTGGGGAGTATGCGGCATGCGAGCAGGAGCACCACTATCACATTGTAGATGACCGCGGCGGCTAGAAGGGCGATTTGAGGCACAAGGGAGGCGGAGTCGACGAGGCCGTTTGAACGGGTGTGAGTGTAAATAAAGCCGACGGCTGCTACGCTCACCAGAAGGAGCCAGCGCAAGTTGCTGATCAGCCAATCTACCTGGAGTCGCTCTTTGACACTCTGAAGTGTAAGCATAGCTTGCTCACCAGCCACTTGCTCGCTAGCCTGATAGACCGCGGGTATCCCCGTGAGGGGAGATATTGAAGCCTGGCCGCAGTCCGGGGTTGCACCAGTGGGCGCGAAGGGACTCGAACCCCCGACCTCTACAATGTGAGTGTAGCGCTCTGACCAACTGAGCTACGCGCCCTCAAACGCACCGGGATTATAGCACTGAACTCGGTGGACTGCAAGTCTTGACAGTTATCCACCTTGGTGGTATCATCCTGCGCGAACCCAATACAATACCCCGGTGATACTCTTATCCAGAGAGGTGGAGGGACCGGCCCTGCGAAACCTCAGCAACCGGGTGTTGGTACATTGGTAAACGGGTAAATGGTAAATTGGGACATAGCCCACCAATCTACCAGCTACCAATTTACCGACAACCAACCCTTGGTGCCAATTCCGGCAGAACGGTGTTTCTGGAAGATGAGAGGAGGACGTATTCCACGTGCCCCTTCTATCCTCCAGAGGGGAGTTTTTTTGTGGGGACCGAGTAACAAGATTTATAGGAGGAATAAATATGACAGAGCGTAACATTGTAGTGGCCGAGGCTACGGGCCAGTTCATCGAGGACATGCCGGTCGAGATCGTAGAGCGTAAGGGGATCGGACATCCCGACAGCTTGTGCGACGGTATCGCCGAGCGGGTCTCGGTTGAGTATACGATCTGGTGTCAGGAGAATCTGGGCACGCTTCTGCATCACAACTTTGACAAGGTGCAGTTGGTGGCCGGCGAGGTCAACGTCGGCTATGGCGGCGGCTATTTGCTCAAGCCCATTCGCATTCAGATCGCCGGGCGTGGCACTCCCGCTTTCCAGGGGCAGAAGGTGCCCATGGACGATATCGCCATCCAGGCTGCCAAGAAGTACATCCGCGAGACGATGCGTTACCTCGATCCGGATAAGCACGTGGTGGTCGATAGCTATGCCGGCCGCGGAGCCGAGGAGTTGCAGTATGTGGTGGAGCACGTGACGGCCAACGACACCAGCTTTGGTGTCAGTCACTGGCCTCGATCGGGACTGGAGTACACCGTTTATGAGACCGCCCAGTTTATCAACTATGAGCTCATCAATCAGTTCCCGGTGGGTGAGGACGTCAAGGTGATGGGTATGCGCCGTGGCGATGAGATGACGCTGACTATCGCGATGCCCTTTATCGCTACGCACATCCAGAACAAAAGCCAATACGTGGAGGTCAAGCGGGCGGCGGCGGCGGCTATTCAGGATCGCGCCTCTCAGCTCGACGAGCGGAAGGTAAAGGTGGTGGTCGATACCGCCGACGACGTCGAGGGCGGTGCGGTGTACCTGACGCTGACGGGCACCTCGGCGGAGATGGGCGACGATGGCGCGGTGGGGCGTGGCAATCGAGTCAACGGCGTCATAGCGCCTTTCCGTGCCGCCAGTCTGGAGGCGCCCTGTGGCAAGAACCCAATCTCTCACGTGGGCAAGGTGTATAACCTGCTGGCACTGCTGACGGCGCGCGATATCGTAGACCAGGTGCCCACGGTGAAAGAGGCGACGGTGTACCTGCTCTCGCAGATCGGTGCGCCGCTGGATCAGCCGCTGATGGCGACTGCGCAGGTGCGTCCGACCAACGGTGCGCTCACGCCCGCTATCCAGGAGGATGTGCAGGCCGTGATCGACGAGCGACTGGCAAACGTGAGCGACATCCGCGTGTGCATTCTGAACTGCGAGCAATCGCTATTCTAAACTGTCGTAGACGAGAATGAGACAGCGGGCTGGTCTGGCACCAGTCCGCTGTTTGCGTTATCATAGAATCTCGATCTCCCAGTCCACCACCTGTACCTCGGGGTGACGCGTCTCGATCCAGTGTACGGCCCGCTCCAGCATGGCGTGGACGCGCCCCGGGTCGTTGGCCACGGTAGTCAGCGCGATCTGTGCTGATTGCCACACGTCGTTGTATCCCACCTCGGCGGTGGCCAGGTTGAACTCGCGGTGCAGGCGCGCCAGCAGTGGTCTGAGGATGCTGCGCTTGCCCTTCAGCGAGCCGTTGCCGGGCAGATGCAGTTCGATCCTACACGCGCCGATGATCATCCCTCAATCTCCAATCTCCAACATCCCTCACACGCGCCGAGTCCACGCTTGCGTCGTATACTTTTGCTTCCTCAGTCGCTCCTCTTGCGCAAGCTCTTCCTCGGTCAACGACCCCGGCTCCAGACGCAGGTTTAGCGCCTGGGCAAAGCCCTCGGCCAGCGCAGTCGCTGCCTCGTCCCATGTGATACGCTTACCGAGCGCCGCCTCGACCGTCGTGGCGCGGGCGCGCACGCGGGCCAGATTGGGACGTGCGTCCAGCAGCGGACAGATGCGGGCGATGTCGCCGTGCAGGGGCAGCGCCCCGTGTTGTAACACCGCTCCCTGGGCGCGCATCTGGGCGCTGCCAACCAGCTTTTTTCCTTTGATGGTGATCTCGTAATCTGACGGTACCTCAAAACACACCGGCCCTTCGAGGCGGCGATTCTTTGCGCGTTGGTCGGCGACGATTCCCGTCATCCCCAGCTTTTCCAGCCCGCTTATCAGCCCAGCGCTGAGACGGCGGTAGCTTTCCAGGATACCTCCTGCGACCCGCGGCTCCGTCTCCGGCGCAACCACGCTGTAGGTCAGTTCGTCGATGTGCAGGATCGCCTTCCCGCCGGTTGGCCGGCGCACCAGGTCAAAGCCCGCGGTCTCCAATCCGTTCAGATTCACATCGCTCGCCTTTTGCGCCCGCCCCAGCGAGAGGCAGGGCGGCTCCCAGGCGTAAAAGCGCAGGGTGGGGGAGGCTCGGCCCGCCGCGACTGCGTGCAGGGTTGCCTCGTCCATTGCCATGTTCGTTGCCCCATCAGCCGGTGTCGACAGCAGCAGTCGCCAGGTTGCAGTCGGATATTCGCCCATTGGTCTTTGTCCGTCGGTCGCGGTATAATTGTAACACTATCCGGGACAAAATCCAATTGGAGGCTTGATGAGCAAACCGATCATTGCGATTACGATGGGTGACCCAGCCGGTGTAGGGCCAGAGGTCACGGCCAAAGCGCTGGTGCGGGAGGAGGTGTGGGGCTGCTGCCGTCCTCTCGTCGTCGGCGACGGGCGCGTGATGGCCCGGGCCGTCGCCCTGGTGGACGCTCCATTGGACCTCCGCGCTATCGCAGAGGCCGGCGACGCTCGCTTCGACCCTGCCGCGCCCGACGTGCTCGACCTGGGCAACGTGGACCTCGACGCGCTGGAGGTGGGCCAAGTCTCTGCGGCGGCGGGGCGGGCATCGGTGGACTATATCGAGAATGCGGTCGAGCTGGCGCAGGCGGGGCAGGCGGGGCAGGTGGACGCCATCGCTACCGGGCCGATCAACAAGGCGGCGCTCAAGGCCGCCGGCGTGCCCTTCATCGGCCACACCGAGTTGTTGGCCGCCCTCACCGGCGAGGAGCGGGTGACGACCATGCTGGCGACGCCCGGATTGCGGGTGGTGCACGTCACGCGCCACGTGCCCCTGGCACAGGTCGCCCGGTACATTACCCGCGAAAACGTGCTCGAGACGACGCGCTTGACCGACGTGGGGTTGAAGCAGATGGGCATCGCTGCCCCACGCTTGGCCGTGGCGGCGCTCAATCCCCACGGCGGCGACGACGGCTTGATGGGTCGCGAGGAGCTCGACGCCATCAGCCCGGCGGTTGAGTCAGCGCGGGCGGAGGGAATCGACGCGTATGGCCCCATCCCTGCCGACTCTGTATTCTTCCGCGCCATCCGCGGCGAGTTCGACGCGGTGGTCGCCATGTACCACGACCAGGGCCACATTCCCATCAAGACCCACGGGTTCGAGCGCAGCGTGACGGTGACGCTGGGCCTGCCCATCGTGCGCACCTCTGTCGACCACGGCACGGCTTTCGACATTGCCTGGCAGGGCGTGGCACATGAGGAGAGTATGGTCGAGGCGATTTGCCTGGCGGCGCAGCTTGTGTCGGGGCGGTAATTGTGGTATAAGTAGGTGTGTGCCCCTGTAGCTCAGTTGGATAGAGCACCGGCCTCCGGAGCCGGTGGCCCGCGTTCAAGTCGCGGCAGGGGTACTTTTTATCGCCCACGATCGCCCTTACTTCGCTCAAGATTTACCACAGCCGTTGACTTGAACCTTGATATAGTTGTGTGAATGAACTTGGCCGGGAGAAACCCTGCTTGCCAAAAACCGTATTGTTAATTGAGGGGTATTCGTAGCGGCAGATACGCTTACGACTCGGGAGGTGTGTCATGAAGTTGGTCATCGCTGCGATCTCTGCCGGTGGTGTGCTTGGCGTCGCCGATCAATATATATGTTTGTTGATCGTGTCGGTGCTCTCCAAGATTGGTTTGATCACCCTGTCGCCGCAGATGGACGGGGTCTTTGGCTCGTGGTGGTTCATCGGCATTGTAGCTTTCCTCTGGCTGCTGACGACCGTCCCCGCATACGCCTCGGCGCTCGATTCTACTGTCACGAAGTGGATCAACAACATCACCAACATCGTGAGTGGCTTTCTGGTGCCCATCTCGGCGGCGCTGCTGGCACTGGCCGCGGCCGGCGTGATCACCGGCATGCATCCCGACCTCCAGATTTCACTGGAGGCTCTGCAGCTCTTTGACTCCGACGGCGATGGCGTGATCGGCGGGGCGGGGCTGCTGGTGATCGGCGGCAGCGCGTTGACCGCCTCGGCGCTGACCGGAGGCAAGTTCCTAGCCAAGCAGGCGATCGGCGTTGGGACAGGGACGGCGGGCACCCCCATCACCGGGCCGGTGTTCGCCACGCTGGAGAACCTGGCCTCCGTCGTGCTGATGGTGTTGCTGTATATCCTATCCAGCATCAATCCCTGGCTGCTCGTTGGGTTGTTGGCTTTTATCTTGCTCCTCATGCTGGCCCTGCTGGCTTATACTGTGTACAGGCTGTGGAAGCTGGCGAAGGGGGTTGGCAGGGTGATTCACCTGATCGAGACGCGCCCGAGGATTGGGCTATCGATCCTGGCCGAGTTCTTTGTCTGGGGATTGGGCTCCCTCTTCTGGGAAAAGTGGCCGCGGGGCATTTTTAGGATCGTGCTCTGGCTGCTGTGGCTGCTGGTGATCTTGCTTGTCATTCCCGGCATCCTCACGTTCTTGGGTACGGTGGCGGTTATGCTCCCGATCCTGGAGATGCTCGTCTTTGCATTGTTCGTGTCGGTGGAAATATTCGCCGTGGCTACTGGCATTTACATCGGCCTGTGCTCGGCGGTGAGCTTGATGAAGATGCTAGACGACGAGCCGGAGACTGCACCGGCCAGAGTACTGGCTCCCGGTTTCTTGGTAGTGACCCATCAGGATGCGGATAAATCAACCACACCCAAGGAAACGACCAAACAGCGTCCGAAACAGGAAAATTGACCTCATACCCCAAATCAGGACGCCTGAAAAGTCGGGCAAACCGGGGGTGGCAGCGCTCAGGCACTCCTGAACACGCCCCACCCCGTCGAACTGGATGCTCTGCCTCTCGTTTTCTTGCTGGTGACGCACTTCTCCCTAGGCCGCTGTCGCCTCCTGTCGCCAGGGTGGCACCCGGAACAGTAGAAACTCTTCTATCGTCCAGACGTGGTCAGTGATGCCCCCTGCCATAGCTGGTGTTCTGGGCGTCCACTTCTTGGGTGAGCCATTGCCCTTGGTGGGTATTGGGCTTGACAATGCCTGCCGCAGAGACAGGTGCGGCAGGCAGAGGTTGTAGTAGCCCATCACCAGTACCGGACGACGACGTAGCCCTTCTTCCGTCTTGGCCAACCCTTCCTCCCGCCGTCCCAATCCCGGTACGTGTGCCCGTAGCGTGCGGTTCAGGCGCTCGACGAACGCGACGGATGCGCAGCAT
>Ga0315550_1002364_pt1 | contig 11567 bp, 8 predicted proteins | sample SalMarSW160190MG_2_FD_203100 | JGI IMG/M metagenome (GOLD analysis project Ga0315550, IMG submission 203100) | Salt marsh sediment microbial communities from the Plum Island Ecosystem LTER, Massachusetts, United States - Salt Marsh Sediment SW1601-90 ... | reverse complement strand
TGGACCGAGGATATGGTAATTAAATGAATAATATCAATATGTTAATAATGATATGGCGGGTTGAACCCTTTATCGCGAATTAAGGGTATTAGCGGATACTCGTACTACCGGCGATCCCTGCGCTTGCCATTCGGGCGGGGACACCAGAGGCCATTTGCAGGCAGACCGCCAATGAACCCGTCCGGAGCAAGCGTCACGGAGATCACGGAAGAGCAATTCCGCGACTTCTCCCGACGCCATGGGACGTCGCCCGAGATTGGCCCCATTGGAACGGCGCTCGATAGCGATTCGAAAAACCAGACCGGCGTCGAGCGGGCTCTCATTGGTCTTTGGGGCTGCGATACGTTATGCGCCGTGGCCTGTTTCAATATGTACAGCTCGGCGCTCGACAAGGCGCGACTGGTGCTGAAGCTGGATTCGGTCATCGTCGCCGCTCCGCTCCGCCGTCGCGGGTTGGCCGGGCTGCTGGTCGCGGGCGGGTTTGCCGAGCTTCTCACCAGCGGGGCGCGCAACATCGTGCGCATCTATGCGCATTCGGTGCATCCGGCGACGGTGAGCTTGTTGCGGAGCCTTGGGTTTCGCGACCCGCAGATTGTCGGCGCGCCCATATCGGATCTGGGAATCGAGGCGGAGAACCGCGACGCATTCCTGCGGGCATGCGAAACGCAGATCCGCGATCAAATGGCACAAATGCGCCTGCAGTGCGAATTCTGCCGCAAGGGCGACAAACGGGCGCGACCGTGGTGCATGCCACGGGGAGAGCGGCCCAAGGGCCGATGAGTTTTTGGCGGACCGCGCATGACAACGTTTCTCTTTAGCCATCCATCCTGTCTGAGCCATGACACCGGGTACGGCCATCCGGAGTCCGCGGCGCGGTTGCAGGCCGTGCTGGATGCCCTGCAAGACCCGGAATTCGCCAGCCTGAAATGGCGCGATGCGCCGATGGCGGCGCGGGCGCAGATCGCGCGGGCGCACGACATCGCCTACATTACCAAAGTCTTCGAGACAGCGCCCCAGGAAGGCGAAGCACACATTGCTCCGGATACGATTCTGAGTCCTGGTTCGCTGAACGCGAGCCTACGGGCGGCTGGTGCGGTCTGCGCCGCGGTAGATAGCGTCGCCACGGGTGAGGCGGCGAACGCGTTCTGCGCCATCCGGCCGCCGGGTCACCATGCGGCGGCAGGAACGACCATGGGGTTCTGTGTCTTCAACAACGTGGCGGTCGGCGTCGAGCAGGCTCGCGAAGTGCACGGATACCGGCGCGTCGCCGTCGTCGATTTCGATGTGCACCATGGCAATGGCACCGAAGCGATCTTTCGCAGTGATCCCGATGTCATGGTTGCGTCCATTCACCAGACCATGATCTTTCCGCGCACCGGGGCCAGCACCGACATCGGCGTCGGCAACATCGTCAACGTGCCGCTGGTACGGGAAACGACGGCGCAGGAGTTCCGTCAGGCCTTTACCTCCGGGATCATCCCACGGGTAGAGGCTTTCGGACCGGAAATGCTTTTCATTTCCGCCGGCTTCGACGCGCACATCCGCGACCCATTAGGCAATCAAAAGCTGGCCACGGCGGATTTTTCCTGGCTGACCGAGCAGTTGATGCGCGTGGCCGATAAGCACTGCGGCGGTCGGCTGGTTTCGACATTGGAGGGCGGCTATAACCCCGAAGCCCTGGCGCTGTCGTGTGCCGCGCATGTGAGGTCTTTGCTGCAACATTGATCGGGCGCCCGCTTGGCGGGCGAGGGTACAAGGCCGATAAAGAAAAACGGGCCCGGCGTTTTGCGCCGGGCCCGTTGCCGTTGTGTATGTCGTCGAGTGTTAGGCGGCTTTGTCGTCGTTGAGGAACTTACTAATCTCGGCACGTAGGATGTCGCCTTGCTTGGCCAACTCCTGGGCCGCGGTCAAGACGTCGCCGGCCGACTTGCCGGTTTCAGTTGCGGCGGTATTGACGCTGGTGATGTTGGTCGACACCTCCTGCGTGCCGGAGGCCGCTTCTTGCACGGCACGGGAGATTTCCTGGGTTGCCGCGCTTTGCTCTTCCACCGCAGACGCGATGCTCGAGGCGATCTCGCTGATCTCGCCGATAGTCTTGGCGATGCCCTTGATCGCATCGACGGTCCCCTTGGTCGCTTCCTGCATGCCGGAGATCTGCGCGGCGATGTCCTCGGTCGCCTTGGCGGTCTGGTTGGCCAGGCTCTTGACCTCGGAGGCAACCACGGCAAAGCCCTTGCCGGCATCACCGGCACGCGCCGCCTCGATGGTCGCGTTCAGCGCCAGCAGGTTGGTCTGGCTGGCGATGTTGCTGATCAACTCGACCACCTCGCCGATCTTTTGCGCGGCTTCGGCCAGCCCTTCGACGGTCACGTTGGTACGATCCGCCTCGCTGACCGCGCGGTTGGCGATCGACGACGACTGCTCGACCTGTTGGCCGATCTCCTCGATCGACTTGGCCATCTCTTCGGCCGCCGAGGCGACCGTCTGAACATTGGTTGTCGCCTCTTCCGAGGCGGCGGCTACGGCTTGCGACTGCCGGCTGGTTTCCTCGGCCGTCGATGCCATCGACTGTGCCGTTGACTGAAGCTCCTGCGAAGAGGACGAGACGATGTCCACGACCTCGCCGACCCGTTTCGCCATGGCGATGGTCTCGACCTTTTTCTGCGTGATGTCGACGGCGTTCTTAACGACCTTGTAGGGCTTGCCATCGGGGCCGAGGACCGGGTTGTAGGCGGCCTGGATCCAAACTTCCTTACCGTCCTTGCGCATCCGCATGAATTCCCCAGCCTGGAACTTACCGGCCCGCAATTCATCCCAGAACTGGCGGTACGCGGAGCTTTCCTTGTATTTGGCATCAACGAACAGGCTGTGCTTCTGGCCCTGGATCTCGGAGAGCTGCTGGTAGCCCAAAGCTTTCAGGAAGTTTTCGTTGGCAGTGATGATGGTGCCGTCCATTTCGAACTCGATCATCGCCTGCGAGGCGCCGATGCCCTGCAGGGTGGCGACCAGGCGCTCGTTCTCGGCGTCCGATTTGACCTTGGCGGTGACCACGCTCCAGGTGAGCATCGGGCCCATGTAGGCACCTTGCTTGTCGTGGATCGGGGTGACCAGCAGGTCCAAGGTTTCCGGCCCAACCTGAATCAGCGCCTTGTGCGGCAGGTTCTTCGGATCAGAGAGGATCTTGCGCTGGTGCGACGGCACCTTATGGAATATGTCGATGGTCTGGCCGATCATCTTGTCGGCCTTGACCGGCAGGTGATCCTGTAGGGTCTTCAGGGCCTCGGCCGAGAACTTGTTCATATAGTTGATCTCGAAGTTCTCGGTATCGCACATCATGACGCCGATCGGCATGCCCTCGACCATCTGGGTCAGCTGCACCGCCTGGGCATCGGCCTTGACCTTCTCGGTGACGACACTCCAGGTGAGCATCGGCCCCATGTAGGCGCCGGCCTTGTCATAGATGGCGGTGACCAGCAGGTCCAGGGTCTCGGGGCCGACCTGGATAAGGGCCTTGTGCGGCAGGTTCTTCGGATCGGAGAGGATCTTGCGCTGGTGCGCCGGCACCTTGTGGAAGACGTCGATGGTCTGGCCGATCATGCTGTCGGCCTTCACCGGCAGGTGATCCTGCAGGCTCTTCAGGGCCTCGGTCGAGAACTTGTTCATGTAGTTGATCTCGAAGTTCTCGGTATCGCACATCATGACGCCGATGGGCATGCCCTCGACCATCTGGGTCAGCTGGGCCGCCTGGGCGTCCATCTTGACCTTCTCGGTGACCACGGCCCAGGTGAGCATGGCCGAGGTGTAGGTGCCCTTGTCGTCGTAGATGGCGGTGACCAGCAGATCGAGGGTCTCGGGGCCGACCTGGATGAGGGCCTTGTGCGGCAGGTTCTTCGGGTCGGCAAGCAGCTTGCGCTGGTGCTTCGGGTTCTTGTGGAAGACGTCGATGCAGGTGCCGACCAGTTTGTCGGCCTCGATCTCGAGAATATCCTCCAGCTGCTTGACGGCGGTGAGGGAGGCCTTGTTGGCATAGGTGACGTTGAAGGTTTCGAGATCGCAGACCATGACGTTGATCGGCATGTCTTCAACCATTTGGCGATAGGCATTGTCGCCCGTGGACTCGTTTTGCATGGTGTGCTCCGGTGTGGGCTGCGGTGTGGGCTGCGGTGTGGGCTGTGCTGTGGGCTGTGCTGCGGCTGCGGATTTCATGGTCTCGGCGAGGACGCCGTAGACGGCCGCCCAGGCGGCCTTGACGTCCGGGGTGAAGCCGTCCTTGAGGCCCTGCTCGAGGGTCCACAGGAGGGCCGTGCCGACGGTGTTGTAGTGTTCGTCCTCGACGCCGTAGCCGACGTGGCGGCGGCCGAGAGCCTGGACCGCGGGGACCAGCTTGCCGAGGTTGTCGAGGCCGGCAACCGCGGTCCTGATCATGGTCATCAGCTTGCGGCCCTGCTCCTTCATGTCGCCCTTGAAGAGCCGGCGCAGGGACGGATCCAACTCGAACAGGCGGCCGTAGAACAACTCGGCGGCCACCTCGGCGATCGGCACGACCGCGGCAAAGCTGTCTTGCACCAGCTTCTTCTGCGCCGCGCTGATCGGACCGTCACCGGCGCCCGAGCCCGCGTTCTCTTGAGCGCCGTTCGAACCAAGCTTCAGCATGTGTGGGTGCCCCTCTTGAAAGACATCGTGGTCCTTTCTTCCCGCCGCCGCGCCATAGCCGCTACGACCGCATCGTCACGGTCAGGGTCAGACACAGCATTGATTTTTTCGAAATGTCCGGCGAGAAATGAAAGAGAACGGGGCGTCGCGGTCCGGGCGCGGCATGACTTTGTGAGTCTGATCTTCGATGGCATCGAGTCCCCGATCCGCACCGCTAGCCGGTACGACCTTGAATGGTTAATGTTCGGGGCAACGTATCCAGGTTGAATGAATACAACATTAATTCAATCAATGATTGTGCATAAAAGCGGGCATGGGAGCGGCGGATGCCCGGCCAACCTTGTTTCGCCGCCGGAATCCAGAAATAATCGAACAACATCGCAAACGAAGAAACTGGCCGCGGCCGGCGATAAGACCGCTCGCGCACGGGCAGCGATCAGCCAAGGGAGCCAAACAAGATGACGGAATCGCACCTCTATCCTGTCCCCAAGCCGGTAGCGGCAAACGCCTGGTATACCGAACCCCAGTACCTGGAGACCTATGACCGGTCGATCCAGGATCCGGGGGCCTATTGGGGCGCGGAAGGCAAGCACATCGACTGGATCAAGCCGTACAGCAAGATCAAGGACACTTCCTTTGGGCCCGGCGACGTGCATATCAGCTGGTTCTACGACGGCACCCTGAACGCGGCAGCCAATTGCCTGGACCGGCATCTGGCCAAACGCGGCGACAAAGTCGCCATCTATTGGGAGCCGGACGATCCGAAGGCCGAGGCCCGCAAGCTGACCTACCGCGAGTTGCACGAGGCGGTCGGCCGTTTCGCCAACGGCCTGAAGAGCATCGGCGTCAAGAAAGGCGACCGGGTGACCATCTATCTGCCGATGATCCCCGAGCTGGTCATGGCCATGCTGGCCTGCGCCCGCATCGGCGCCATCCACTCCGTCGTCTTCGGCGGTTTTTCACCGGAGTCCTTGGCCGGGCGCATTAACGATTGCGCCTCCACCGTGGTCATCACCGCCGACGAGGGGCTGCGCGGCGGCAAGCCGATTCCGCTGAAGGCCAATACGGATGCTGCTTTGGCCAAAACCCCGACCGTGGAAAAGGTGATCGTGGTCAAGCGCACCAGCGGCAAGATCGATTGGGCCGAGGGGCGCGATGTCTGGTACCACGACTTGGTGGCCAAGGCCGCCACCGACTGCCGGGCCGAGGAAATGCAGGCGGAGGATCCGCTGTTCATCCTCTATACCTCCGGCTCCACCGGCAAGCCGAAGGGGGTGGTGCACACCACCGGCGGCTTCATGGTCTACACCAACATCACCTTCAAATACGTCTTCGACTATCACGAGGACGAGGTTTACTGGTGCACTGCCGATGCCGGTTGGATCACCGGCCATAGCTATGTGACCTATGGGCCGCTGTCCAACGGCGCCACCCAGGTCATGTTCGAGGGCGTGCCCAACTACCCCGACGCCTCCCGCTTCTGGCAGGTGTGCGACAAGTACAAGGTCAACATCTTTTATACCGCACCGACGGCCATCCGGGCGCTCATGGGCCTGGGCGATGGGCCGGTCACCAAGACCAGCCGGAAGAGTTTGCGCCTGCTTGGCACCGTGGGCGAGCCGATCAATCCGGAAGCCTGGATGTGGTACCACCATATCGTGGGCGAGGAGCGTTGCCCGATCGTCGATACCTGGTGGCAGACCGAGACCGGCGGCATTCTGATTACGCCGCTGCCGGGTGCCACCGCGCTCAAGCCCGGCTCCTGTACCCGGCCGTTCTTCGGTATCCAGCCGGTGATCATCGACAAGGATGGCAAGGAGGTCAAAGGCGTCGGCGAAGGCGCGCTGTGCATCAAGGACTCATGGCCCGGCCAGATGCGCACCCTGTACAAGGACCATGACCGCTTCGTGCAGACCTATTTCAGCACTTACAAGGGTTTGTATTTCACCAGCGACGGCTGTCGCCGCGACGAAGACGGTTACTACTGGATCACCGGCCGCGTCGACGATGTGATCAACGTGGCCGGCCACCGCATGGGCACCGCCGAGGTGGAAAGCGCCCTGGTGGCGCATCACAAGGTGGCCGAGGCCGCCGTGGTCGGCTATCCCCATGCCATCAAGGGCCAGGGCATCTATGCTTATGTCACCTTGAACGCCGGGGTGCAGCCCTCGGAGGAATTGCGCAAGGAACTGGTCGCCTGGGTACGCAAGGAGATCGGACCCATCGCCAGCCCCGATCTGATTCAATGGGCGCCGGGCCTGCCCAAGACCCGATCGGGCAAGATCATGCGCCGGATCCTGCGCAAGATCGCCGAGAACGAACAGGATCACTTGGGGGATACATCCACCCTGGCCGATCCGGCGGTGGTCGAGGATTTGGTCGAAAAGCGCATGAATCGAGCTTAACGGGTTGCGCATAGCGTATAGGGCGCGTGGCCGCGGCGCGTTTTGCAACGCCGCGTATGATCTGGCCCGCGTTGGCGGCGGCATAGCCGAGCAGCACTCATAGAACCACTTTACCCGTACCCCTAGGGCGCTCAGACGCCCTGGATGTGGAGATTGAGATCATGTCGAGGAAGCAACCAGCGGAGACGCCTGCGAAGTTCCAGCCCGGGCCGCGCACCCGGGTCAAGCGCCTGGGCAAACGCGCCGTGTACGACCGCGAGGAGGTCTATGGGATTCTCGATGCCGGCCTGATGTGTCACGTTGGTTACGTGATCGATGGGCAACCCTATGTCACGCCCACCGCCTATTGGCGCGACGGCGACCAGGTCTTCTGGCACGGCTCGTCGGCCAGCCGCATGCTGCGGCAGGTTGAGACCGGCATCCCGGTCTGCTTTACGGTGGCCCTCATGGATGGATTGGTCCTGGCCCGGTCCGGCTTTAATTCGTCCATCAACTACCGCTCCCTGATGGCCTTCGGCCATGCCGATAAGGTGACTGAGACGGCGGCCAAGCTGGCGGCCTTGGAAAAATTCAGCGAGCGGCTGGTGCCGGGGCGATGGGCCGCGCAACGGCCGTCCACCAAGCAGGAGCTGAAAGCAACCACGGTCCTGAAAATGCGCCTGGAGGAGGTTTCAGCAAAGATCCGCACCGGCCCGCCTGGCGACGACGAGGCGGATTACGCGCAGGATATTTGGGCCGGCGTGATCCCGATACACAGCGTTGTCGGCGCGCCACAGGACGACCCGCGCCTGGCACCCGGCATCGCCCGGCCAGCTAACCTAAAGGCCATCAAGATCGGCTAGCCGCCGGCAGCGGTAGGGCTACTGCGCCTGGCCGGCGCGCGTGGTGACGTACGCCTGGCGTTGCCGGATCGCCTCGGGCCAGCCGGATTTAATGTAGTCGAGGATCGCCCCGATCTCGTCATCGCTCAACCGGTCGCCAAAGCCGGTCATCGAGGTTTTGTAGTTGTCGCCGACCAGGGCGGCGGTACCGAGCTTGATGATCTGGAATATCTGCTGATCCGGATGGTGCCAGGTATGGCCGGTTTCATCGTGCGGCGGCGCCGGCATCAGGCCGTCCGCACCCCGCTGTTGCCAGTTGGCCTGGCCTTCCAGGTTGGCCCCATGGCACGCTGCGCAATAGGTGCCGTAAAGCTCAACCCCGCGGGCCAAGCGTTGCGGATCATCCTGTCGCGCGGGCGTGATGACTCCGCCGAGGTAAAGAGCCAGGGCCGCAACCGCCAGAACCGTCAAGGCTACCAACGGTCCGAGCAAGCCACTGGGTCGCTGGTGTCGTATTGCCATGGTCCGCCGCGCCCCTGCGATGATGACGTTGCGGAGGCCAGTCTGTGGCTTCCAGCAAGGGGAAGGTCAAGCCGGCGAACACGGCATACGGGCGCTTTCGCGCTCAGGTTGACACGTGCGGTCCGCCGGTAACGACGCCGAATCGCGGGTCGCCAATGCCGCCACTTCGAGAAGGTGCACGACTTCAACGAGTCCGTGCCGCTTGGCTCGGTCAGCCAGGATGTCGAGCGCCTCGGCCAAGCAGGTCGGGAAATCGTCGCCGCGCCCTTGCGAGTGCGGAACCTCTCCGGGGGCCCATTCGTCAACCAAGGGCGAATATCCTGACTGATACCCCATCATCACTGATCCCATTGACAAATCCCCTAGCCATGGCGCGAAAAAATCCAAATATCATACACTTTATGATGGCGATTTAGAGTGACGATGTAACGATGTAACAATGCGCGGTCAAGGCCGGGCGCCGATTTTACCGGTTGATATCAGGTAAAATTGCCCGCCATGGCAAGAACGAAGCAAGAATAATAACAAGGACTATATTGGGATAAATTTTCCGAAAATTCGTAATAACGAAACACCACCATAATCATCACAAATACGACTTAAATATAAGAAGAATACTTTAAAACAAATCACAATAATTATTTGATTTCTTCAGATTTTTATTGTAGTGTCTGTTTATGCAAGTACCTAACCCCCTCGTCCCACCGCCAGTAGGGTCTCCGGGCGGTGCTCCGGCAGCGGTTGCTAACGCACCGAATGTCGTAGACAGCCCCCATGAATCCTCGCGCCCTGTCACAGCCAGCAAGAACAGCGACCGAGCCCGCTCCGATGGTGAGCGGCCACGGTCAGCCTCTGGCGGCAGCGACAGTCAGCGCGGAACCTTGGTCGACATCTCGGTCTGAACCCTGGCTGTCGGCTGGCCGTGACGCCCCAATCCATCGTCCCCGCCCAGGCGGGTGCGATGTTTTGTCATGGGCAACATTCCACTGCGCTTTGGCCCCAGTCCCCTCGGCCCCAACCCCCGGTGGCGCTCCTTGGCCACTCTCCTCAGCCGGAGGCTGCGCACCAGGATCCGCGCGCTTGATCCGCATAGGTCCGTGCCAGGCCGGAGGCCAATAAGCCTTGGCCCAGGTCGCCGCCGTCGTTGGTGATCACCCGGGCCAGAACCCGCCCACCGTATTTATCGACGCGGATATCGTACAGGCGAACTTGCGCCCAGCGCCCGTCGGCCGCCGCCAGGTGCGCGACCAGGTGCGCCCGCACCACCAGAGAATCGCCATCGACGACCCGCAGCACCCGCGCGTCCATCGGTCCTGCCAAGTCGTCCTTGACGCTCGTGCCGATGGCACCGTCGGCGGCCAACCAGAGCTTGGCCAGTAAGAGCAGGCCGGCGATGCAATGGCCGTCAGGAATGGCGGGTGTCCGATCATACAGCCATTGGTTGTATGATCAAAAATGTCAGCCTGTATTCGACACGCGATAGGAACATATCCCAACCCAGAGGCCTTGGCATGGAACAAATTGGCAACATTCCACCTGCCGGGGCGGCAGGCGGTACTTATTAGAGCCGGTGCCGAGTGCGACCTAGAAGTCGACGCAAATGCCTTTGCGTTCCCAGTCGCCGTAGCGTGTGGGTTCGGGCCCTTGCGGTCCGCCGATCTCGCCCGCGCGCTTTGCCGGCGGGGACGCCGGGCGTGTGGCATCTTGACCGGGCCGCGGCGGCATGGCGGCGGGCATCGTCACCGGCGTGACGGTTTTTGGTGTGGGCGCGGGATGCGCCAGAAAACGTCTCTCCATACCATGTATATGGAACGTGGTCGGTGCCCCGCCAAGCCTTTGCCTGCGGCAAGACTTGACGGGGCCGGATGTATGGCCCACCTACCATCAGCGCAGGGGCGCAGTGTGTATAAGGGAGTCGGGCGAGCCATGAATTACCTGCGCACGGCCGTGCTTCTGGCTGGGTTGACGGCCGTGTTCCTGGCGGCCGGCTTCGCCCTCGGCGGCGAGGCCGGCATGATGATTGCCTTGGCCTTGGCGGTGGCCACAAACGCCTTTGCCTATTGGAACGCCGACAAGATGGTGCTGCGCCTTTATGGCGCGCGCCAAGTGGACCGAGCCGCTGCACCGACCCTGTACGGGACCGTGGAACAACTGGCCCGCAATGCCGGGTTGCCCATGCCGCGGGTCTATGTGATCGACAACGAGCAACCCAATGCCTTGGCCACCGGCCGCAATCCGGAGCACGCGGCGGTGGCTGCCACCACCGGCCTGCTGCGGCGCCTGAGCGCCGACGAGGTCGCCGGGGTCATGGCGCACGAGTTGGCGCACGTGCGCAACCGCGACACCTTGATCATGACCATCACCGCCACGATCGCCGGGGCGATCTCCATGCTCGCCAACTTCGCCTTATTCTTTGGCCGCGGCCGGAACAACCCCTTGGGAATCATCGGCGTCATCCTGATCGCCATTCTGGCGCCCTTGGCTGCAGCGTTGGTGCAGGCCGCCATCTCGCGCAATCGCGAGTTTGACGCCGATCGCATCGGCGCCGAGATCAGCGGTCGGCCCCTGTGGCTGGCCGCGGCGCTGGAGAAGATCCACACGGCCGCCGAACACATCGACAACGGCGCGGCGGAGGCGAATCCGGCCACGGCGCATCTCTTCATCATCAATCCGCTGCACACGCGCCGCCTGGCCGGCCTGTTCTCCACCCACCCGAGCACGGCGGCACGCGTCGACCGCCTGCGCGCCCTGGCGCACGAGATGGGCCAAGACGGCGGATTCGGTCACTGAACGCCAAGCCGCCAAACCGCCGGCCGCGCGCATCGCCGCCACCCGATGCGCGGGCCGTGGCCCTGCGCCTGTTGGCCGCCGTGCTGCATCGCCATCGGCCCCTGGACGACGAACTGGCCGGCGATGCCGACATGGCACGACTGGCGCCGCGCGATCGCGCCTTTGCCCGCATGCTGTGCGCCACCGTGCTGCGCCGCCTCGGTCAGATCGATGCCTTGATCGACAGCGCCCTGAATCGCCCCGGCAAACGCGGCTTTGCCGACGTCCGCGACCTGTTGCGTCTGGGCGTGGCGCAACTGGTTTTCCTGGGCACCCCGGCGCACGCGGCGGTCAGCACCACCCTGCTGCTGGCCCAGGGCCCGCGCCTGGCCGGCTT
>Ga0315550_1002363_pt1 | contig 11567 bp, 11 predicted proteins | sample SalMarSW160190MG_2_FD_203100 | JGI IMG/M metagenome (GOLD analysis project Ga0315550, IMG submission 203100) | Salt marsh sediment microbial communities from the Plum Island Ecosystem LTER, Massachusetts, United States - Salt Marsh Sediment SW1601-90 ... | reverse complement strand
ATTGGTTTTAGCAGCCGTTGTTCACAATCAATTTGAAAACATTCACCCTTTCCAAGACGGAAACGGCAGGGTTGGAAGACTACTATTAAACAACATCTTGCTGAAGCATGATCTGCCGCCCTTGAACATTGAACTGAGAAACCGATCACAATACTATGCCGCGCTTCAAGCGTATGGAAAAGACCACAACATACGTCCGACTCTCGAGTTAATGCTCAAGGAATACAGGGCGCTTAAGAAAATGCTTAGACAAAGGTGACTACATTCGCAAAACTTGTAGTCACCCCATTTCCCCGAAAATAAACTGCCTTGTGGCGGTCAAGCTGAGGTGGGCACCAGATTCTGATCGGATGATCCGATTTGAGTTAGCTAATGAGATGAAACGCAAAAACACTGCACACGTGAAGCAAAATGGTTGCCAAAATTAGTCAATGAATAAGCAGAAGCGCCGGGAGTGGGATTCGAACCCACGCGACCCAGGGGGTCACAGGCTTTCAAGGCCTGCGCATTATCCACTCTGCCATCCCGGCATTCACAGTCTTTCTTGATGCCAATCTATAAGCTTTTACGCAAAGCACTGTAGTTGCATGCAGATAACGCCTGTAAGCTACTTAAAGAACCGATGCTGGTCTGCTGCTAAAGGATGACGCGTTGCGAGCATCAGCTAAATGTCTAGTATGAACCTGACTGTCACGGACTCGGGGTCCTTCAGAATTTCCATCCGATGATAAGTTACCGATTTTATCCCAACCTTTGACGGATGCTTCTCCGGGTCATACGCTTCTCCCCACGCTCTCGCATGCAACCTGAATCCCCCAGAAGTTCTTTCAATGCCAGAAACCTCGAAACGGGAGTAAAGTTTGCCCTTCAACTCAAACTCAAGCAGAACCTCTTCAAGCCAGCTGTAAAGAAGTGCAGGCTCGTCTGAAGCCTCAACCATAAACGTCTCCTCGTCTTGTGCCTCAACCTTCTCCAGCTCAGTCATAACGTCAGTTGATGCCAGAGCCGCGTTTCCGAAAGCCTCCTCTAAGCTGGCTCCGTAAGCCTCAACATACGCGTCGGCGGTGTGTTCCAGAAACCTAAAACGTTTCTCCATCTCGAACTCCTTTTCTACAAAAAAATCTGATCAAAAAACTTCTGGAACCTTTTCTATAGCTGCGACAGCAAGCTTAACCGTTTTCTCCGCATCATCGAGGTTCAGGATAGCCGCTGGACTGTGAATATAACGGGTTGCAACAGATATTACTCCGCTTGGCACTCCCTCCCTGCTTAAGGAGATTCTAGCAGCATCCGTGGAGCCTCTGATTCCAGTTTCCAGCTGATAAGGAATCTTGTTTTCCTTCGCCGAATCAATAAGCAACCTTAACACTTTAGGATGAGCAATCAAGCCCGCGTCTGCCACAGTTACGACAGGTCCTTCTCCCATCTTTGCTGGCGCTTTTCCTTCTTCCACTCCTGGCATGTCCCCCGCCACTGTTGTTTCCAAGACAATGCACACGTCCGGTTCTACCTGAAAGGCGGCTATTGTTGCTCCTCTTAGCCCAACCTCCTCCTGTATGGTTCCTACAGCGTAAACGTTGCAGTCAACTTTCTGTAGTCTCCTCATGGTTTCGACCATCATGGCGCATCCAACGCGGTCGTCTAAAGCTTTTCCTAAAACAACATTTTCTCCTATTTGAACAAATTTTGTGTCGAAACTAACAACGTCACCGACCTGAACACCCATCTTTTCCGCCTCATTCTTGTCCTTGGCTCCGACGTCGATGAATAGTCTATCCGCATCAACGACTTTCTTTTGTTCTTCCTCAGTCTGTATGTGAGGCGGTTTGGAACCAACAACTCCAATCAAGGAACCTTTGTCCGTGTGAACGATAACTTTCTGCGCTAAGAGAACACGGTCATCGATTCCCCCGACCTTAGCGAATTGAAGGAACCCCTTCTTCTTTATGTTCTTTATCATGAGCCCAACTTCGTCCATGTGGGCAGCAAGCATGACTGTCGGCGCATCTTTGTTTCCCTTCTTGAATGCAATCAAGTTTCCAAGCCTGTCTTCCCTAGTTTCGTCAACGTAGGGTTTCAGGTACTTCTTCATCAACTCTCGCACTTCGCCTTCTCTTCCTGTTACTCCGTTAGCGTCAGAAAGTTTCTCCAGAGCCTCAACCAACTTCATAGAAATCATCCACAACCATAAACATCTAAAGCCGTATATCAAAATACCGTATGTGAAAATCTGAGTGTTAGATGATTCGAATCAAACTTTTATAAATGCGTAAATGTGTTGTTAAGCACCAATGACTGACGAAAAAAAGGAAAAGCGCGCAGCTGTTTTTCCCATGTTTATGATGGGTAGCCTATTCGTCGTAATCCATTTTCTCTCTATGTTGATAACGAAACCCCTTGAAGATAGCGGCTTTCAAGCATTCGGAGATGCAAACGATCCCATGAACCTGATTGTCTTCTTTGTGATCATGCTGGTGGTCACAGCTACAATACTGTTGATTGCCAAATTCTGGAAGAAACAGTTCATACAATTCATCATTCTAGGCTCAATAGCCTACACATCATTCTTCGTCTTCTATACGCTACTATCCTTCATGGTTCCAGAGCCTATATGCTCATTTCTCTCCATAGCCGCCGCAGCAATCTTGGTTGCGGCGCTCATCAAACATCCAGAATGGTACATCATAAACTTCTGTGGCATAATCGTGGGCGTAGGCGCCATCGGAATATTCGGAATCTCCCTCAGCATCTTTCTGGTAATCGTGCTGCTCATCGGCCTGTCAATATACGACGCCATCTCAGTCTACAAAACCAAACACATGATTGACCTAGCGGACGCAGTTATGGACCTCAAATTGCCCGTCATGCTGGTTGTACCAAAAACAAGAAAATATTCGCTGCTTAAAGAAACAAAGGGGCTAAAAGAAAAACTTGAAGACGAAGAAGAGCGAGAAGCCTTTTTCATGGGCTTAGGAGACATAGTGATGCCCGGAATATTGGTTGTCGCCTCCTTCTACAACATTCCGGACAACGGGCTTCTCATAGCCTTATCCGTGATGATCGGCACCCTTATCGGCTTCGCAGTTCTCATGTCAGTTGTGATCAAAGGGAAGCCGCAAGCTGGACTGCCTTACTTGTGCAGCGGCGCCATTCTGGGCTACTTAATATCAAGCTATCTGCTATTCGGAGGGTTAGCTGGCTTAATCCTTCCCTTCTAGGTTCACGTTTATACGTTCTAAAACCTTAAAACCCAAAAGATATTTCTGAAATGCTGCTGTTAAACCGAGTGGAAAAGGGAAAAAGTATTTAAAACTCGGAAAGACGATAAGGCAACATCTAAGGGAGTATCTTGGCGATGGTAAGAAAGGCGAGAATCAAGCTGACAAGCACAGACTACAAAAAGCTTGAGGAAGTATGCGGAGAACTGAAGCTCATCGCCGAGAAGACGGGAGTAAAAATCACAGGACCACATCCCCTCCCAACAAAACGACTCAAGGTTCCCGTACGCAAAACCCCATGCGGTCAAGGAACTGCAACTTGGGACCGGTGGGAGCTGCGGATCCACAAGCGCCTCATCATAGTTGACGCTGAAGAACGGGTTATGCGAAGAATTATGAGGATTCGCGTGCCCGAAGAAGTTTTCGTCAGCATAGAGCTAATGTAAGCCACATTTCTCTTTTCTGGCAGTTGTTCTGTTACTAAAAAGCAGCTAATGCAGGGAAGTAAGTGTAAGCAAGCAGCGTAATTGCTGCGGCAAACGTTACAGCCCAGATTGGTTTGTTCCATCTGAACACTTTTAATCCGTCAAGTATAGCGAAGGGGACGAGGTTGAAGGCTGCCAGAAGCGCGTTGATGAAAGCGACAACCAGAAATAGGCTCTGACCAACAGCTGCGATCAGTATGCAGGCAGTTGAAATGATTATGTTGGTTACTGGTCCGGCAATGGCTATTTTTCCCACAGTTTCCCTTGTTCCTGACCCCGCAATCATTACTGCCCCCGGAGAAATAAGCTTGAAGGGAAGAAAAATTGAAACCAACGTTATGAGCGCTCCCTGCAGGGTTAACCTGAATTCTGCCCACAAATTGAAGTGTTGTGCTGAGAATTTGTGGGCAAGTTCGTGAAGAAGAAATGATAACGTGAATGCGATTGACAGGATTGCTAGACTCAGCAGTGTTGACCCTGACGTCGTGGTAATAAAGTAGGATAAGCCGACGCCCATGACTAGAAGCGCTCCGATGGTCAAGTGTTTAAGTTCTGTTGGGCTGAACCCAAATATTCTAGCTGATTGAGGCGTATAGGAGACGCTATACCTGTATGAAGGCTCTTTAGACCATCCTCGTGTGCTCACCGGCGGCGCCTCTCTTGGAGCCCTCGCCCTCCACGATTCAGGGCATGCGTGACTCTCTGGAATACGATGCTCACCACAGAAGAAGCCCCCACAGTAAGTGCATTTAAAGGGGAGAACAACATCTTTGCCGCAGTATTGACACTTCGCCGTTGCCTTCAGCCTCCTAAACGTTTCTGAAAATTGGTTGGACGGGATGGTTTAAATGTTTAGCTCTAGCTCTTGGAGTTAAAACATCAAACTATCATGATTTTTGTTCGTTCATTACTCGTATTGGCGATTACATCGGACTCGTCAAGAATTTAGAATGTGCCGAAACAAAGAGCCTTGTTACCCACATAGTGCCTCTCGCGGCATTGCGGGCAGATAAAGATTTAATAACGGCTTCTGGTATTACGAAATATCAAAATAGTAATACTGGCGGGTCGGTTGAAACCTGATAACCGTACAGAAGAGGCGATGAAACAATGCGTGAGGATGCAATCATCAAGCTTGAGGATGTTTCTACGGTCTACGAAGGTGAAAGAAGACCCGCCATCAAGGGCGTAAATCTGACTCTGAAAAAAAACGAGCTAGTTTATGTAGTAGGTCCAAACGCCTCTGGGAAAACAACTCTCCTCGAAACCATAAATGGGTTGCTTCCTCCATTCAAGGGGAAAGTTTCTGTTTTCGGATTAGACGTGCAAAATCACGGAAGAAGAGTGAGATGTAAGATCGGGTATGTCCCTCAAGACTTCATGGTGAAACCCGGAGAACCCTACACTGCCATTGACGTGGTATTAATGGGACTTTATGGACAGATAGGATTTCTCCATCAACCTGAAGAAAAAGACCAGAAAAACGCATTAGAAGCCATGAAGCTGCTAGGCGTTGAAGAGCTTGTCAACAGACCTATGGGCAAACTCTCTGGCGGTCAACAACAAAAGGTGATGCTAGCCCGAGCCCTAGCAAAAAACCCAAGAATCCTTCTTTTAGACGAACCATTCAGTAATTTGGATCCCGATTCACGCGGACAAATCCCCTCATTAATCACCAAACTTCACGAAGAAAAGGATTTGACCACCCTTATTGTAACACACGACATCCACCACATGATAGACAACTGCAACAGAGTCATAGTTGTAACTAACGGCAAAATCACGTTCGACGGAACACCCAAAAACGCCTTTCCCCTCGTAGAAAACCATCCACACACAACCTCGTTGGAGAAAACCCACCATTGATCTGGCTAGAATTCGCCATCATGCAACGAGCACTTATAGCCTGTATCCTAGCCGGTTTCCTGATGGGCTTGATAGGCGTTTTCGTTGTTAGGATGCGTCTTTCAGCCATAGGTTACTCCATGTCCCACGGCGCCTTTGCAGGAGCAGCATTAGGTGTAGCCACCGCAACGAACCCGCTTGCAACTGGTTTGCTTTTCGCGTCAGCCACCGCCTTTCTGATAGGTCCCATCGCAGACAAGGCTAGATTGCATGCGGATACCATAACTAGCATAGTTTTTCCTCTTAACATGGCTTTGGCTTTCGTGTTTCTGACCTTGGCGCCGGAGATAGGGCTCAGCAGCCAAGTAGCCAATGTCCTCTGGGGTAGCATAATCTCCATGACCAACACTGACTTGGTGTACCTTACCACCTTGTTTGCGGCGACAATAGCCATAATTTATTTCATCTGGAAGGAGCTCTTCGCCATAATGTTTAACAGGAAACTAGCCGAAGCAGATGGAATCAACACTAAACCCTTCATCTACCTGATTATACTGCTTTCAGGAGTGGTCGTAACTTTTTCTCTCAAACTTGTGGGAGGGCTACTCATCTACGCCCTTCTCTTCAATCCTGCTTCTACAGCCCTCCAGTTTCTTGAGAACATGCGAGCGATAGTGATTGCTTCCCCATTAATTGGCATGGCCACAACTGTCTCTGGTCTTCTGGTTTCTTTAGCTCTTGATTTGCCAGTTGGCTCCTGCATAGTTATTGTCTCAACCATTGTTTTCGCCATCGCACTTCTCCTATCACCGAAAAGAAGGAGAAAGGAGGTGCAATAAAGAAATGAAAAATAAGAAGCTGTATACTTTTGGCATGGTCTTGATGCTTACTCTGATGTTTCTATCGATAACAGTGACCGAAGCTGAGGCTGCAGCAGATAAACCTATAATCGTGTGCACAACAAGCGCTGTTGGCAACATAGTTGAAGAGTGTTTAGGGGACACGGCTGATGTTGTGGTGCTGGTTCAGCCTGGTTTGTGTCCCGCTGATTTCGACATGAAACCTAGCGATGTCTACGCCGTGAGCAACGCGAAGATTCTGTTTAAACAAAACATTCAGGGAGAATTCTGGTTAGAAGGATTAATTGAAGCTGCAGGAAACCAAAACCTAACAGAAGTTGCTATTCCCGGGGCATACAACACGCCTCAAGGAGCAAAAAACTACATAAGCTGGGTAGGAGGAAACCTGAGCCAAATCTTGGATGTTGACTTGGACTCGAAGATTTCGGAGATGCTAACTGATGTGGATGATGTTTCCAGCTGGATTACAAGCCAAGCTGAAACCTTGCAGGCGTCAACAGTGAATGTTATCTGCATGAACTGGCTGAAAACCTTCATAGAATCGGCTGGCTTCAATGTTGTAGCAACCTACAATCCGCCAGAAACGCTGTCAGCTGGCGACATAACCAGTCTCTTAGAAACCGCGCAGAGTGAGGGAGTGGCTTTGGTAGTAGACAACCTTCAAATCGACGTTGAGTTCGGAGCGGGAATAGCCTCTGAAGTGGGTGCTGAACATTTGGTGTTAACAAACTTTCCCGGCGCCATTCCTGGAACCGAAAACTTGCCTAAAATGCTACGCTACAACGCAGAGCAACTTTTCAACGGCACAATCACTTGGCAATCCACGTCCACTCTCAAGGCTGAAAAAGATGAACTGGCGAACCAAGTGGCTACATTACAGCAGTCTACGTCTGCTCTCAGGGCTGAAAGAGAAGATTTGAAGAACCAGGTGACAATATTCCAAATCACCACATCATTGGCGGTTGTGGTTGTTGCGGTGGAGGCAGTGCTGCTCTACGTTAGAAAGAAAAAGAAATAGAGATTGCCAAAAATGAGTAGGAAAACATACTTCAACGAACAGGCAAACACTTGGGACAAGAGGTTTCACACTCCCAACCTTTCATCTTTTTTGGAGAAACTTGTTACCCAGTTCGGTCTAGAACCCGGACAGAACATTCTGGACGTGGGCACCGGCACTGGCGTGTTGATTCCTTATCTAATCAGAGAGGTTGGACCAGCCGGATCAGTTACTGCAATCGACTACTCGGAAAACATGATCCAGATATGCAAAACAAAGCATTCACACCTCAAAAACGTCAGTGTAGAACTTGGGAACATTGAAGATGATTCTTTCCCAACAGAATCTTTTGACGCTGTTATCTGTTTTGGCTTGTTTCCTCATCTAGAGAACAAAGAAAAAGCCCTGCAAAACATAAATCATACACTAAAACCTAGCGGCAAACTCGTCATCGCCCACGCCCTCAGCAGCGAAGAACTAAAAGCACACCACAACAACGCTTCATCAGCTGTAGTACACGATGTGCTGCCCGAAGAAGCTGAGATGAAACAGTTACTGGAGCAAACAGGATTCACGGGAATCAGCATCAAAGATGAACCCGGATGCTACCTATGCATTGCCCACAAATCAAGGAAACCTTAAGACAATATTAATGCTGACACATCTATTATAGTCTAAACACTAAGACCGTAAAAGACCATTGCGTGCATAAAAAATGGAATCTACATTTAGACTGCGAAAGAAAATAATGTTCCAATCATGTAGGTTATTGCCGCGGCGGAGGCTCCTATAACCATCATTTCCAGCCCGCTTCGAAACCAATTTTTCCTCGAAAAAATAGTTTTCATAGCACCTACTCCGAAGAGGGTGATCAAAGTGCCCACTATGGAGACTATCAGAGCGTCCCAGCTGCTTATTGGAAAGACGAAGGGCAGTATGGGCACCACGGCTGCGAGGCCGAAGGATACTCCACACAAAACACCGGCCTTAACTGGGTTCCCAAGTTCTTCAGGCGCGAGACCCAATTCTTCGAGGGTATCTATCTGTTCATGTGCCTCTTTTTTTTCGGCGATCCTGTCGACGATGGCCTCAGCCTCTCTTCTCTTGAAGCCTTCTGTCTGATAGAACTTTATCAGCTCCTCCCTCTCCTCTTCGGCTGTCATCCCCTTCTTGACTTTTTTCCTTTGGCTTTCCCTCTCCAACACCTCCAGCTCAGACTTGCTTGATTGGTATGAACCAACAGCCATGGATATGGTTCCGGCGAAGAGTTCAGCTATTCCAGTTAATAGAACAATGTGCGAGTCTGTGAAGGCTCCGAATGCTCCGACCACGAAAGCAAGTGTTGAGACCAGCCCGTCGTTTGCTCCAAAGATCATGTCCCGCACCCCTCCCCCACCCCTTATCTCCCAGGCATCCATACCCAAAACTTGGGTCTTGAGCCTTTCCAGATGTAATCTTTCGTCAGAAGCTGTTCTACTCCATGCCTCCGAAATTGCTGTATCCGCAATGTTTTCTGCCTGAACAGCTAAATCTCGGATGCCTACCTCCTCGCCAACTACAGTCCACTCAAAGAAGCCCTTCGTGCCTAAGATACGCATCATAAAGTCTACCTTCCAATCTCTGAGAAAAGTCTTGGCTGCTCCTTCATGTTTTCCTCCTAATTCCTTGATTCTTTCAAACCAGAATTCAGCGTGACTTGTCTCGTCGGCGCTGATCCGTAGTAGGAGCTGCTTAATCCTTTCATCCTTAGCCTTTCTGGCGAGAATTCCAAACCCTTTTGTTTGCATGAGTTTGTGTGCATAAATTTTCTTCATTGCATCAAGAAGCTTTTTCCTTTCAACATTTGTCAGTTCATTCGTTGACATCTTTAATTGCTCCTCTAAACCGCTTTCTAAAATGTTAAGTGTTAATTATACATAAGATTATAGGACTGTTCAAAGGTGTTTGAAATGGTGGAGGATTACGTTCCAACAGGCATTCCTGGCGTGGACAAAATTCTTGTAGGGAAGGGACTCCCGAGCGGACATACAATTCTGGTAAGCGGTGGACCTGGAAGTGGAAAAACAACATTCGCAATACAGTTCCTATATACAGGGGCTACTCAACACGACGAAGCAGGTGTGTATGTTACGCTTGATGAAGAGCCTGATGACATAAAGAAAAACATGTTGAAGTATGGCTGGGATCTGAAGAAGCTGGAAGAAGAGAAGAAGCTTGTTTTCATCAACATTTCTCCGGTTCGTGTTGCACCTTCGGAGAGATCTGGCCTGATCCAGATCGGGATGAAGGAATTCAGGCTGATAAAGTTGCTTGAAGCGATTAGACAGGGCGTCGAGGAGGTAAACGCCAAGAGAGTGATCGTGGACCCCTTGACAATCTTTACTCTCCAGTATCCGAACGAGATTGAACGCATATATGCCATGAGAGACCTGATGAGGGACCTGAAAAAGACGGGCTGCACAAACCTACTGATCTCTGAGTTGAGGGGCACTGGGATAGAGCGGGAGCACCAGTTTGAGGAGTATCTTGCACAAGGTGTCATCTTACTCCGCACCTTTCTTAAAAGCAGCCGGTTAGTTCGGGTTTTTCAGGTGGCAAAGATGCGCGGGTTGGCCATAGACAACCAGCCCAGACCCTACGAGATAACTGCAAAAGGTATTGAAGTATATCCTAGTGCAACAGTCTACAAATAAGACTCGACTCTAGGATTGTTGGAAAACTACCGATAATCTAAAGAAGCTTTCACATATGCATGTAATAGGGAATGTCTTTGTCTCTATCCCAGATACAAGAAGTGCCGCCGAACAGCATGATACTATTAGTTGGCGCTCCTGGTTCGGGAAAGTCGACATTCTGCCAACAGGCTGCCCTTCAAAGCTTGGGGATGGATAAGCCCATCATCTTTGTGACGACTGAGTATGGCCCCTCTGATGCTGAGAAGGCTATGAGGCAGCAGGGATTAGGTAAGGTTGAATCGGGGCTGCTCAATTACGTTGACGCCTACAATGAAACAGTGGGTGTTTCAGTTTCAGATAGATTAGACACTATTTATGCTGACTGCAACGACCTTTCAAGTTTGGACATCGCCATCTCAAAGCTGACAGAACAAATAGGAAGAAAAGGAATTCTATTGGTCTTTGACTCTCTGACTTCCCCCTACCTATTCAGCGGCTCTGAGATTCTTAGGTTCATGAGACAAACTCTGTCAAAATTTGCAACTAGGGGAAACGCTGTTGTGACATGTATAGACAAGGGCTGCGGTAAATCTGAGGACTTGGTGGCTATGATGAGTCTCTCCAGTGGCGTAGTAAAAATGGAGATAGAGAAGGATAAGCAGTTTTTAGATGTCGTGAAGCACCCAAAAGTAACGCCGACAAGAATTGAAGTTCCCATAGAACCCGAACGGGTTGGAATCGAAAAGCGCAACTTCAATCCAAGTTTGATAAAACAGTATTTTCAAGCGGTTCAGGCAGGAGATGAAGCTTGGGTGAGAAATGAGATTGGGGACTTAGTGAACTTGTTCTGGCCAACCATTGTTCCTTGGAGCGGCATGCTCTGGGACCCCAAAAGGTTCCCATTGATGACATACCAGATGAACAAGGACGACGGTCCTTCCATGTTCAAGGATGAAACGTTGTTACGAATTTATTTTCCTTGGCACGTTAGACTTCTTAAGTCACTAATCTTACCCAAGACTTTCAGCAAGGTGAAAGACGTGAAAAAATTCTCTAAAATGGGAACCAGCATTTACGAGGGAGAGCGAAGCGGTATCGTAGAATACCTTGAAGACGTTTCCAAAAAGGACGAACACTACTTCAGGGTTTACGAGTGCTTTGAGTGTTGGGGATTTAAGAACGTCGGCACAACGATGGCTTCGTATCTTCCTGCTATGCTCGCAGGCGCTTTTACAGGATTTGAATTGTGGAGGGGACTTGAGAGGGACTGGAATTGTATAGAGACTAAGTGCGTAGGGTTGGGAGATCCCTACTGTGAGTTTAAGTTGGTACCTAGAGAGATCGACGAGCTGAGTGATTCTCTGGAAAAAGACAGTTCAGTCATTGAAAGGATACATGACAATTTAATGAATCGACTCATGGGATTCCTGCTTGAAGGTAAACCTCTTGTAGAGAAGAGACCAAGGTTGGGAACCGATGTCTTCCTC
>Ga0315550_1002360_pt1 | contig 11575 bp, 9 predicted proteins | sample SalMarSW160190MG_2_FD_203100 | JGI IMG/M metagenome (GOLD analysis project Ga0315550, IMG submission 203100) | Salt marsh sediment microbial communities from the Plum Island Ecosystem LTER, Massachusetts, United States - Salt Marsh Sediment SW1601-90 ... | reverse complement strand
AGTTTTTCTACCACTGCTCTATTTGCTTTTCCATCCAATTTTTGCTTGAATTCCTCAGGACTCTGAGGAAACGGAAAAAGTTGATAAACACCTCCTAGAAAGCCTCTTCGATCTATACCATGGATTGCACCCATAAGGTTACCTATATCCCCAAATCTCTCAATTACATATCCTGGTAAGACAAAATTGTCCACCTTATGGTCCTTCCATGAAGCTATTTTTTCTACCGTATTACAGAAGAAATGGGCAAAAAAGAAGTATTTCTCCAAGAGGAGAAGATCGGTATCAATGTTAAAAAAGCCAAAGGCAATCCGGCCATGGCTTAGAGAGTGAAATTCTAATGGCAAGAGGCCTCCTTTTATTTTTTTTCTTGCATTGAAGAATTCATGGAGTATATCTTACCTTCCACGTAACAATAAAATCAATTGTAAACAGGGAGGCCACAGTGAAGATTGTTATGATTGGTGGAGGTGGTGCATGTATTGTTGGTGCAAATACCTTAAGGATTTTGGGTAATCCTGCACAGATTGATATTTATACAAGAAGGGATAGGACCGCTTATACACCATGCGAACAGCCATTTGTGCTCAGAGATATATTATCCTTTGATGATATGTTTTATGCGTCACCTCCATGGTTTGAGAAAAAGAGGATAGGATTGCATACAGAAAAGAATGTTGATTCTATTGATAGAGAAAAGAAGACTATCAAGGTTAACGGAGAAGAAATATCCTATGACATATTGGTAATTAATACTGGGGCCAGCATTAAACTACCGGATATTCCACGTTTAGTTGGGGATAGAGTTCACTATCTTACCACAGAATTAAACTATGCTAAAAAGATAGAGTCGATCATGCCCAAAGGGAAAAGAGCTGTTATCCTTGGTGGCGGTATAATAGGATTAGAGATGGCGGAAACACTGATAAAAAAGAATTATTCTTCTGTTTCTATGATAGTATCCTCTGCCAGTCTCCTTTCCCAGCAACTTGATCCTGATATGGGTGAAAAATTCCATCCTATTGTAAAAAATGAAGGGATCTCACTGCACCTTTCTACAACTGTTACGAGTGCAGAGTCTGGAAAGAGTGGGATCAAGCTCTTTCTTTCAAACGGTGAAACAATTGAGGCAGACTGGGTTCTTGTGGCCAAAGGGATCGTTCCGAATGTAGATCTGGCACGAGATGCTGGATTAAAAATTGGTAAAACCGGTGGGATAGAGGTGAATCAGTACCTTCAAACAAGTGATCCCTCTATTTATGCGGCTGGAGATTGCATTGAAGGATGGAATATGTTAAATGGAGAAAAAATAATTACCGCCTTGGCAACACACTCCAATAGGAATGGAAGGGTCATTGGACGGAATATTCATTTTGGTAATATTGTACCTTTTTTAGGATCATTAAATACTTTTGGGGCGGAAATCTTTAAAACGACAATTGTATCAGCTGGGATAAAAGAAAGCGTAGCTAAGGCAGAGGGATTGGATGCCATATCTGTAGTCAGAAAGGCAACGACAAGAAAGCAGATGTTTAATGGGGAGAATTTCTGGGTTAAGTTGATCGCTGATCCAGACAAACAGACCTTGCGTGGCCTCCAAATGTTGGGGCCAAAGGAAGTCAGCAGGATAGGCGAGAGAGTTCTTCTGATGATAGGTGAAGAGATTCCTTTAGCAAGAATCTCTCAATATGAAACTATCTTTAGCCCTCCTCTCAGCAATGCATACGATCTGATAACAAATGCGGTGGATATTCTCATTGGTGAGTTGCTAAAAATGGGAAAATCTGTTAAATGGTGTTAGGGTAAAAGGATAAGAGTAAGCGAAATTCTCATGTACTTTCAGGGCACCAAGCAGCATTAAAATATTGAAATAATAATGACAAATTTCAAAGCTCAAATGTCAAATCAAGCCCAAAGACCACATGATAAAATAAAAATTTTGACATTTAGGCTTGCTACAAATAAAAAGCTCAAAATAGGCGGGCAAAAAATTAGTAGTACTTAAGTAAGTATTTATAAAAGGGAAGAAAACGATGTCTAAGATATGTGAAATATGCGGCAAAAGACCTGTTGTAGGCAATAATGTAAGCCATGCGCACAATAAAACAAAACGGCGTTGGTATCCAAACCTTCAAACTTTGAGGGTTAAAGTAAAGGGACAGACTAAAAAAATTACAGTGTGCACGAGGTGCTTAAGATCCGGACTGGCATATAAGTAAGCAGTAGGCAGTAAGCAATAAGCAGTTTTATCAAACATTTTTTTCTCCATACTGCCTACTGTTTATTCAAATCCGCTCTACCTTTAGAACCTCCTTAATTTTTTTTATTTTTGAGATAATATCTCTTAATTGAGCATAATCAGAGACTTCAATAGTGAAGGTGGATATTCCCTTTTTATCAATAGTTGTCTGCACATTTGCGTCTAAAATATTAGCTTCGTTTTGCGTAAATATAGCACTTAAATTCGATAGCATGCCCTTTTTAGCGATATTGGTAACCTTTAATTTTGCTAAATAAGTCATATCTTCGGAAGGTTCCCATTCTACCTCTATTAACCGATCCGGATCAACATCTCTAATGTGCCGGCATTTTTTTGAATGAATAGTGACTCCTCTTCCCCTGGTAATATAACCCACAACTGTTTCGCCTGCTAGTGGATGACAACACTCTGCAAAGCGAATGAGCATATCACTCATCCCTTTAACCTTAATCCCAGTATCTCCCTTTTTTCTTTTTATCTTGTGAACTATTTTCTGGACAAGGCCCTCTGTCTTATCCTCTTTTATCCCTAAATGTGGAACAAGTCGGTTAAGAACCTGCTTTGCTGAGATTTTACCATACCCGATATTGGCCAAAAGATCGTCTACACTGTTTAATGAAAATCTATGGACTACGTCTAAAACCTGCTCGTTGCTGAAGTGTTTGGTTAAATTTAAATTAAATTTCTTAAGCTCTTTTTCCAGGATGTCTCTTCCGATAGCTATACTCTCTTTCCTTTCTTCTTTCTTTATCCATTGTCTGATTCTGGTTTTGGCAGTAGATGTCGTTACAAACTTTAGCCAATCTTTACTGGGTTTATGATTCTTGGAGGTAAGGATTTGAATTATATCTCCAGTTTTAAGCTGATGGGTTAAGCGAACGATTTTTTCGTTTACCTTAGCACCTATACATCTGTTCCCAATCTCGGAATGGATACTGTAAGCAAAATCAATAGGAGTTGCTCCTCTGGGAAGTTCTTTTACCTCTCCTTTAGGTGTAAAAACATAGACCTCATTGCTAAAAAGATCCAGCCTCACTGTTTCTAAAAATTCCTTTGGATTGGTCAGGCTTTTCTGTGATTCCAGCAACTGTTTCATCCATGCATATTGGGTAGACGTTTCTTTGTCTGATTCATATCCTTCTTTATATCTCCAGTGAGCAGCAATTCCCTCTTCGGCGATTCTGTCCATATCCCATGTTCTTATCTGTATCTCCATTCTTTCACCCAGAGGGCTAATTACTGTGGTGTGCAAAGATTGATACATATTGGCCTTAGGTAGTGAGATATAATCTTTGAAACGACCTGCGACAGGGTTCCACATGGAATGGATCAGACCTAAAACCTCATAGCAGTCCTTTACAGAACTTACTATTATCCTGAAGGCCAGGATATCATATAATTGGTCTATATTCAGATCCTGCTCCATCATCTTTTTATAAATGCTATAAAAATGCTTATGTCTCCCTTTTATCGTGGCTTTTATATTGGCCTCACTTAATTTTGCGCTTAGAATTTCCTTTATCTCTCTAATAAATTTTTCCTGCCCCTCTTGCCTCTGGGCAATGCCTACCCTTATATCCTTGTAAATTTTTGGCTCGAGATAAAAAAGAGATAGATCCTCCAATGTTGATTTTAGCCAGTAAATACCCATTCTTCCTGCAAGAGGTGCATAAATATCAAGGGTTTCCCCTGCAATAGTTTCCTGTTTTTCAGGTGGTTGAAAGCCGAGGGTCTGCATATTATGTAATCGATCTGCCAGTTTAACGATAATTACCCTGATGTCAGAAGACATAGCAAGAATCATCTTTCGTATATTTTCTGCCTGCTGTACCTCTTTGCTTAAAAAATGTATCTTGCTGATTTTGGTTACACCATCTACTATGTCTGCGACCTCTTTACCAAACATTTGTTCAATGTCTGATAACTCAGTTAATGTATCCTCAACTGTATCGTGAAGAAGACCGGAGGCGACACTAACTTCATCCATCTTCATTTTGGTAAGAATTCCAGCAACTTCTAAGGGGTGGGTAAGGTAAGGCTCTCCTGATAAACGGACTTGTCCCTTGTGAACCTTGGCCGAATATACGTATGCCTTTTCAATCAGACCTATATCTGCGATAGGATGATACGAGAGAATTTCTGAGGTTATGTTATTTAAGCGAATCATAGAGGCTTTGGACAACCTCCTTTATCGCTTCAGGGGTTTTGTCTATAGATAGCAATCTGAGATCTGGGTTAGAACGTAACTTAATCTCAATAGAATCACTTTTAAGTGTTCGTAAACTGACCGTAGCCCTTACAGGTATGCCTAAAAGATCAGCATCCTTGAGCTTGAAGCCTGGCCTTTCATCCCTATCGTCGAGAAAGACTGCGAGGCCCAAATTACTGAGATGCTGATATAAATTTTCAGCCACTTTTCTCACAGTGGCTTCATGTATTTCAAGGGGCAGGATGGTTACCTCAAAAGGAGAAATAGATATAGGAAATATAATACCGTTCTCGTCGCGACTTTGTTCAATAATTGCTGCAACGACTCTGCCGATACCTATACCATAACATCCCATAATAATCGGAATTTCTCGGCTATTCTTATCAAGAAAGTTGGCCTTAAGGGCTGTAGAGTATTTGGTTCCTAACTTAAAGACCTGGCCAACCTCTATTCCCTTACCAAATACGAGCTTCCCTCCACACCGAGGACACAGATCAAAGGAAGTTATCATTCTTAAATCTGCATATTGCTCTACCTGAAAATCCCTGCCTTCATTTACATTGAGGATATGCTTATCATTCTTATTTGCTCCCATTACCATATTTTTCATTTCCTTAATGGCAAAATCAGCAAGTATCCGTACCTTTAAGCCAATAGCCCCTGCAAATCCCATTGGGGCACCAGTTACATCAAATACAGTTTCTGGATCTGCCATAGTAAGCTCTTGAACATTGAGTACATTTCTTAATTTGGTTTCATTCAGTTCATGATCTCCTCTTACTAAAGCAGCTATTGGTCCATGCTCAGTTTGATAGATGAGAGTTTTTACCAGTTTTTCAGGACCAATGGATAAAAATTTAGTCACCTCGTCTATGGTTCTCATTTCAGGTGTATCTACGATTTGTAGGCCTTCTTCTTTCTCAATAGTTTTAGAATCAGACTCCCGTATTGTTACCTCGGCTTTCTCTAAGTTAGATGCATACTTACAATCTTGACAGCTTACAATATCGTCTTCACCACTATTTGATAAGACCATGAATTCGTGAGAAAAGCTACCACCAATAGGCCCTGTATCTGCCTCGACTGCCCGGAATTTTAACCCGCATCTTTTAAAGATAGCCTCGTAAGCAGCATACATTTTTTCATAGCTCAGACTGGAGCCCTCTTCATCTATGTCAAAGCTATAGGCATCTTTCATAATAAATTCCCGTGCTCTCATGATGCCGAATCTCGGCCGAATTTCATCCCTAAACTTTGTCTGGATCTGATACAGGTTGATAGGCAGTTGTTTGTATGAATGGATTTCCCTTCGCGCTAGGTCAGTAATTACCTCCTCGTGGGTGGGGCCCAGGCATGATTCTCTTTTGTGTCGATCTTTGAACCTTAAAAGCTCTGGCCCATAATAATCCCATCGACCGCTTTCCATCCATAAATCACCTGGCTGCACCCCTGGAAGCAAAAGTTCAATAGCACCAGCCCTATCCATCTCTTCCCTGACAATACTTTCTGTATTCCTAATGGCTAATAGGCCATAAGGAAGATAGGTATAGATTCCTGCTGTTAGTTTTCTGATCATGCCAGCCCTGAGCATTAATTGATGACTTGCAATCTCAGCCTCTGCTGGTATCTCTTTTACTGTAGGAATAAAGAATTGTGAATATCGTCTCGAAATAGATGCCATAATAGAAAATTGATAATTGACTATTGTTAATTGAAAATTGAAAAGATTCAATCGAAAATATTTATTCGTTTATCATCTTTCTGACTTCTTTCGTTAGTACCCTGGCAAGATCCGGCTCCGGAACCTTTTTAATCACTCTGCCCTTCTTAAATAATGTACCGTAGCCCTGTCCACCGGCAATACCAATGTCGGCCTCTCTTGCCTCTCCTGGACCGTTTACAACACATCCCATAATAGCCACCTTAATAGGGGTGGTGACTTGGCTCAAATCACTTTCGATTTTTTCTACCACCCTAAAAAGATCTATTTTACATCTTCCACATGTTGGGCAAGATATAATTTCCGGTCCTCTCTGTCTTAGACCCAGGGCCTTTAAAATTTCATATGCAACCCTAACCTCGTCAAATGGATCATGCGTTAGAGAAACTCTAATCGTATCTCCAATACCCTCTAATAGCAATAATCCTATCCCTATAGAGTTTTTAACAGTCCCTGATATTAGGGTCCCGGCCTCGGTTACGCCTAAATGTAAAGGATAATCAACCTTCTGGCTTAAAAGCCTGTATGCAGATATCGTTTGTAAGACATCTGATGATTTCAGTGAAATCTTAATTAAATGGAAATCTAAATCCTCCAAGAGCTTTACATGACTCATGGCACTCTCAACCATGGCTTCTGGTGTTGGATGATTATATTTTTTTAAAATAGCCTTGCTAAGAGAGCCAGAGTTGACCCCAATCCTTATAGGGATAGAACAGCTGCGAGCCCCAGCAACAATTTCTTGAATTTTTTTCTTTCCACCAATGTTTCCTGGATTTAATCTTAGCCCATTCGCACCGTTTTCTATAGCTGCCAAGGCAAGCTTATAGTCAAAATGAATATCGGCAATAATCGGAATAGATATCTGAGATTTTATCTCTTTAAGTGCAAACGCGGCTTCCATGTCTGGCACCGCTAGACGAACAAGTTCACAGCCAGCACTTGCTAATCTTTCTATTTGTTTTACCGTAGCAGCTACATCCTGAGTGGGAGTATTGGTCATGGACTGCACCACTACAGGGCTTTCACCACCTATTTTAACCCCGCCTATATTTATTTGTCTGCTAAAACGTCTCTTCATTGTGGTCCCTTTTCACACCCAAACTAACTAAATAGATATTACCCTGTCAAGACGATTTATCCTGATCCCCTAACCTACAATACGAATAAGATGCAATATGTAGTAACATTTTAGCTCTTTGAAATTACCTGGTGAAGGAGCATGGGGATATTTTTTTACCATGCCCTCACAAAGACGAGCCGCTGGGTCCCGATAATCGGGATGCACGCGGACAAAGTTCCTCAAAGACAATGACAAGGTGTCCCGCTCAGCGGGATTCGAACCGGCACGCTGAGGCCTCCTGTTAGAAGGAATGATGTAAGAAAAAAAACCCCATGCTCATGCTCTCATCAAGGATAACTATGTGGCCTTAAGTAAAGGCCAGGAATAGTTTTCATAGAGCTAAAATGTTACAACATGAAATAAATCTCGATAAAAAATATTTTTTACTTCTCTGCTGATTTCCGGTCAATATAAGAGAAGTTAGATATAATGATTTTCTCTTGCACTATATAGCCAATTTCTGATAAATTTACATATTATTGGAAAAATTAATATACAAAAATGTAACGCTTTACTTCTACTCAAAGCTAAGCACTTACAAATGTGACTATAAATCCCATATTTTAAGGAGGAAAACATGTCTGAAGAGGAAATACAGGGTCAAGGATTTATTATTAAGGATAAAAGAACGTTTGATGCTAAGGGAGAAATAAAGGATAAGTCTGAAAAGACTGAGATAAGGAAAGATGAGGGCAAGGAAAAGACCAAGGAGGAAAAGAAGGGTTCTGCCCCCTTGCCAGAAATCAACTTTTCCTCCTTTCTTCTATCGCTCAGCTCTTCGGTACTCCTTCATCTTGGTGAAATTGCAGATCCGCAGTCTGGAGAAAAAAAGAAAGACTTGGTATTAGCTAAACAATCGATTGATATTATCAACCTACTCCAAGAAAAAACCAAGGGTAACCTTACTCAGGAAGAGGAAAAACTGCTGGAGCACCTTCTCTATGATCTCCGCATGCGTTTTGTTAAAGCAAACGAATAATAATGCTCTCAGCACTCACAAATGAAAAATCCAACGCCCATCTCACAAATCAAACCGCAATTGAAATCTTGTCCCCAGCGAAGATAAATGTATTCTTAAAGGTTACCGGGCAAAGGACTGATGGGTATCACGAGTTGTTGACTGTTTTCGTTCCTGTGGCTCTCTATGATAAGCTAATAATAAGCAAGTCAGAGAAGGAATTAGAGGTTTATTGTAGAGGAAGAGAACTCCCTAAAGAACAAAATAATTTAGTTAGTAGAGCGGCTATCTCTTTTTTTGAAAAAACCGGAATCAAAAAATATGTCAAAATTACATTAATCAAAAATATACCTATTTCTTCTGGTTTGGGTGGTGGTAGTAGTGATGCGGCAACAACATTGAAAGGATTAAACCAGCTATGGCCAAATGCCCTCTCAAAAGAAGATCTTGAGAAACTCGCCCTTTCTCTTGGTGCAGATGTTCCCTTTTTTCTTCTCCAGAAACCAGCTATAGCCAGGGGGATTGGAGAAATACTCCAACCGATAGAAAATTTTCCTTCCTTGTGGTATGTTATCGTTAGTCCAAATCTCATGATCTCAACAGCATGGACCTATGAAAGAATCAAATTGAACTTGACAAATAATAGAAATCAGAATATCATAAGCAGCTTTAAAAAAAATATTTTTAATATCCCAGAGTTACTCTTTAATGATCTTGAAAGGGTTACTCTTGTAAAGCATCCTTTTCTTAACTCAATCAAGGAATCCTTACTGCAATTAGGTGCCCTTGGTGCATTGATGACGGGCAGTGGGCCAAGCATTTTTGGTCTTTTTGACTCAGCTAAAAAGGCTCGAGAAGCTGGAAAGATTCTCGAATCATATGATAAAGGGGATGTATTTGTAGTAAAAGGGTTGAGTTAAATATTTACTATTTATGGACTCACTGCTTTTTTTATTGGGGTGTCGTCAAGCGGTAAGACACGGGCCTTTGGAGCCCGCATTCGGAGGTTCGAATCCTCCCACCCCAGCCAAAAATACGAACTTATTGGCATAGGAAAAAAGGGAAAACAAGAAAATTTATTATGGATGATCTTGCTGATAGTTTGAAGCTGTTTGGTGGTACATCTAATATAATCCTAACCAAAGAGGTGAGTGATTATTTAAATATCCTTCCTGGGAAAATGCTAAACAAAACCTTTAGCGATGGGGAGATTCGAGTTGAGATCGATGAAAATGTAAGGGGAAGAGACACCTTTATCCTTCAGTCTACTTGTAGTCCGGTTAATGATAATCTCATGCAGCTCCTGATAATTACCGATGCACTCAAAAGGGCATCTGCGAGGAGTATAACCGCTGTAATCCCTTACTATGGGTATGCCAGGCAGGATAGAAAAGTTAAGCCACGGGTTCCTATAAGTGCAAAGCTCGTAGCTGACCTGATAACAGTTTCCGGAGTGAATCGTGTAATCTCAGTTGATCTTCATGCCGGGCAGATTCAAGGATACTTCAATATCCCGGTGGATAATCTGTTCGCAGCACCTGTTATACTGAACTACATTCGGAAGCATTTTAAGAATAATCTATCAATAATATCTCCCGATGCTGGTGGTGTGGAGAGAGCACGGGCCTTTGCCAAGAGACTTAATGCTTCTTTAGCAATAATAGACAAGAGAAGAGAGGAACCTAATGTTGCAGTGGCCATGCATATAATTGGAGATATAAAAGGGAAAACAGCCATTATTCTTGATGACATGATTGATACTGGTGGAACACTGGTCCAGGCTGCTCAGGTATTAACCCAAAATGGAGCAAAACATGTTTACGCCTGCTGTGTTCATCCAGTTCTCTCTGGTAATGCGATAAAAAGGATAGAGGAATCGACTATCGAGTCACTGGTAGTAACAAATACAGTTCCGTTAAATAAAAAGGTGTCTGAGCGCTCCAAAATCAAGGTTGTTTCTGTGTCGGAAATTCTGGGTGAGGCTATAAAGCGAGTACACGATTCGAGATCTGTGAGTTCACTATTTGTATAATCGTGAGCTAGTACATTTTAGGTATTGCATTCCGCCCTCCCCGTCCCGAGACCGGGACGGGATCGGGAGGCGTGACATGCCTGAATCAGGTAATTAAATCTATAGGGCACTGCGCATTCAGATCAGCATAGTAAGCATATAAGCCAGGCCTGACTTACATTCGCCAGGCGGGTGGCAGTTGGTCTGGGACAGGGATTATGAATTGAGGAATTGAAGCATTGTTGCTGATTGTTCGTTGCTGGTTTCTCGCTTGAAAATAACAACGGATAACGGCAGGCGGATAATTTAGGACATTTGGAGTTAATGAATGGCTATTATACAATTAGATTCGAAAAAAAGAACAATGACAGGTAAAGGCTCGGCTCGAAAGCTAAGAAGCGTGGGCAAGCTTCCTGGTATACTATATGGTCCAGAGACAAGTCCCATCATGCTTTCACTAGATCATAAGCATCTCCAAAAAATTCTTAGAGGAAAATCAGCTGAAAATATTTTATTTGATCTAAAAGTAGACTCTAATGGAACAAATCAATCTATGAGAGTTATGATAAAAGAGATACAGAAGGATCCGGTTACAAGAGATTATCTTCACGTTGATTTTTACGAGATATCTATGGAAAAGGAACTAGAGGTTGATATTCCTGTGTATCTCGTAAATACACCAATAGGGGTAAGTGAGGGAGGTATTTTAGAGCATATCCGTAGGGAGTTAAAGATCTCATGTATGCCAAAAAACCTGGTAGACAAAATAGAAGTTGATGTGTCTGGCCTTGCTATTGGACAGTCACTTCATATGGAGGACATTGATTTGCCTCCAGGTTTAAAATCAATAGAAGATGGAGATGTTACCATTGTTACAGTTGTTGCTCCTGCCATAGAAGAAGAGGCAGAAGAAGAGGTAGAAGAAGAGGCAGAAGAAGCTGAAAGTGAGGAAATAAAAGGCGAAGAGAAATCCTAAAACCATATGTTTGATAATAGGGCTTGGTAATCCAGGCACTGTATACAAAAACAGTAGACATAATCTTGGATTTAAGACCGTTGATCTTTTAAGTACTCAATTAGACCTTCATTTATCTGATCATCGCTTTCAAACCTTAAGCATAAGCACAAATTACCATAATAAAAAGATACTATTAGCATGCCCACAAACATTAATGAATAGATCAGGAATTGCGGTTAAGCATTTGGTTGAATATTACAGACCAGATATCAGAGATATAATGGTTATACATGATGATATTGATTTAGACGTAGGTCGTATAAAGATAGCATGTGG
>Ga0315550_1002357_pt1 | contig 11586 bp, 11 predicted proteins | sample SalMarSW160190MG_2_FD_203100 | JGI IMG/M metagenome (GOLD analysis project Ga0315550, IMG submission 203100) | Salt marsh sediment microbial communities from the Plum Island Ecosystem LTER, Massachusetts, United States - Salt Marsh Sediment SW1601-90 ... | reverse complement strand
CAAAAACCGGCTCTGGTCGAGAAGGGTGCCAGACCTCTCCTTCATCTTATCACCAACATCGCGGAAAATCTATTGTTACATGCGGCTGAAGATGATATCGCTGTCAACTGGCTCGGCGTCGGATCGCCCGGCACGGTAGACATTCAAAAAGGGATTGTTGTCGGCGCCTGCCCCAATATTCCCGACTGGGTCGGGATCGAAATCGGTCCGCATCTTAAAGATCGTCTAAATATGCCGGTTTATGTCGATAATGATGTCAATGCCATGGCTCTGGCCGAACTCAAATATGGCGCCGCGCGCAGGTTTAGTTCCGCGATTTGCCTGACCGTTGGAACCGGAATCGGCGGGGCGGTTATAATTAATAAAGAGCTTTGGCGCGGTAGTAATTTTTCGGCCGGGGAGATCGGACATATAGTTATTAACGCCAATGGTGACAAGTGTCGCTGCGGTAATCGAGGATGTCTGGAGGTTTATTGCTCTTCCGCAGCGATGTTGAATCGTGTCAGGGAAAAAACAAAAAACGGGATGAGCGAAACCTTAAGCGAAACTTTGTCCGGAAATATAGGTAGTCTTAATATAAAGAAACTGTTTGCCGCGGCCCGAAAAGGTGATGAGATGGCGCTTGAAGTAATCGATGAAACCGCTAAAATCCTGGGTGCCGGTTTATCCGGGGTAGTGAATCTGCTTAATCCTCAAGCGTTGATATTTGGCGGCGGGATAATCGACGGCGGCGCCGGATTTATCGAAACGGTTGGAGCCGAGATACGAAACCGGGCTTTTCCCTCGGCAACCGAAAATCTTAAGATACTCAAAGCCGAACTGGGCAACGATGCCGGATTTGTCGGCGCCGGATTGCTGGGAGTTTATAAGTCGAGGGAAAATTAAATTAGAGGAGGCCCGATATGTCTGATACAGTTTATGGAATAATCGGCGTTGTGATTGCTCTTGCCGTTGCTGTCTATTTTTCCTATTTATGCAGGAAAATCGCGATCAAAAAGAATCGCGGCCCGATTACATGGGCCATCCTCGGTTTTTTATTTGATTTTTTTGCATTTTTTGTCCTTTTAATGATGTCGGATTTAAAGAAAGTACCCCCCCAGGAAACTCAGGCAATCAACTGGATCGCGGCTCCCGGTATGATAATCGGGATTATGTACCTGCTTTATTCGATTATCAGTATTGTTCTGTCGTTTCTGGATCGAACGTACGCCGACATCGGCATGAATATGCTCTTTATGATTATCGGGATCATCTTTGTTACTTTCAGCACCGCCTTTAAAAACCGCCAAAAATGGGGATGGTTCGGCTATACGATTCTATTGTTTCTGGTGGTAATTTTATCAATTCCGAATATCGATATCTATAAAACCATTCTGGCCATTTTCGCTTTGGGGACGATGGTTTTCACTTTTTTGCCGTCGATACGAAAACTATACTTCCCCGGCTAAAAATAAGTTGACATCAGTCGAAAATTAGATAGATTGCGAAATCATTTTTATTTGGAGCTGGCGCCCTAGCTCAGTTGGTAGAGCAACGGACTGAAAATCCGTGTGTCCGCAGTTCAATTCTGCGGGGCGCCATTTTTTATTGCCCCGATTCCGATTATCGTCAATTATCATGTATATTGCTGCGATTTAGGGTAGGGCAGAACCCGAATCCCGACGCTTTAGCGCCGGGACGATGTGGTTCCGCCATGTATTTCGAGGCTGTTGGTATGATTCGAAAAATAGCATAGAGTCCATAAGCGCTGGTACACGAGGACGTACACCAGCCACAGGAAATACGTTTGTTGGGATGATTTGTTTTGCCTCTTTTCAAGAGTCGACGGGATTTTTATTGAAATATCGAAAATTTATATTAAAAATACTGGGGGAGAGACTCGAACTCTCGACCCTCAGATCCACAATCTGATGCTCTAACCAAACTGAGCTACCCCAGCATTTTTTCGCGGCGTCAGGAATCTTTCCTGATGCTAATGAATCGATTTATATCATAAAATCGGCCGAAAGTCAAGATATTTGAATTGCCCCGGCTTTAACGACCGTCGCCCTGCCGGTATTTATTTTTAATATCATCCAGGATTTTGTACCCGGTCGAAATCGATGGATCCAGCTTCAAGCCCTCTTTTGTATATACCAGGGCGGAGTCATAAATACCCATGCGATTAAATATGCTTCCCATCTCGATGTATGCCGGGGCGAAATCCGGTTTCAGTCGAATCGCCTCCCGGCCGGCCATCATAGCCTTGCCAAGCGAGTCTAATTCTGTATATACGGTACACAGAAAATGGAATATCTCCGGACGACCGGGGGCCAATTCATTGGCTTTCAGGAATCGTGGCAGCGCCAGGTCCGCGCGATTTTTTTTCAGCCAGATAAATCCTGCCATCAACTGTAATTCCGTGAAGTTGCTGTCGAGCGCAATGCCGGCGTATGCCGATTCGAGAGCATCGTCGTCGCGATGAAGGTCCATCTGTGTTTTAGCGATTTTACTGTATACCCGCGCATTTTTGGCCGGCCCGGTGATACTCTGAAGCAGTTCCAATGACTTTTGACTGTCGCCGGTGTTTCGATAGTAAAAGGCCAGAAGCTCCGTGCCGTATCCCCGGCCTTTTTCACTTAAACCGAGCAAGTCCTCGGCTCGATGAAGCTGTCTTTTGGCCGAGGCGTTCGTCAGAATCCAACCGGAAAAAAGCAATATGGAAAACGATGCCATCACGAAAACCGAATAACGGTTTATTCTGTCTCCGGCTTTTAATCCAATAGACAACAATATTGCCAGTGATAATCCCAGAATAGCGGTCGGGATTGAAAATAAATCCCAATCGCGGGCATAACCGAGTTTGGGGTCCAAAAGAGAAACGACCAAAAGCGCACACAGGAATACGATACTCAGAAATAGATTCAGCTCTTTTCTATTTCGAGCGAATTTGATATCTGAAATGCAATAGAAAAGAAGCAGAAATACGGCCGGGCTTATAAGCAGCAACTGATTCAATATATCATATAAATGAGCGAGCGAGAGCACCGAATATTCCGAAAACGAGTACAGCGGCAGGAAACCGCCCGAGAACGACGGGGTATAGATTTCGACAAAATACCTCAGCCTCATTTCCGCCCCGATATGCGCCAGAATTATCAGGATAACCAACAATGCCGGAAGATATTTTTGCCGGAAGCCCGTCGCTCTGATTTTTTTAAGATTAAAATAAATTAGATATGCAAAAGCCGGCAGGAGAAACACCGCAATCATATGACATGCCATCGCTAATGCCAGGAGAATTGAGGCGGTGATGAGACCTTTTCCGGAGAGTATAAATTTCGCCGACCAGAGCAAAAAAAGCAGGCTGAAAAGATAGAAAAAAGTGTACGATTCGACGTATCCGAAAAACATTTGCGTTCCGCCCAATGAGACAGCTATGAGCTTGACAAGTATGACGCTCGATTTGGGAATATCGTCGGGAACTCTGAATAAGTACACAGTCAAAATATAAGCAATACCGGAGGAAATACTGATGATTGTGTAGGCCAGTTCGCCGGAAATGACACCGAACAATTTCAAAAGCCGAAAAAGAACAGCATGGAGAAAGAAATCCAGAGGCTCGGTATAATAGTACCAGTACCCTTTTTCGATCTGGTAAATACGCTGGTAACCGTCGCCCAGCGAATGAACATGGACGCGAAAAATATAAAATAAACTACCGGCTGCAAGAGCGACTATTATTATCCGCAAGACTAACGGCAGTTTTTGGAAGGTCTTCGATAATCGGCCGATTAGCGCCGTGGCCGTGTTGGCGAAAGGAGGCAATATGACCAGCAGGAATAAAACCGCGTAAATAATCGATATGAATTTCGGAAAATATTTAAGATGATTGAATCCCCAGAGGCTGTTTATCGGAATTAAACCGGCCAGGATATAAACCGCACCTAAAACAAGCGCCGGAATTACGAGCAGCATCCGGTTTGCTGTCGGCTGATTACTGTTCATAATTGATCGTCGGGCACAATCGGTTTAGCCCGCCATCCTCCTTTGACATTTCGACCGCAATTATATATAATTTATACTCATAAGTCAAAAGCGAGGTGATTGATATGATTGATCGACCGACGGCCCTGGCCTTAATGGAATCCAAAATTAAAAACAAAAATCTGCGGAAACATATCCTGGCGGTCGAGGCCGGGATGATTCGTCTGGCCGAACATCTGGACGAAGACAAAGAGCTCTGGGGCCTGACGGGATTACTGCACGACCTTGATTATGCCGTCACTGTCAAAAAACCGGAGAAACACACATTTACGACCGAAGCCTGGCTGAAAGAGTACAACCTGCCGGCGGAGATGATTTATGCTATCCGCTGCCATCCCGGTCATGCCGAATGCAAATCGAAAATGGACTGGGCTCTCTTTGCCACCGATCCGGCCACCGGATTTATAGTTGCCTGCGCCCTGATGCACCCCACCAAAAAGCTGGGCAACGTCGACGCCGAATTTATGCTGCGGCGTTTTAAAGAAAAGCGTTTTGCCGCGGGGGCCTCCCGCGAAGCGATGGCGGCTTGCAGCAATATCGGTCTGGAACTGGATCGATTCCTGATGCTGGTTCGTGAGGGAATGCTTTCTATCGTGGACACGCTGGAGCTTTGAACAGCCAATCCGCAATATTCCGCAAAGATGTTATCAGTTGGTCGCTTTATGACTTTGCCAATACGATGTATTCGATTATTATCCTGTCTCTTTATTTTAAGAGATGGGTGGTCGAGGACCTGGGCCGTGACGGGCTTTATTATGACGTCGCCTTTTCCGGCTCGATGCTTCTCGCCGGGCTGATTATGCCCGCTCTGGGTGCGATTTCGGATCATTCCCGAAAGAAAAAGTTATTCCTTTTTTTATTTACTTTTTGTTGTTGTCTGATGGTTGGAATAATTCCGTTAATTCCGTCGAGTCTTTTTTTGCTGATTATTATCGTGTTCGGATTTTCCAACTTTTTCTACGAAGGCGGGATGGTGTTCTATAATTCGCTGCTTTATTCGATTTCTGATGGTAAGCAGGCAAGACTCGTCTCCGGTTTCGGTGTCGCTCTGGGGTATGTCGGTTCCATCTTTGCCATGATTGCAGTCCTGCCGTGGGTAAGCGGAAAGATATTCGGTTTTGATATTCCTTTTATGGAAGGGTCCGGCAAGACCGGAACATTTTTGCCGACCGCTCTGCTGTTTATGCTTTTTGCCCTGCCGGCTTTTATCTGGGTAAAAGAAAGATTCGAAATTGTCAGTCAAAACCGTATAAAAATAAAAAAGGCCTACGGTGAAGTGTGGCAAACCGTAAAAGACACCCGGAAATATCCGGGGGTCTTGCGCTTTTTGATCGCCGATTACTTTTTTGAGGACGCCGTGGCGACCGTGATTTTGAATATCGGTATTTTTTCATCGATGGTACTTGGATTTACCGACGAGAACCTGACCATCTTTCTGATTATTTCCACGATTTCAGCCGTAATAGGTTCATTTGTAATAGGCCGCATTTCACAGGACATCAGTCTGAAAAAACTTATGGCGACACTTATCCGGGGGTGGATTCTGATATTGATATTATTCATCATAATTGAAAATCAGATTATTATCTACTTTCTTGGTTCTATCGTCGGTATATTGCTTGGAGGATTATGGACCGTCTCGCGACCTTTATTGGCCGAGATGGTTCCGCGTAATGAATTGGGTCGCGTATTTGGATTGTATTCTCTTTCCGGACGGGCAGCAGCGGTTGTTGGACCGCTTATCTGGGGTATGACTGTCTACCTGTTTGGCCGTTCGCAAAAAGTCGGGATTATTTTATCCGGCTGGTTCAATTTAGGCGAAGCGGCAGCCGTCAGATTACCGTATCGGTTGGCGGTCGTATCTCTTATTATTATGATGGTAATTGGGTTGATAATATTCCGTAAACTGCCGGAAAAAGGCGGCGTAAATTAAAAACATGATAGATACGAAAGACTATTACGATTATCAGGGAGGCATCCACGTCCATACGACCGATTCGGACGGTACCAAGACCGTCGAAGAAATCGCCGATATCGCCTCGATTGTCGGTCTGGATTTTCTGGTTATCACCGATCACATGACGCTGAAATCGAGACACGCGGGCAAGGAAGGCTTTTATAATGATACTCTGGTTGTAATTGGATATGAACATAATGACACCGAAGACTGCAATCATTACCTGCTTTTCGATACCGATGATGTCCTGCCGCGCGAAATGACGCCTCAGGAATATGTTGCCGAGGGCAAACGGCTCGGGGCGCTGGGTATCATCGCCCATCCCGATGAAATCCGCCCGCGCCTGGGGAAATATCCGTCTTATCCCTGGCTGGCCTGGGATGCTGAGGGATTCGATGGCGTCGAAATATGGAACCAGATGTCGGAATGGATGGAAAAGCTGACCGCCTATAATCAAATAAAAATGCTCTTCTCCCCGCGAAGGTTTATGGATGCTCCGACCGATAGAATTCTGCAAAAGTGGGATGAACTTAATAAAACTCGCAAAGTGGCCGGTCTGGCCGCTGTCGATGCACACGCTTTTTTATACAAGGCCGGGCCCTTAAGAATTACTATTTTCCCTTACAAGGTGCAATTCAAATCGTTAAGAACGCATATTCTGCTGCCGGATAAATTGTCGCGCGATTTTGTGGTTGCCAAAAGGCAGCTCTATAATGCCGTCAGGGATTGCCGCCTCTATTTCTCCAATTATCGCTGGGGCGATGCCTCCGGTTTCAAGTTTATGGCTCGGCACGGCACCAACTCGGTTATTTGCGGCGGTAAGATTGAATCGTACGAGGATTCTACTATTTTTGTCAAATGCCCGGGCCGATGCAATATAAAGCTTGTGTGTAATGGGAATCGTCTTATAGAAACAGAAAGCGATTATCTGGAATATAAGCCGGAGAAAAACGGCATTTATCGCGCGGAAGCATACAAAAAAGGTAAGGGATGGATTTTTTCCAACCACATCAGAATCGGGGTCTAAACTGTAAGGATAAACAAAATAGATTGTAATACAATAACTTATATTTCGAGGAATAACTGGCCGGCAAGGGCCAATGTGGTATAAGACACAAAATCTTTGTGAAAATTTTAACGAAATATTGTTGACTTAAGCAGATGTTCTCTCTATAATTTGCAATTAAATTATAGGTTGGATTGACTTTTTTTATATGTTTGAGACTTTATTCCCGATAATTTTTTTGATTGCTTTTGCGACATTTATCGCCCTGGCCATGGTGGCCGTCTCGATAATATTCGGACGCCGAACCAAAGGTGGCGCCAAGGGTGATCCATATGAAAGCGGTATCGAGCCAAAAGGAGACACCAAACAAAGATTCCCCGTAAAGTTCTATCTGATAGCGGTTTTGTTCATTCTCTTTGACATTGAAGTTGTCTTTTTGTATCCCTGGGCGGTTATCTATAAAAAATTGGGGATGTTTGGTTTTATCGAGATTCTGGTGTTTATCGTAATTCTTCTGGTAGGCTACTTTTACATATTAGGAAAAGGAGCATTAAAATGGGATTAGAAGAAAAAATACCGGATTCCATAATATTGACGACGCTCGAGAAAATGGTCAACTGGAGCCGGAAACGGTCGATGTGGCCGTTCGGCTTCGGTCTCGCTTGTTGTGCCATCGAGATGATGTCGACGTTCGGACCGAAATATGACCTGGCCCGCTATGGCATGGAGGTGATGCGACCGTCGCCCCGTCAGGCCGATTTGATGATTGTCGCCGGGCGCGTTTCGATGAAAATGGCCCCGATCGTCAAGCGGTTATACGAGCAAATGCCCAATCCGAAATGGGTTCTGTCGATGGGCGCCTGTGCCTCGTGTGGCGGTATATTTAACAATTATGCCATTCTACAGGGCGTTGATAAAATTATCCCGGTCGATATGTATGTGCCCGGCTGCCCGCCGCGCCCCGAACAATTGATGGAGGGCATCCTGAAGCTCTATGAAAAGGTCAGTAAGGAACCGCTGGCCGCTAGAAAAGACAGCAAACCGAAAATCAAACCGGCGAAAAAGGCCTGAGACTTAATTTTTGGGAAATGGAAGAAAAGCTAAAAGAGTTTTTTGAAAAGAATTTTTCGGGCGCGGTGTTGCGTGTGGATGAATTCCGCGGGCAATTGTCTTTTTATATCCGCAAAGAATTCCTGCTGGATATTTGCAAAGCGCTTTTTGATGATCAGGATCTTGAATTCAGATTCCTCTCGGATATTTGCTCCCTCGATTGGTTAAATGCGCCGGATGAAGATGAGGGACGTTTTGAAGTTATCTACAATCTTTATTCGCTGAAACATAAATTCCGGTTTTTCATTAAAGTCCGATTGCCCGCTGATAATCCGGAGATTGATTCTCTGACATCGATCTGGTGTGCCGCTGACTGGCTGGAGCGCGAAGTATTCGACCTCATGGGTATTACTTTCGACGGTCATCCGAATCTGGTAAAAATCCTCACTCCCGATGATTTGGAAGGTTTTCCGCTCCGAAAAGATTTTTCGCTGACCTACGAGATGCCCCGGTTTTCTCATAATAAAAATGAACCTCCCGAGGTGATATAATGAGCGAAACCGCCGAACGGAGAACCATGAATATCAATCTGGGGCCGCAGCACCCGGCCACCCACGGGGTTTTGCGCGTTGAACTGGAGTTGGATGGTGAAACGGTGATCAAAGCCACACCGCATATAGGGTATCTTCACACCGGTATCGAAAAGACAGCCGAGTCGAAGCTTTATTATAAAGTTATCCCCACCACCGACCGCATGGATTATCTGGCGCCGATGTCCAACAATCTCGGTTATTGTCTGGCGGTCGAAAAATTGATGGAGATCGAAGTTCCTCCCAAGGTAAAATTCGCTCGCGTTTTACTGACCGAGTTAACGCGAATAAAGTCGCATTTAGTCTGGATCGGAACCCATGCCCTCGATATCGGCGCCATGTCGATGATGCTTTATGCTTTTCGTGAACGGGAATTAATCATCGATGTATACGAAGCCTGTGGCGGCCAGCGGATGATGTCGACCTATTTCCGCATTGGCGGACTGGCCGACGAATTGCCGCCCGATTTCAATGAAAAAGTCGAAAAGGTCCTCAAAAGGATGCCCGACGCACTCGTCGATTACGAAAGACTCCTGACCGATAATCGAATATTCCGTAACCGAACTATCGACGTAGGCAAAATATCGGCCGATGATGCCATCAACTACGGCTTGACCGGCCCCAGTTTACGCGGTTCGGGTGTTAATTATGATGTCCGCAAAGCCAATCCATATTCCGGTTATGAGCAATTCGAATTCGACATTCCTCTCGGCGCAAATGGCGACGTCTATGATCGATACATTATCCGTCTGGAGGAAATGCGCCAATCGTTGCGGATTATAAGACAGGCGCTGGACGGCATGCCGGAAGGACCGTTCCGCGCTCGTGTGCCGGGCGTGGTATTGCCGCCAAAAGAAGATGTCATGTTCAAGATGGAATCGCTTATTTTCCACTTCAAAATTATTACCGAAGGATTTAAACCGCCGAAAGGTGCGGTCTATCAGGCGATAGAAGCCCCCAAAGGTGAACTCGGATATTATATATCGTCCGATGGCACCAATAAACCGCATCGAATGCGCGTCCGGCCGCCGTCATTTGTAAATCTTTCGGCTTTGCCAAAAATGGTAGAAGGCGGATTGGTGGCTGATGTTATCGCCGCCATCGGTTCCATCGATATTGTCCTGGGTGAGGTTGACCGATGATTTTAAATGAGCAGTCAATCGCCGAGATTAAAAAGAAGATGGTGCGCTATCCGAAGCGGAAATCGGCCATTCTGCCCGCCCTGACCGTTGCCTATTATCAGGTGGGACATCTGAATGCTGATATATATGAGGAAATCTCCGAGATTACCGAAATCCCGACCGTTGATATCGCCGAAGCGGCCAGTTTTTACACCATGTTCCCCAAGGAACCGGTCGGAAAATACTTGATCCAGGTGTGTCATAATATCAGTTGCGCTTTATTGGGTGCCGACAGCCTGATATCGTATCTGGAGGAAAAGCTGGGAATAAAAAAGGGGGAGACGACATCGGATGAATTATTCACTCTGATTTCGGTCGAATGTCTCGGTAGTTGTACGACGGCACCGATGATGCAGATAAACGATAAGTATTACGAAAATTTGACGCGCGAAAAAGTCGACGCCATCCTGGATGAATTGAGGTCCAGGGCTTGATATGGAAAAAAAAGAGCTATTTAAATATATCGACGATCCCGATCAGGTTAAGATAGGTACGGCCGTCTCTCATGGTGCCTATAAGGCATGGGAAAAAGCTCTCAAGCAGATGAAGCCGGCCGAAGTTATCGAAGAGGTGAAAAAAGCCGGTGTCCGTGGACGAGGCGGTGCCGGATTTCCGGCCGGCGTCAAATGGGGTTTTATCCCCAAAGATTCTCCCAAGCCAAAATATCTGATTTGTAACGCCGACGAATCCGAACCGGGCACCTGCAAAGACAGGGAATTGATGGAACGGGATCCGCATGCGACTGTCGAAGGTATGGCCATCGCCTCGTACGCTATCGGCTGCCACCTGGCCTTTATCTATGTTCGCGGTGAATTCGTCAAATCTTATCGGACAATGGAAAAAGCTATCGATGAGGCCCGCGAAAAGGGGTATCTCGGCAAAAATATTTTCGGCACCGGATACGATCTCGATATTATCGTCCATACCGGCGGCGGCGCTTATATCTGCGGCGAGGAAACGGCACTTCTTAATTCACTCGAGGGTGAACGTGGGATGTCACGAATCCGGCCGCCTTTCCCGGCCATTGAAGGACTATACGGTTGCCCGACGATTGTCAACAACGTCGAAACCCTGGCCTCGGTGCCGCAGATTATCAAAAACGGCGTCGAGTGGTATCGCTCGATGGGGACGGAAAAATCGACCGGCTCGAAAATATTTTCGCTTTCCGGCCATGTCAATAAACCGGGCAACTACGAACTTGAAATGGGCACACCGTTGTCATATTTAATAAATGATTTGGGCGGGGGCGTTAAAGATGGACATAACCTGAAGGCAATTATCCCGGGTGGTTCCTCGACGCCGTTTTTGCTCCCCGATCAGATTGACACGCCCCTGGATTATGAATCGCTGGCTGAGGCCGGATCGATGCTCGGTTCCGGCGCCGTAATCGTCATTGATGATCGAACCTGTATAGTCTGGGTGATCGAAAGATTGACACATTTCTATCGACATGAATCGTGCGGCAAATGCACTCCCTGCCGTGAGGGGACCGGCTGGCTGGAAAAAACGATTTCCCGAATCGAGCATGGTGATGGTAAGCCGGGAGATATCGAAAAAATCGAATCAGTCTGCGACAATATTCTGGGGCGGACGATTTGCCCCCTCGGCGATGCCGCCGTGATGCCGATACAATCGGCGATTAAATTATTTCGCGATGAATGGGAGTATCATATCGCCAAAAAAACATGTTTGGTGAAAACGGAGTTTGAATTTAAATAATGAGCGACAATAATAAAGTTACATTGACTATTGACGGCCGTGAAGTAACGGTGCCGA
>Ga0315550_1002355_pt1 | contig 11587 bp, 12 predicted proteins | sample SalMarSW160190MG_2_FD_203100 | JGI IMG/M metagenome (GOLD analysis project Ga0315550, IMG submission 203100) | Salt marsh sediment microbial communities from the Plum Island Ecosystem LTER, Massachusetts, United States - Salt Marsh Sediment SW1601-90 ... | reverse complement strand
CCGTAACGGCCTGGAATGGCTGTGGAGGTTTATTCAGGAGCCGAAGAAACTCTGGAGACGCGACCTCATCGAGGGGCCTCAGTTTGTGTGGCATGTGCTGATGGAACTGGCTGGAATAAGAAAATATGACTGATCGTGGTGTTATGAGCATTTATGGTCCCCTTGAGAAGCGCTTAATTTCTCGGTTGATTTGACTGGCAATGATTAAAAGACTATTTTCCTCTCAGCTCCGCCGGAACATGTCTTCCGGAATGCTGGCATTCGGATGCAATTTCGTCTTGTCTCTTATCGCCCTGCCTCTGTACCTGCACTTTCTTGGCTATGAAAGATACGGAATCTGGCTGGTTCTGACAACCGTCATGAGTTTTGCGCAGCTGGGTAACTTTGGAATAGGCTCTGCTGTGGCTAAGTATGTGGCCGAGTATTATGCAAAGGGAGATATGAAGTCGATAAGGTGTTATGTCACGACCGCTGTCTATAGTCTGACATTCAGTGGACTCCTGATTTTTTTGATGATCCTTGCTTTTCGGCAGCAGATCGTCTCCGCCTTCAAGCTGTCCGGCGACTACTCCATCTTGGTACTGCAGCTGCTGCCCTATGTCGGAATGCTGACCATTTATGTTTTTGTCGTCAAGATTGTAGAGACCACGCTTTCTGGGCTGAACAGGATGGATTTGGCTAGTTATTTCCGTCTTGTAGGTCGTGGAATAGCGTTGATCGTGTCTGCCATTTTGCTGTACAGAGGGATGGGAGTCAAGTCATTGCTGATCGCTACCTTCATATCGGAAACAACGAGTCAGATGTTGTTTCTTCATACAATTCGATCTCTGATCCCGGTAAGCTTTTTCGATGCCAGATATGTCGACAAGGCTAGTTTCAAACGTTTGCTTGCCTTTGGTGCCGGCGTGATGGGTGGCTCGACATTTGAGATGCTAGTTTCCCCCCTGAACAAGCTTATTATTTCTCGCTATATCGGTGTCGGCGCAATTCCCATCTTCGATATTGCCTATAATGTTGCGATGAATATCCGCGGTATTGCAGCATCCGGGCTTGGTGCGCTTACGCCTGAGGTCAGCAGACTGTCCGCCCTTTCGAAGTCAGATGCCGAGAGAATACCTCACATTTATCGCAAGACAATAAAGATTATTCTATTCGTGGGAATGCCGTCTTTTCTCGTGGTGTTCACTCTGGCGACCCCTTTGCTTCAGATATGGCTCCGGGCGAGGTTCAACGCCGAACTGCCGACCATGCTCCGGATCATGCTGGTAGGGGCGTTCCTGAATCTCTACGCCATTCCTTCATACTATGTGCTGATGGGGCGCGGCCGCACGGACAAGTTGTTTTTCTTCAATATCGTTAAGTCGGGTGTGAATGTACTGGTGCTGTCCATTCTTCTGGTGACGGTATCGACTCTGTCGATTACGGCAGTCGGCTGGGCCACTGTCATGGGAATGGGATGCTCCACGATATATCTGCTCCGGCAAAACCAAAAAGTAACAATGGCTGTGGCCAAGTGAGGAGACAGATGGAGCGGCTGAGGAATATTTATCGGAAACTGCCTTTCATCCCGGGCATTTATCATAATGCGAGGCTGAGGGTTTTAAGAGCTCGATTTGAGAGTTCGCGAGCATATTGGGAAGACGGATATGCCGAAGGGGTCTCCCATGATCTTGAGCTAGGTGGAACTGAGGCAAAAATAAATGCAATTTGAGCCAAATGTGTATGATTATCTGAGGGGCAGAAAATTCTCAAAGGGATTGCATATCCATTTACCCAAGAACAAAGAAATTATGCTATCAAAGATGGAATTGGTTGAATCGATTGTCAGCGATAAAAAGATCATTCATTTGGGCTGTACTGACCATAAAGAGCTCATCAAAGGCAAGATAGAGCGAGGCGAATGGTTTCATAAGAGGCTTTTGGATGCGAGCAGTCAGTGTCTTGGAATAGACATAAATAAGGAGGCTATTAATTATTGCAGGAATGAACTGGGATATGACGATATCTATTGCCACGATGTGCTCAATGATGAACCTCTTCAGATAATAATAAATAACAGGTGGGACTATATGGTTCTCGGAGACATCCTGGAACATATTGATAATCCGCACATGTTCCTGCGCGCAATTAGAACAAAATATTCTAATTATATCAGAAAAATCGTTATTACTGTTCCCAATGCCTTTAATTACGAGAACCTCCGAGGCGTTCTTAAGCATCATGAAGTAATTAATTCGGATCACAGATACTGGTTTACGTCGTATACGCTTGCCAAGGTTGTCGTGTGCTCGGGAATGGAACCGGAGACCATCTGGTATGTTTCAAACATAAAAACAGAGCAACGGACCATACGCAAATTACTCAAAAGATTACTCTTCAAAAATTATCCGATGTTTAGGGAATCACTGGTAATGGTAGCTCATCTTAACAAAAGTGATGACGCTTTTCTCGAAACTGCCATTTCGCCTAAGAAATGATGGAGATGAAGTGAATTCATGGACCTAAAGATAGTTGTGATTGTCAATGACTTTCCGACGCGAACAGAAACGTTTGTTAGGCGTCATATAGCCGGCTTGCACTCAGACGTGGTAGCCGTGAACATGGACGAGTCAGATCTTTATGGCTGGGACTTCACCCCGCTCGTTAGCTGCCTTTTTCGTAATAAAAGAAAAAACGAAAACATGCGTGACCGGCTGGTGCGCAGGCTAAAAGAAATGCTGCTCGGGAGTCCGTCACCGAGATGGCCAAAAGGCATGGAGGAGGTTTTTGATGGGTATGTCAAAGAGCGAAAGCCGGATGTCGCATTGGCTGAATTTGCTCCAACCGGCATATCTGCGATGAAAGCCTGTCAAAAACATGGCATCCCACTCGTTATTCATTTTCATGGATATGATGCATCTTCCCTGCTACGATTCAAAAGTTACCGTGCCTGTCTTCCGTCATTATTCGAGAAGTCCGCTGCAGTTGTCGTTGTCAGTCAGGCCATGCGGGACAGACTGCAGAAATTAGGATGTCCTCCCGAAAAGATTTCCATTATACCGTGCGGGGCTCCGGTGGAAGAATTGTCAATATCGGGCAACGTTGAAAAGCAGCCGTGCAAGTTTCTTACTGCAGCTTCGTTTACACCGATGAAGGGTTCCCTTTATACACTCAGGGCATTGGCTCGATGTGTTGAGCAGTGTCCTGATGTAACGCTGACAATGATCGGAGACGGCAAAGAGTACCGGAAAGCATTGAACTGGGTCCGACGTCATGATCTATCTCAAAAAATTCATATGCTTGGTTTTCAATCCAATAAGGTAGTGCACGAACATATGGCCAAAGCCGGCGTTTTTCTTCAGCATTCGATTACAACTAACATAGGACATGTCGAAGGTTGTCCGGTATCCTTAGCAGAAGCAGCGGCCTCAGGTCTTCCGATTGTTGCTACAACCCATGGGGGCATACCCGATGAGGTCATAGACGGTGAGACCGGGTTTCTCGTCGAGGAGAGGAACTGGGAAGCGATGGCGGAAAAGATGATTTTCTTGGCCAATAATCCGGAAAAAAGAAAAGAGATGGGGCTGGCGGGGAGAAACAATATTGAGCTTGTCGGAAATACTCGGCTGCAGATCAATAAACTCCGCGAAGTTTTAACGAGCGTAACTGAGACGTAACAGATAATATCTTATGCTAAGGGCTAGTGCAATTAATAGGTAATGTAAATGGAAGATAACCTAATAATAAATGATGTTATCCCAAAAGACCACGTTTTTCAGATCTCTTCTGAATACTATCTGGAAGATATTTTAAAAAAAGATGGTAGTATTAGAGACGTTTTAGATTTGGGGTGCGGCGACGGTAATTCATTAGACATTTTTCGCAAAATAAGGCCCGATATTAAATGGGTTGGTTTGGATATTGAAAAATCACCTGAGAGTTCTTCAAGATCGCGAACTGATGGCTATTTCGTGACATTTGATGGAGTCCATATCCCGTTTCCTGATGACTACTTCGATCTCATTTACTGCAACCAGGTTTTAGAGCATGTGAGATATCCTGCTGAACTCTTGAAGGAGGTACGCAGGGTTCTTAAACCTTTGCGGTATTTTATTGGATCCACGAGTCATCTTGAACCATACCATTCATATAGTTTATGGAATTATACTCCGTTTGGTTTCTGTCAGTTGATAGAGGAAGCAAATTTGCATGTTGATGAAATCAGGCCGGGCATTGATGGGCTCACTTTGATTATCAGGCGTTTTTTGGGCAGACCTCGTTTTTTTTCGCGTTGGTTTAACAATGAATCACCATTTAATCGCGCCATTAGCTTAGTTGGAAAAATAAGGCGGAAAACTCCCGCACGCGTAAATGCGGAAAAATTGCTTGTCTGTGGCACTTTCTGTTTTTTAGTGCGGAAAAAGTATTAAGAAATAAAGCATTGGATGATCAAGACGCTGACGCTGTAACTTGATAGATGGATTGTATTTCATCTGGCCCTTTACCTGAGCTACCCGACATCCGATAGTATAACTAAGGATCAATCAAGGCAGATTTCGGCATGCTGGACACTTCTCCAAAAATCAAGATACTCGGCTCCCGCATTTCCATGGTCGACATTCCGGCAGTATGCTCGCTGATAGAGCATTGGATCAATGAATGTGGCAGAACACATGTCATCAGCTTGTCGTCACCGGTTTTCACGGCATCTGGAAATCCCGCAAGCACCCCGATTTCAAAAGGGCTTTGAATTCAGCGGACTTATGGGTGCCTGATGGGATTGCGCCTGTTTGGATGTCGCGGCTCAAAGGGTTCCGGAAGGCTCAGAGAACACCCGGAGCCGAGATAATGCAGGCCTTTTTTGACTTGGCAGATACAAAGGGATACAGCAGTTTCTTTTATGGCTATACGGATGAGACACTGGCCGCCTTGGGAGAGACCATCGAAAAGAGATATCCTGGCCATAAGGTCGCGGGAACCTTTTCGTCCCCTTCAGACTGCTCACTCAGCAGGAGGACGAGGCGGTCATAAAAATGATCAACGGTGCAAAGCCCGATGTGCTCTGGGTCGGCTTGGGATTACCAAAACAGGAACGGTGGATATTTGAAAGGCTGTCCAGGCTAAAGGTTCCAGTGGCAATTGGAGTCGGAGCATGTTTTGGTTTCTATCGTGGGAAGGTAAAGCGTGCGCCGTTATGGCTAGGAAATTTGGCCCTGGAATGGCTGTGGAGGTTTATTCAGGAGCCGAAGAAACTCTGGAGACGCGACCTCATCGAGGGGCCTCAGTTTGTGTGGCATGTGCTGCTTGAATTAACGGGGATCAGAAAATACGAGTAGCGGACATTGGTCAGTCTAAGACGTAAGATCGGTATAGCACATCCTCACCTTGGCCGGGGCGGATCAGAGGCGAGGACCATGTGGGCTTTGCAGGCGTTGAAGGACGAGTATGATGTTTCCCTTATCACCACCGGTGCTGTTGACCTCGAAGCCTTAAATCAATTCTACGGCACTTCACTGCGCCCGGATGATCTCAAAATCCGTAGCGCCCAACTGCCTTTTTTTGTTCGGTTTATTAACGGCGGCGATGCGCTGCGAGGGGCGTATTATCAGCGATTTTGTAAGGAGATCGCAACTGAGTTTGACGCCTTAATAAGCTCATACAACCTGCTGGATTTTGGCGTACCTGCAATTCATTGCATCGCAGATTTTTGTTGGGACGAGGGCATCCGTAAGGGGCTACACCCTCCACCCTCTGGCATGCGGGGTCTCTTTCATAGGGACTCTCCGTACCGGAGCGCCTATACGAAAGTCGTAAGGAGCATCTTGAACCCCTCTGGTCGCAACCTGTTCGGTGGTGATGACCTGATCTTGGCAAACTCGAAATGGACCGCAGGCGTCATTGCGGAGAAATACAAGAAAGAGGTCCCAGTACTCTATCCTCCCGTTGTCGACGATTTCCCGGCTGTATCCAGTACAGACAGAGAGAACGGCTTTGTCTGTGTCGGTCGTATCGCCCCCGAGAAACGAATAGAGAGTATCATTGACATTCTCAGGTTGGTGAGGGGGAGAGGGCATGATATCCACCTACATATCATCGGCAGTGCAGGCGATCCTTCATATGGAAGGACTATTGATGAAATCTGTCGGAACGAGCGCGACTGGATCGAATTTGAAGGACTCCGTGTGGGGGTTGAAAAGAAGGTACTTCTCTCTCAACATCGTTTTGGCATCCATGCTTGTCACGGTGAGGCATTCGGGATCGGAGTTGCTGAAATGGTCAAGGCGGGGTGTGTCACGTTTGTCCCTGACAGCGGGGGGCAAGTAGAGATTGTGAATCATCCGTCTCTCGTGTACGTTAGCATTGATGATGCTGTTGAAAAAATCGCTGCCGTTTTGCGGAACGGCAAGAAGCAAATGGAGCTTGCTGATCATCTGTTGGAGCAGGCAAAGCTGTTTTCGGCTGAAAACTTCATGAAGCAAATAAGGGTTGTTGTGGACGATTTTCTCCGATTTAAATCGACTTCTTTAAGCGACTGAATGGCGAACGGCGCGATAAAGATAGCCTTTGTGGTGGCGACCAAAGATCGACCCAAGGACATCCGAAGGATGCTGGGAAGCCTGGAATCGCAATCTTGCCGCCCGGACCAGGTTGTCATTGTAGATTCCAGTAGTGAACCGGTGAACAACATCGTTCAGGAATTCCCATCACTGGCCATCAAGTATATCTATCATGATCGCCCCTCGGCTTCTGCCCAGCGGAATGCGGGAATCAAGGCAGTCAGTGAAGGGATAGATTTGATAGGTTTTTTGGATGACGATGTGGTGCTGGAATCCGGCGCAATGGAGGCGATGACCAAGTTTTGGCAGGATGCGTCGGCCGACGTGGGTGGATGTGGCTTTAATCTCAGGAATTTTGTGCCAACCGGCGCAACATTACTTAAACACTTATCAATTGTCCAGGAGATTGGCTTATACAGCAAAAGAAAAGGCGTTGTTATGAAGTCAGGTTGGCAGACGATGATCGGAACTGTTGAAAGGACGACTTACGTGCAGTGGTTGCCTAGCACTGCATCTGTTTGGAGAAGGCGTATTCTCGATGAATTCCGCTTTGAAGAATACTTTGAGGGTTACAGTTACTTGGAGGACCTCGACTTCAGTTACGCGGTCTGCAGAAATTACAGATTGGCAGTTGTCGCCGACGCAGGATTCTACCATTACCATTCGCCTTCAGGCAGGATCGGCATGTATGATTTCGGGAAGAGGGAAGTCTCTAACAGGCTTTTCTTTGTCAGAAAACATGGTCTCTCTTTGCCTCGGTGTTACCTGGCGTTGATGGTGCGTCTTGTTATGACAATCTGGTCATCTTTGGTGGCGTTCAATCCCGCAGGATTTCAGCGGGCTCTCGGCAACTGCGTTGCTATTGTTCAGAATCTGCTTTTTGGGAAGAAGACTTCGATGGGCGGGATTGCCAATGTTGGTAAATAAGTCGGTGTCGCCATGCATCTTTTGCCGGGAAGACACCCTGGGCGAATATTTCGTAAAGAAGACCGAACAGGGCGAATACCCTATAGTCAGATGCAATTCCTGCGGGTCTGCATATGTCTGGCCCCGGCCGGATGTTTCCGCGATGGCCGCATACTACCGGCACGCTTCATACAGCAACCTTACGCTTGAGCAGGCGTTCCAGTCCGATCTTCGATATTACCCCGATTCAGGACAGGACTCACGGCGGATTATCGAAAGGTGCATAAAACTGGCCAGTGGAAAAAGGTTTCTCGATGCTGGCGCCGGTTTCGGAATGTTTACAAGGACTGCCTTGCGAGCAGGCTTCGAAGTTAGTGCGTGTGAGCCGAATTCCAACGCACGGAAAGCATTTGGCGAGTTGAATGGCTTCGAGCCCGAATCTTGCCTCTTTGACAGAGAATACGCTGAATGTCATCTTGGGGCCTTTGAAGTAGTGCTGCTCAGTCAAGTGCTGGAGCACGTGACTGAACCCGAAGAAGTGGTCAAATATATAAACACGGTGCTTTGTGCAGGAGGTGTTGCCGCTATCGCGGTGCCCTATTTCGGGTCTGCCTTGTCGAGAGTGCAGGGCAAGGGTGATATGTTTATAAGCCCTCCTGAGCACCTGAATTTCTTCAGCAAGAGAGGGCTGATTGCCCTGTTCGACCGTCGGCAGTTCAGGCTGGAGCATATCGAAACGGTGTCAAAGGTCAACAAAGGAAGGATCAGAGATGCTGTTCGCTTCCCCTTGTTGCGCGACGGGGTGTGGATTGGCCTGTACGGCGTCTTGAAGGTCTTCGAGGCTTTCGGAATGGGAATGGTCGTTAACGCCTATTTTAGAAAGCTCGGATAGATTACGGCATGGGGCGAAGACTTAAGGTGCTTGTTTCCGCGTATGCCTGTAACCCCTTAAAGGGCTCTGAAGAGGGAGTTGGCTGGGGCTGGGTAAGGGCCCTATCAGAGTATCATGACCTTTTTGTTATTACTGCCGAGTTTCATCGTCGAGATATCGAAGAAGCCCTTTCCAAAGAATTCCCACTTTCAAGTCGCGTGATATTCTTCTATGTGCCTCACAAGCTATGGCATTATGCTCCGACAAAAGGCTGGCTATTCGTTGAGAGTTCTGTGCTGAAACCGGCAATGAACTATGCATACAGATTATGGCAGAGAGAGGCTTACAGGCTTGCACGCGACCTTCATGATGAACACAAATTCGATCTGGCGCACCAGCTGACTTACGTTGGCTTCAGATTCCCCGGACATTTATGGAAGCTGGACATCCCTTTTGTCTGGGGACCTGTTGGAGGTCTTGAAAATACCCCCTGGAGGTTCCTTCCCATGTTTGGCGGGAACGGCTTTATCTATTATGCGGGGCGTAATTTCATAAACACACTAGAAAAGGTATTTCTGTCCGCTCCCAAGAGGGCGTTTCGAAAAGCACGTGGGGGAATAATAGCTGCAACAGCGGGGATCGAGCGAGAAATAAGAAAATGGTATGACGAAGAGTGTGAAGTGATATGCGAGATAGGCCCTCCTGCGGAAATCTTGGATCATTACTCCGTGCGGGAACCGGGAAGACCCGTAAGGCTCTCGTGGAGCGGCCAGCATCTGCCAGGAAAGGCTTTGCCGCTCCTCTTGAGGGCTCTGTCTGCGATCCAGACAGATGTCGCCTGGAAACTGGATATCCTTGGGGCTGGACCGTGCACTGTGAAATGGCAAAAATTGGCAAAGAGATTGAAAATTGATGACTCATGTGTCTGGCACGGCCAATTACCGAGGGCCGAGGCACTTAAGAAAGTGCGGGAATCTCACATATTCGTGATCACGAGCCTTAAAGACCTGACGTCCACGGTATTGCTTGAAGCTCTTTCGCAGGGCGTTCCCGTTATCTGCCCGGACCACTGCGGCTTTTCGAATGTGATCACCGCTGAATGCGGCGTCAAGGTCCCTGTTGTGTCGCCACGTCAGCTGCACTCCGACCTGGCATCTGCAATTCTCCGTTTGGTAAACGACGAAGCCTTGCGCCGGCAATTGGCGCAAGGCGCTTTGAGGCGTATCAGAGATTTCTCATGGGAAGACAAGGCGAGACAGGTAGACTCCATATACAGGAAAATGGTCGCCGACAGGGCGGGATCGGGGTAAGTAGCGTGGCAGTGGAAGCGAATAGGAGATTGACCACAATGAACAGAAGTGTCACTACCTCAGGAAAAGGTCTGTCCCTGAGGGCGTATGTGACAGTGCCGGCCGTCGTCTGGCTGATGCTCTGGTTCAGCATCAACACAGGTCCATGGGTACTGAGAAACGAACCGGAAAACACTATTGAGTGGCTGACCTATATCCGGACCCTCTTTCCCTATCTGGTTCTGATAGTCACAGCTTTCAAGATTTTCGGCAGTCGCGGTTCCGTAAAATTGCCCGCCAACGTTCGCCATTGGCTGATCTATGGATCGGTCGGGACTTTCGCCTGCATCCTTTCCCCGGAACCGCTGCGCGCATCCTACTGGGCTGTTGCCTATTTGTCAGCTTTGGGTGCTCTGAAGGTATATCTCAAGGGGAGGGATCCGCTCGACAGGTCTTTACAGATCAACTATCTTTCATGGGTTATTACGGTTATATTCCTCTCGATCCTTGTTTTTGTGGCGCGAGACGTTCTATTTGTGAGTTCCGATACAGGGTTGACCGGTTATGGAATCATAAACAGGCTACCCACCGTAGCAGACATGCCGATGTCCCGGTCATCTGGTATGGCGCGCTTTGCCGCAATCCCGGGGGTCATAGCTTTTGTATTGTTCTGGCGTGCGCCGAAATGGCAGAGGGTCGGCTGGGGAGTCCTTTTCTTCTATTCATCTGTGCTAATTTACCTCATGCAGTCCAGGGGTGCGATCTTCGCCTTTGCCTTCTCACTGGCCTTTATTATGCTGTTTCTCGGAAAACGCACAAGGGTCCTTGGCGCAGTCCTGATGGTGATCTTCTTCGCAGGACTGTTCTCCGATATATTTCCGAAAAGCATTGTTGACACTGTCTACGCACACCTTGATCGGGACCAGAGCAGGTCGCAGTTGGAGTCCCTAACGGGAAGAACAAGGGTATGGGATGAAGGGATGGTGATATTCGAGAAGTCGCCGATAGTCGGCTGGGGGTTCCAGGCCGACCGGTATCTGATGGAGGGAGAACATGCCCATAATACATATCTCTATGCCCTTCTCACTTCAGGTATCATAGGCGCAGCCTTTTTTGTACTGGGTCTGATCATGACATGGCGGATGTTTTTCCTAACGCTCCGGAGCGGCTTTGCCGACAAGATCGGCCAAAGGGTCCAGCTGATCCTCTGCGGGGGGATACTTATGTTCTTTACCGTTCGCAGTATACCGGAGGTTTCCGGCCCGTTATTTGGGGTGGATTACATGGTGATGCTGCCTGTCTTAACATACGTAGGCATTCTCGACCGGCAACGCAGAAACGAGGCCAAAGAGAATAAGAAAAAGAAGAAGATAAAAATAAGGTGGTAGTAGTACTCTGACCATTAGAATGACGTCATGTTTTACTTGTGCTTGCTATGCCGGCTTGTCCGTTATCGTCTTCGCAAGGCTGTAAGAAGGATTCCCGACAAGCGGGAATGACAATTTGTGATAGTGCATTGCGGGTTATCAAATACATTCATGGATACTGAAAGGAGAGTATGATGAGCCAAAAAAAAGCCTTGGTCTGCGGGGCCGGGGGATTTATCGGGGCGCATATGGTCAAGAAACTCAAAAGCGAGGGATTCTGGGTCCGGGGGGTCGATCTCAAGAAGCCGGAATTCGACGGGACGAAGGCGGACGATTTTGTGATCGGCGATCTCAGAGATCCCGTATTATGCAATAAGGTGACCGACCAGCCTTTTGATGAGGTCTACCAATTCGCCGCTGACATGGGAGGAGCAGGTTTCGTATTCACCGGCGAGAATGACGCGGCCATCATGCACAACTCGGCTATGATCAACCTCAATATGCTTGAAGCGGGCAGGGCGGCGAGGATAGGCAGCATATTCTATTCTTCGTCTGCCTGTGTCTACCCCGAATACAACCAGATGGACCCCGATAATCCCAAATGTTCCGAGGACTCCA